>RCNB010002076.1_pt1 | contig 12371 bp, 9 predicted proteins | sample 2041321 | NCBI WGS metagenome assembly RCNB01 (sample SAMN09708232, study PRJNA481090) | Marine sediment metagenome, whole genome shotgun sequencing project. | reverse complement strand
GGCCCGAATTCCATGCCAAGTGCATAACTTATTTTATCCGCATCGGTTTTTAAATCTTTCTTTGTAATTTGTTTTTCTACAGGCGAGCATGCAGGAAACGACATGGACAGTATCAGTATAGTAATAATAACCAGAACAGGTTTCACCATTATTCTCCCTTTTGTTTTTGATGGATTTTATAGTTTTGTTTTCTTAAAAGCTCGACCAGGCCACCTCTACCTACCAAGTGGCCTGCACCCACAACGATAAAAACATTTTCATTTTTCCCAATGAGCTTTTTGATTTCAGCCAGCCATCTTTTGTTTCTGCTGGTAAACCAGCGATCATAAAGTTCGGGAAAATCTTTAAGGCTCGCTGTAATAAGGGAGTCAAGCTTTTTTACATCCCCGTTTTTCCAGTATTTAACAAGGTTTGCGGCATCCTTTTCTATGACTTCAAGATCTTTTAAGGTTTGCCTGAGCATCATCTCTTCCTGTTTACGAGTCATTTGAGTCATAAGGCTAAGCTGAAACTCAACAGTTTCAAACCTCAGCATCTCTTTTCCGTCCATTTTGGCCTTGTTAAAAAAATACATATCTATCCCGTAAGCAGGATTAAACCCAAGCTTTACAAATTCAATGCTTGATAGAGAAAGGGCACATAACCAGGGTTTCAAACGGATTAGCTGCTGTATCGGTATGCCGGCAGCATCAGCTCTTTTTTTTAATAAGTCGAATGTTTGCGCTGAGACGTTGTCCTCAAGATTATCTCCTTCACGATAAACACCAAGGGTCATTATCTTTGTCTGAAATGAAGGATCATTAACAGCCTCTATATCTGCTTCAAAAATAATCTTTGAGCATTTATTATATGCACGTTCTATTACTTCAGGCAGTGGATATATATCCGCCGGTGATATATGCAGGGAACCAAGCAAGAAGATTGTGTTATTCGCAGTTTCAATTGACCATAGACAATGTTTACCAGTGTTTTCCGGCCGGCTTGCAAAAGTTGAACTGGTAAACACTGAAATTATTAAAGAAACAGTAAGAAAAAGGATTGTTTTAAAAAACAGTCCCCTGAGTTTATGTATTCTCAGATTCAAATCAGTTCCTCATTATAATTCATAAGTATGACCGCATGCCGATTGCGTGTCAAGGCTAAAAGGAGGAGCGGCCTTCGCGGCCTCTGTATGAGCGCCACTTCGTGGCTTGAGGAGCAGCTCTTCGGGCTTTGAGGAGCCGTCCTTCGGCTTTGAGTTTTTGCCTCAAGCGAAGCGCTCTTTGAGCGTAGCGGTCATTTTGCGGAGCACCCCTCTAGTACCTACTTCTTTCGGGATTTTTGGATCTTTGCCCATGTATCCCTCAGAGTTACCGTTCGGTTAAATACAAGCGCATTGCTGGAAGAATCTCTTGAATCTACACAGAAATAGCCCTGCCTCAAAAACTGGTAGCGACTACCCGGCGCTGCACCGGCCAGGCTCGGTTCAACCAGGCATGATGTCAATTTTTCCATAGAGTCTGGATTCAAATAAGTTTTAAAGTCGGCGCCGTCTTTTGCCTCGGAAGGATTTTCTTTTACAAACAGGTGTTCGTATAAGCGCACTTCGGCTTTAAGCGCATGGCCTGCCGAGACCCAGTGCAATGTTCCCCTTACCTTGCGTCCGTCTTCAGACCATCCTCCCCGCGTTTTTGGATCATAGGTGCAATGCACTTCGATAACTTCACCTGTTTTTTCATCCTTCACAATATCTGAACATTTAACATAATAGGCATGCTTTAATCTTACTTCACGCTCCGGCGCCAGGCGAAAAAACTTTTTCGGAGGATCTTCCATAAAGTCTTCCTTTTCAATATATAAAATCCGGGAAAAAGGAATTTTTCTTTTCCCTGCACTTGAATCTTCAGGATTGTTCTCCGCCTCCAGTTCTTCCACCTTACCTTCAGGATAATTATCTATTACCACCTTAAGAGGACGCAGCACACCCATTACACGGGGGGCGTGTTTATTCAGATCTTCCCGTGCACTGAACTCAAGAAGTGCCACATCTACCATGCTGTCTCTTTTAGCCACACCAATGCGCTCACAAAAATTTCGGATGGAAGCCGGTGTATATCCACGTCTTCGCAAGCCGGAAATAGTCGGCATTCTCGGATCGTCCCACCCGGTGACATGCCCTGCCTCCACCAGTTCTATAAGCTTACGCTTACTCAGTACCGTGTAAGTCAGATTAAGGCGGGCAAACTCAATCTGCTGTGGATGATAAACTTTTAATTGGTCAAGAACCCAGTCGTAAAGCTGACGGTTAATTTCAAATTCCAGTGTACATATTGAATGAGTTATGCCTTCAATGGAATCAGACAGGCAATGGGTAAAGTCGTACATGGGATAAATACACCACTTATCGCCTGTTCTGTAATGAGACACATGTTTAATGCGGTACAAAGCCGGGTCGCGCATAAGCATATTGCCAGATGCCATATCAATTTTTGCCCGAAGTACGTGAGCACCGTCTTCAAATTCTCCCGCTCGCATACGGGTAAATAAGTCAAGATTTTCTTCAATGCTGCGGTGGCGATACGGACTTTCCCGGCCAGGTTCAGTCAGGGTGCCCCGATATTCCCTGATTTCCTGCACACTCAGGCTGTCAACATATGCGTTGCCTGATTTGATCAGCTGCACAGCATAGTGATAAAGCTTATCAAAATAATCCGATGCAAAAAACTGCCTGTCTTCCCAGTCGAATCCCAGCCACCTAACATCTGACTTGATCGATTCCACATACTCAATTTCTTCCTTGCTTGGATCTGTGTCATCAAATCTCAAATTGCAAATGCCCCCTTTATTTTCAGCAGCAATACCGAAGTTAAGGCAGATGGATTTGGCATGGCCCATGTGCAGATAACCGTTCGGCTCCGGTGGAAATCGGGTGACGACCCTGCCGTCGTATTTATTCGTCTTCAGGTCCTTTGCAACAATACTTCTAATAAAGTTGGGAGCAGGTAGCGACTGATTTGTATCCGATGTTTTCATGTTTTCCTCGAGTTGTAAAATCAAATAAGTACAGCTTCACATAATATCCATTTATTCATTTTTATGTATTCGCGGAACGTTGGAGTCGAGTTTTATCTCTACCAAATTTCTACTTTCCAATTTCAAGTTCCAAGCCGTGAATGGTTATATTTATTTTATATATCAAAAACCCCCGGTTAGCAAGTCAGAGATTTTTTTTGTTAATTAAACAGGTGAAAACAGCATAGCTTCAAGGCTGAGGGGTCTCCAAAAAGGTCAGAAGCATATCAAAGGTGTTTTCTCCTTGACTTTTTATGAATATGTTTGCACAGTTAGATATAAATAAAAAGGAACACATCGCCTAAAAAAGGAAGAATTATGGCAAAATCGAATATGCATCCTGTTCACCGGTTTGAACCTTGGCAGGTCTGGCCGGGGTCTTATCACAATAAATTCATACCAGGACATTATCCCCATAGCCAAAATTCCGGTTTAACCCTTGATAAATCCACGCCCATAGCATCCATGGGGTCATGTTTTGCAAGGGAGATCAGAAAGGTTCTGATCAAACAGGAATATAATTATATTACTAAGGAAACATACCACCCGGCATCGGTTCATGCCAGTGCAGCCTGGGAAAGAACCTATAATACCTTTTCCATGAGGCAGATTTTTGAGTATACTTTTGAATCCTTCACACCTGAAACAAGGTGGTGGATATCTCCCAAAACCGGTCAGGTTCAGGACCCTTACCGCCGGATCATTCTTTATGATTCAATTGAAACGGCAGAAAAAGATTTTAAAGCCCATATCGAGTGTTCCAGAGAAGCAATTATGCAGGCAAAAGTGCTTATCCTCACCCTTGGCCTTACGGAAATCTGGGAGGATAAATCCGACAAGAGCGTGATATGCCTGCCTTCAGGACCCTATTTCAATGAAGGCGGAGGTCTGGAGGAATATGTCTTCAGGGTAAGCAGGTATCAGGAAAATCTTGACAATCTGGAGAAAATTTACAAAATACTTAAAAAATACAACAAAGAGTGTAAGATTATTATTACTATTTCTCCTGTGCATCTTTGGGCTACTTTCAGACAGGACATGGATGTCATCAGTGCAAATTGCAATTCCAAATCAACATTGAGAGCTGCGGCAGATGAGTTTGTGTGCAGACATGATGATATCTTTTATTTTCCCAGTTATGAGATTGCAACCAGTTTTACCATGATGATGGACCAGAGCTGCTTTAAAAAGGGTAAAGAAAATTTTCATATGAACAGGAAAACAGTTGAGCTTATTATGAAACATTTTTTTGAATTTTATTCTAAAGAGGTGAAAAATTAAAGTTGATGGATAAACTTGCCACCTTTAATATTCTGATGTATTCCCATGATACATATGGGCTGGGTCACATCAGAAGAACCATGGCCATTGCCGAACAGCTGAGCAAGACAAACACAAATGTACTTATACTTACCGGATCTCCCATTGCCGGACGGTTGACCTTTCCCAAATATGTGGATCATATCCGCATACCGGGAATGATAAAAAAAGCAAATGACGAGTATTTTCCTTTGACCATACGAATTGATCCTTTGCAGGCAATGGAAATCAGGCAGAGCATCATCATGGCTACGGTAAAGACATTTATGCCTGATCTTTTTATTGTGGATAAGGAACCCCAGGGGCTGAAAAAAGAAGTTCTTCCGGCACTGGAATGGATAAAAGCGAATTTAAAAGATACAAAAAATATTCTCGGCTTAAGGGATATAATGGACGATGCCGATACGGTCAAAAAAGACTGGAGTAAAAAAAATATCTATTCAACAATAGAAAACCTTTACCATGAGGTATGGGTATATGGACAAAAAGATATTTATGATCCTGTAAAAGAGTATGAAATACCGGAATCCATCACCAAAAAGCTTCGTTTTACCGGCTATATCCCTCGAAAAGTGCCCCAAAAGAGTGTTGCACAAGCCTTAAAGCTGCAATTGAATATCATGAAAAATGAAAAACTGGTAACGGTCACCACTGGTGGTGGCGGGGATGGATTCCATGTGCTGGACTCTTACTTAAAAATGCTTGAAAGAATGAAGGAGCAGTCCATTTTACCTGCCTTTCAAAGCGTCCTTGTCACCGGACCTTTTTTGTCCAGAAATGATAAGGATCAGGTATTGGAACGTGCAAACGAACTGGGTGTTACGTCCTATGGGTTTTTTCCCGATATGGAAAATTTGATTGCAGCATCTGATATTGTGGTCTGTATGGGAGGGTATAATACAATTTGCGAGGTTTTATCATCAAAAACCATGTCCTTGGTTATCCCCAGGGAAACACCAAGAAAAGAGCAGTCTATCAGGGCCCAGGCCTTTCATCGTAAAAATCTGGTTGAGTTCATTCCATGGACTCGGCTAAATGAGTTTAACCTGGAAGAAAAAATTCTCCATATGCTGAAAAACAAAGAACCTTTTACAAAAGCCGTGGCCAAGTTTAAGATGACCGGAATTGTAAATATTTGTGAGCACATATCAAAATTTTGGAACGGTAAAAATGGAAAAAAATGTACCCCCGACACTATGTATGGTTTTAAAAGGTTTTCCTAGAATATCAGAGACCTTTATTGCAAATGAGATACTGCTTCTGGAATCCTTGGGATTTCATATCCACATCATGTCCATGCGTCACCCAAGGGAGGCATTTACCCATGCCAGTGTAAAAAACATTAAAGCAGGTGTGGACTACCTGCCCAGCACTATATTGAATCATTTGCTGCCTTTGGGGTATCATAATTTAATGCTGGCCTTAAAAAAGCCAAAGGTTTATTTAAAGGCTGTCAAAAAGGCAGCTGTAAGGTGGATGCGGACAAGAAAATCAGCCACCATTAAACATCTGCTCCAGGCAGGCTATCTTGTGCATAAATGCCTGCCGGGGAAAAACATTATCCATTTCCAGGCCCATTTTGCCCATTCACCCACATCGGTAGCATTGTTTTCAAGCCTGTTGAGCGGTGTTCCTTTTAGTTTTTTTGCCCATGCAAAAGATATTTATACCTCTGATCCAAGACAACTGAAAGAAAAAATTGACCTGGCCCGGTTTGTTGTAACCTGCACAAAATACAATAGGAATTATCTGTCTCAATTGGCCGGTAAAAACACCACACCAATTTTCTGCGTATATCACGGGATCAACCTGGATTATTTTTCTCCAAAACTCAACAACATAGAGTGCAAGCCTCCATATAAACTACTGACTGTTGCAAGAATAACCGAAAAAAAGGGGCTTGAAAATGTATACCATGCACTGGCCATTCTCAGGGATAAAAAGATCAAGTTCACACATATCTTGATCGGAGAAGGGGATGACAACGATAAAGTATTAAAACTTATAAAAAAACTGGAACTTGAAAAAGTGACAAAACTTTCCGGCACCTTAACCCATGAAGATGTAATCAACCATTATGCAGATGCGGACCTATTTGTGCTGGGCTGCCAGATAGCCCGCAATGGTGACAGGGATGGCATCCCCAATGTGATGGCGGAAAGTATGGCAATGAATCTGCCGGTGGTGGCAACCAATGTTTCAGGAATACCTGAATTTCTTGAAGACCGTGTATCCGGGATGATGGTGCCGCAAAAGGATCCAAAGGCCCTGGCCCGTGCCATGGAAGTAGTTTTGACGGATGCCGATTTAAGAAAACAGATGACCCTGGAAGCCAGAAAAAGGATTACCAGGGAGTTTAATAATCAAAAGCTTATAAAAGATTTGGCCCGAATTTATCAGGACATGATACCTGGCCTGGAAATTGGACCCAATCAAGTTAACTGATCGGAATTACAATGAAAATAGCCTTTTATGCCCCATTTAAACCACTTGGGCATAAAAATCCGTCGGGCGATCTTGTTATTGCCCGGGGCATTGTCGGATTTCTTGAAGAACAGGGACATACAATTGATGTTCAAAGCACTTTAAGGGCCAGGTGGATTTATTTTAAGCCATGGCTGTGGCTGTTATTGGCCCTGGATTTTATACGTTGCTTAAAACAACTTCGTAAAAACCCTCCTGATTTTTGGCTGACCTATCACACCTATTACAAAGCACCGGATCTTATAGGTCCCTGGATTTGCAGCATACTGGATATCAAATATTTGATTTTTCAAGGGATTTATTCCACTAAAAGAAAAAAAAAGCTAAAGACAATCCTCGGATTTTATCTGAATCGAGCAGCCTTGATCCGGGCTGATCATGTTTTTACAAACAAACTTCCAGATTTGAAAAACTTAAAGCGTATTATTCCCCAAAAAAAACTGTCCTATATAAAACCCGGTATCAAACCTGATGCATTTAAAAAAGATAAAAGCCTTGGAAGACTGCAAAGAAAAAAATGGGGTTTGGAATCCTGTCCCGTTATCCTGACAGCGGCGATGTTCAGGGATGATGTAAAAACCCAGGGGCTGTCATGGCTGATAAAGTGCTGTGAAGAACTTGTGAAATTAAACATAAGATTTCATCTTGTGATAGCCGGCAGCGGAAAGATGGGAAATGAACTAAAAGCACTTGCCCAAAGGCATATACCGGGACATTATACCTTTGCCGGGAAAATTGGTCGCAAGGATATGTACAGGTTTTACAGTTCAGGAGATGTGTTTGCCTTCCCTGGGATCAGGGAGTCTTTGGGAATGGTATATCTGGAAGCCCAGTCCTGTTGCCTGCCGGTTGTGGCCTTTAGAAACGGGGGTATCCCGGAAGTTGTTGAGGACAAGAAAACAGGCTTTCTGGTTCCAATGTATGATTGCAGGACTTTTTCCGATATGCTTGGACACCTGCTAACCAATGATGAAGTTTGTAAACAGATGGGAAAAGATGCAAAGGCCCATGTGAAAATTCACCATGATATTGATAGGAATTATAAAAGATTTGAACATATCTTATATAAGGTGGTTGTCTGAATGGTAAAATTTGCATTGATCCGCCATGCAAAAACCCGGTGGAATATAGAAAAAAAAATCCAGGGAAAAAACAATATGCCCTTAAGTCCCGAGGGAATAAAAGAGTCCGGCCTTTGGGGGGAAATACTGAGCAAAAAAAAATATAACTTAATACTTGCTAGCCCCATGATGCGGTCAGAGCAGACAGCCCGAATTATTTCACATAAGATCAATGTGGATATTGAATTTGACAGGGATTTAAGGGAACAGGATTTTGGAGCGTGGGAAGGCAGAAGAATCATTGATATCAGAAAACAAGCCCCAGGGGAAATTGAATTTCAGGAATCAAGGGGATGGAAGTTTTGTCCGCCGGGTGGTGAATCCAGCATAAAGGTTTTAAAAAGGGTTTCAAAGGCAATGGAAAAGGCTGCGAAAAACTTTGATAAAAAACATGTTCTGGTTGTCGCACACAGCAGTGTGATAAAAACATTGATATACAAAATACTTGGCAAAGCCTTTACACCGGATGAAGCACCTTTATTAAAGGATTATCACCTCCATGAGCTCTCATGGGATGGAAAAATCCAGGTAGAAAAATTAAACAGCATTAATCTATTGTAAGCTTCGGGGAAAGTTTTTTTGATTCAGAAGGAATTCAGTCTGGAAACAAAATAGGAATTGCTTGTGAAGATTATTATTTATTGCCAGCATGTATTGGGTCTTGGACATTTTTTCAGGACCCTTGAAATAGCCAGGGCCATGGAAACCTTTGATGTCATCCTTGTGACCGGTGGTGGCAGGGTGGAGGTTAGACTGCCGGATCATGTAAGAAATGTAAAGCTGCCGGGCCTAATGATGGATAAAAATTTCACCGGCCTTTACAGTGTGAATCCCCAAAAAGGCGTGGAAGAGGTGAAACTTGAACGTCAGAAACAATTGCTTGATCTTGTAAAGAATGAAAATCCGGATTTTTTTTTAATAGAACTTTATCCCTTTGGCCGGCGGGCCTTCAGGTTTGAACTGATTCCTGTACTGAATTTTATAAAGGATAACCGCCGGATGAGTTGCAAAGTGGTCTGCAGCATGAGGGATATCCTGGTTGAGAGAAAAGACAGGTTAAAGTATGAAAGTGGTGTGATTGATGCCCTCAACAACTGGTTTGATGCCGTGCTTGTCCATTCTGATCCGCAATTGATAAAGCTGGATTCCACCTTTTCAAGGCTGGATAAGATAAAAATTCCCCTTGTTTATACAGGGTTTGTGACGCCGGTTCCGGATAAAAAAAAGGTAAAACAGATTAGGGAAAACTTAAGATTGCAAAACAAAAAACGGCTGATAGTTGCCAGTGCCGGTGGTGGAAACGTCGGAGCCCCACTGTTAAGAGCGGTTGTCAATGCCTATAATGAACTGCCTTCAAAGAAAAACCTCATGTTGGATGTCTTTACCGGGCCGTATATGGAAAAAGAAGATAAGCAACATCTTCAATCCGTTGCAGATTCCAGTGTAAGTTCCGATGCAGGTTACGGGATTAGGGTTAAGGAATTTACCAGCGATTTTGTTTCCCTTTTGGGCGCGGCGGATCTTTCCGTTAGCATGGCCGGATATAATACCTGTATGAATATTGTTGCAGCCAATGTACCATCCCTTGTCTGGCCTTTTGGTCAGAACCAGGAGCAGAGAGAACGCGCCCGGGGAATTGCCCGGTTTGTTCCCATGACTATTCTTGAAGATCAGGACTTGATGTTACCAAAATTTTCCAGACTGATTGAAAAAAGTTTGTACAAACAAAATATGAATAAACATCTTACCCTGAACATTCATGGCGCCTTTAACACCATGAAATGGATACGGAGCAAATAAAGCTTTGATATCAAGCATCTACAATTCATTTGAAAATCACCTGCCCCATGAAGTACATCATACCATCAAAAACATTGTCGAAGAGGGGTTGAGCACCCATGGTCATATTAACGTCTTTTTCAGGGCAGATGATATCGGGGTTCAATCAATAAATTTTTCACGGATGATGTCGCTCTTTTTAAAATACCGGATACCATTGTGTCTTGCCGTAGTCCCGGCCTGGCTCACAGAGGTTAGATGGAAAGCTATGGATGGATCGATTAAAAAAGGAGAAGATCTTTTCTGCTGGCACATGCACGGGTACAGGCATATAAACCATGAAACTCAAGGAAAGAAGCAGGAATTCGGGCCGGCAAGATCAATTCTTGAACTTGCAAATGACCTGTCAAGGGGGCATGCAAGACTTAAATCTATCATGGGAAAAATGTTGACTCCTGTATTCACTCCCCCATGGAATCGCTGCAGCCTTGCAACAATGAATAGATTGAAAACCATAGGGTTCAAAGGAGTCTCAAGAAGTTATGGCAGTCTTCCATTGCCGCCCATTGGATTCAAGGATTTTCCTGTTCATGTGGATCTGCATACCAGGAAAGAAAAACTGGCAAAGCAAGGATGGCAAAAGCTTATGGAAGAATTTACAAGGGGAATGGACTCATCAGCATGCGGTATCATGATTCATCATATGCGCATGAATAATCAAGCCTTTATATTTCTTGAGTATTTGCTTGAACTTTTTACCGCTTATAAAAGGATAAATTTTGTCACCTATAATGATTTACACTGAAAGAGGGATTGAGTAACCTCTTTTACATGTTTTAATTTATCTGTCTTGGTATCGTTCTTTTCTCTAATCATTTGAGTCACTCTTCGGAGTCACGCTGCCGTACGCTTGCGTTTTTAAGATGTGTTGCAAACTTTTATTATGATAAGCGTAGCATCGTCTTGACGTTTTTCTTCTTTGAGAAACTGATTTAATGCATCAATGACCGACTTCAATATTTGCTGAGAAGATAAATGGGCATTTTCCCGTATAATTCCGTACAACCTCTCTTTTCCAAATCTTTCCCCATGAGAATTTTGGGCTTCCCAGATACCGTCCGTATAAATCACAACAATATGGCCATCAGATATTCCTGAGATTTCATTTTCGCTGTATTGCCAGGATTCATCAACCCCAAGGGCGATACCTTTTCCTTTAAGTTCAATTAAACTCTTTTTTTGGGAATCATATAACATTGCCGGATCGTGCCCTGCTCTAACCCATTTCAGATAATTTTTCGATGTGTTCATCTCAATACAGAAAAGAGTCATAAAATCACCTGAATCTTTCACGTCTTCACATAAATGACGGTTAACATCAGATGTGACTTGGGCCAGGTTTCCCGTCATGGATGATCGCTGGCGAAACAAAGCTCTTGCAGTAGTCATAAGAAGCGCCGATGAGATCCCGTGCCCGGAAACATCACCCAAAACGATCCGAATACGATCTTTTTGATTATTTTCAGGCAAAAGATAGTCATAATAATCTCCACCGGTTTCCTCACAGTAGATGCTGGTACCGACAATATCTAGCCCGGGAATTTCAGGATTTTGCTTCGGCAGCAGATTCTGTTGAATTTCTCTTGCCAGATTCAGGGAGTGCTGTATAATTTTCTTTTCCTGCAGGCCCTGGGTCATTTCATTCACCACATCCCCGGCATAACCGATTTCATCATTGGACATGATTTGAACTTTTTCATCAAGTCGCCCTTTCTGCACACCCTGAAGTACTCTGACCAGATCTTTAATCGGATCAACAATATTATGACTGAGCAGCCGATTTAATTCCTTTGAAAATATTAAAGTATAAATAAACAGTACCAAGGTAAAAAGGATGATCCCGCGACCGTAGGTGATGGCAGAAACCGGATCTGTCTCAACTTTCCATTGGAGTGTCAGTAATGTCACCAGCAAAATAGTCAGAGGAATCATTGCACCTAACCCGTTTACCAACATTATCCGTTTGGATATGGATATTTTTGCGGTTCCTTTCAGTTTAGTTAATTGTCCTTTTGGGAAAAAAAGGGGGATCAGTTGTTTGCGTGAAATGGCCTCTATCCTCTGAGATGCGATGGCAGAGGCGATTAAGCCGACCATACTGGCTCTGGCCGCAAGAATAATTGCCGTTCGATGATCTATCATTCCCGCAAAAACCGATGTCAACCCGACAAGGCCCGGGATCAAAATCCATAAGAACACATTAATCGGAACAAAGATAAAATGGAGGTTTAAAAGCCGTTTTTGCGCAGCTTTTATTTGTTCTGGTTTGGGGGCAGATCCTTTTCTGAAAAGACCTAAACATTTTGAGATGGGCTTTAGCATTCGGTTAATCACATTAATGGCAGCAAAATATGAAATACCGAGTAATAAAAGCAGCCTGGGAAAGAAAGTCTTTATCACAACTTCCAAAGTCAAGACTTGATTTTGGCCCAAAATTCTAGCCTTAATGGAGTCGATCGGGGTAAAAAAGTTAAGACTGACAACAACCAAAACACCAATTGTTGTTGCTATAATTCCGACAACATAATAAGGGGCCAATCTAATTTCAGATACATT
>RCNB010002075.1_pt1 | contig 12373 bp, 10 predicted proteins | sample 2041321 | NCBI WGS metagenome assembly RCNB01 (sample SAMN09708232, study PRJNA481090) | Marine sediment metagenome, whole genome shotgun sequencing project. | reverse complement strand
TCCAAGGGGGTATGCCCCTTTGGTCGCAGGGCGAAGCCCGAGAAGGGGAGGCAGTGAACCCGAAGGGTGAACGTTGGAAGGGGGAAAGCAAATCTGTTCCCCCTCCAAAGAGGGTGGTAATGGCTAAATCTTCAATGGTCACTTCAACCATCCCCAAAAGCCCCATTTATCACGGAAATAGAGATGCTTCCACCTGAATAATTCACGGTGCGATTCTCTTTTTTCTTAAACTAAACTAGGCGATTTGCTGTATTTTGCTCTTATTTCTTTTTAGTGTTTTTGGCGAAGTTCTTCGGCCATCAGTGTGATCTCGGAAAGATCTCTCTGCATCTCACTCCATCCGTACCAGAGTGCATAATCTGGGTTAGCGTGAAATGTCCCCTGGAATGTCCTCATCCGGTGTTTGAGAAACATAACAAACAGCTGCTGTTCTATTGGTGTAGGGGCGTCGTGGAATGTGAGCAGGTCGGGGAATGGATAGGCATAATTTTCTGGTTTGGTGAGTATCCCATCTGTATATAACCCAGCCACGATATGGATGGCTTCGGCCATAAGACGATCGGCTGCTTTGATCATTTGATCGCCTTTTTCAAGTTCAGCTTTGGCAAAATTCAGCGAATGACATTGATTGCAAGTCTTCAGCATTTTATCCCGCTCTTTTTGCCAGTCTTCCTGCGTAAGCCGTGCCACGTTGGCCGCTTTGACCACTTCAAGTCTGCCCGTAGGATTGCCCTCGGGATCGAGCACACCCAATCCTTGGAGAATGGTTGCCCTATCTTGAGCCCACTGTTTATCTTCTGGCATCGGGAGTCGCACCGCAAGGAATCCCCAAGCTGTAAGCACGGCATGATTGCCTTCTTGCATGTGACACGTCTGGCATGTAGGCGCTGCTACGGTATCGGGCAGTATTTTGTTCTGTTTTAGCAGATACCGAACACCGTGTTTTGAAGCTGAATACATTTCCCACTGGGGATGATCGAAGCCCATATGGCAGGTCTGACAGGCCTGGGGCTGCCTGGCCTCCAGTACGGAAAATGTGTGTCGTGTATGGCATGCGTCACAAGACGCCATTCCGAAACCTGCTCCATTCTCTTTTATCTCTTTTATTTCTGCTTCTGTTTTTATCCCGATCTTGTGGCATCCTCCACAGCCCTTCATTCCTTCTGTCATTGCCATCGGCTGCCAGTGTATCGTGGGCATGGCCTTCATCGCGGCCCACGCAGTGGCGTGTTTGCCCGCCATGAACTGTTCGACTTTTTCCTCATGGCAGTTCGCGCACGTCGTAGGGGTTGGGATCTGAACTTTTTCGACATCATACGGATCCTTATGATCTTCTCCATGACAAACAGAACAATCCACATCGTTCTGGCTGTGTTTGCTCAGCTGCCAGTCGGAAACGATGTTGGGCGTGATTTCCTTATGGCATTGGATACAATCTTGAGCTTGGGCAGTCGTTAAAGATAAAAGCAAGGCTATTGCGAGGACAAAAAGATATTTTTTCAAAATTCCCTCCTTATCATTGAATTTAATCTTAACCCGATACTGATAAATTTTACAAACAAATTCTTCAAACTCCCTGAAATATTCTGATTTATATTATCGAATTAATCGAGTATTTTCAACAAAAAAATGCAAATATTTTTTTAAAATAGAAAAAAAAAGGGCGGCATCGAATGCCGCCCTTGGAACTTCAGAAGTACGTTATGCTAGTTTCGCCATGTGTATTTGCTGACAGTTCCACCGAGATGTTCGATGGAATCCACGAGCAGTTGGGCGATGTAACGGGAATTGTGGATGAATCCATGGGGTTCTTTTAAGCTCACCTGGTAATTATAGGCCGCCTTCAATAGTCTTGCCCATGGGAACTTGTAAGCGTTCGGGTAAATTGCCTCGCCAGGATCAATGGAGCCGTTCCCGTTTGTATCATTGAAGAAATAAGGATAAGAGTGAGAATCGTATATGATTGGCATGCCTCTATCGGCTGCGAATTTCTGAATTTCGGCGTACAGAGCTTCTTCCAATCCCTTTATCTCGTTTTCGACGGATTCTTTTTTGTTCCCGTCTGCGTCATAATCAGGAGTCGATGCTGGGCGGATCCCGCTGAATTTGAATTTTGCTGGATCTGATCCAGGATTTGGCTGGGAGACATCCTGGCCATGGCAGTACACGCAGTCTTCTGGATTCGGTTTGTGAACATTGTGCATTTCACCGGTCATGTCGTAGGATTTATGCGGGCTAATGGTTCCCATGTGGCACTCCACACAGGTGGTGAACAAGCCCATATGATTGGGGTAGAGTTTACGGCCAGCATAGGTTTTATCCTTGAACTGAAATCCTCCCCTCACTTCTCCCCCGTAAAAGATGGCTGCGGCAGGGAAATAGTGGATGTTGGTAAAACCCCAGGGAGGATCTGAAGAATTGATCTTGCTCAAGATGGAGTCCATGGATTCTCTCCCCTGATGACAGTTCATGCAGAGATTGCTGCTGTCTCCCAGATCCCTGACAACACCAGAGGGAAATGTAACGGATGGTGAACTGCGAACAGCAGGTGGAGAGGTGTGACAGGTGGTGCAGAGCATGCCGTTGGCTGCGTGTGTCTCGATATTCTCTCCGTTTTCCAAGTAATAGGCCAATCCATCTGCGCTGTGACATCTGGCACAGCTGCTAGAGACCTCATATTCATCCTCGTCCCAGTGTCTCCAAGCCTCGGAAGAACCATCGAAATGACCCTCATCACCCCGGCTTGTTCTGGCCATATCGACCGGCACGACGAATTTCGAATTCAGGTCCTGTGTGGAGTCATACAACAGTTGGATGATGTATTTTCCTCCGTGGGCAAAGGCATTGGGATCTTTTTGGGAGACCTGGTAGTTATATGCTGCTCTGAGTAATCGAGGAGTGAACGATCTGAATCTGTTTCCGTAAACGGCCTCGTCTTCATCTGGAGTGCCGTTGACGTTCAAGTCATTGAAGAAATAGGGATAAGCATGCGAATCATAAACAATGGGGGCGAGTACAGTGTTCCTGGCGTATCGCTGGATAGCAGAATACAGCTTTGGCTTTAAGCCTTCGATCTCATAGTACATTCCTTCTTCCATGTCACCATCCCCGTCATAATCAACGAATGAGCCATAGTACCGGATATCCTTGGGATCGGTAACGCCCGTATGGCATGTGTTGCAACGGAAAAGATCAACCTCTAGCGAATGAGAATTGTGGCAGGTGATGCACGCGTTGTAACCTGTCACATGGGAAAATCGGGCATCGTAGGTGTTCCCAGCATACTCGTACCCTCCACTGACGACCGTTCCGAATTGATTAGCTGCGGCTACATAATAATGGATGTTGATGAAACCCAGGTCAGCGCTGACCGTGTCATCATCCACTCCGGCGTCTGCTATGTCATCATCCACGCTTTTCTTAGATTCTCTTCCCTGGTGGCACTCCATGCAGAGGGCTTCTGGTCCCATATTTTCAACCAACGCACCCGAAGGAAAGGTTACATCTGTGTGGTCGTACAGGGTGCCATTCTCTGGATTTGAGTGGCAGGCTTCGCACGTGATGTTGTTTTCGATGCTAGGTGAGGCTGGAACACCCGAGCTCACGCTTCCTGTGGAGATGAACTGGTTATATCCTTCTGTGCTGTGACATTTAGCGCAGGATGTCGGGATCTCGCCGTCTTCATCCCAGTGGACAAAAGCCTCGTCTTCCGAATGCGCATGGCCTGATGTCTGCCACAGCATTTCCGCATGAGATGCCTTGGATTGGACCGAGACTTCTTGACCGGCAAATTGGGAGCTGGCCGCAAAGAAAACGCCCACCCCAATGACCAATAGAATCGCAATTATCTGTGGTTTTTTAATCATGCTTGTTCCTCCCATTATTTCCAGCGATAGCCTAAGGATATTTCCAATATATTCGCGCTGTAATCGTTGAATCCGGACATTTTCTCCTTGAAGTCTACGTAGCGGTATCCAATTTGGCTTACGAGTCCGTTGCTGAAGGTGTATTCCACATAGGCTTTGAATGTGAACCGGTCGATCTCCCAGAATCCTCTGTTCGAGTAGACATTGGCATATCCACCCAAGGTCCAATCGTTAGCCAAGTCTGCAGAGAGCGAAGCATCGAAGAGATTCGATTTTCCTTCATACAGGATATCCCAGGGGAAACTTCCTGGCCCAGTCCATGTTGGCGGATAAACGATGGTTCGTTCGCCTTTGTGTTCGACATCGATCAGGGCATAACCTCCGGATATGCGGACCTTTTGGCCGTTATATCCTATCCGCAGGCTTAGCTGATTTTTGGTGGAATCCCAACGTTCGTCATAGACTTCACTTTTTGCTCTATTCCAGAGATATGAACCGGAGAAATTGAAATTGTCGACATTAGCTCTCGCCGTGAACCTGAATCTATGAAAACTCGTTGGAGAAATCAGAGTGAACGGGTCTTTGTAGTCGCCGAATTGGTAATCAGCCGTGATTTTAAAGGTCCGGATATCCCACTTGATGTTTCCGTAGAGCCCATTTCTTACGGTTTTCTCTTCATAGGTTACGGTTTCGACTCCGTCCAGCTCCCTTATCTCGTATCGGTAACCCGCAGTAAGAACCATCCGGGGAGAGAACTGGTACTGCAATCCACCCTCAGCAGCCTTGTTATTGTATTTCAGCATGGCTTCTTCTTTTTCTCCGTCGACAGTGAGGTATCCTTCTTGTTCAAAATCGTTGAAGCGGAAAGCTGCCACTACGGCCAGTTTATCGAACATGAGGTAAGTGACATCAAAATCGAACAAATTGATCTTGCGATCGAATTTTCCCGCTCCGCTATGGCTATAATCGAAGAATTTGCCGAGATAATTGATCCCGTCTGTATCTTCTGTGTAATTCAGATCCATGTCTTGGTTGCTGAGCTGGGCGAATCCATTGATGAATAACCTATCGAAGGCACGCCCTGTGGCTTTGAACGTATGGGTATATGTTTTGAGATCGTAGGGCTGATCCAGATTGAAAAAATTCAATTCTGAAGGATAACGAGCGCCTTCCCCTCCGTCAGTGGCGCCTGGAAGGAATAGACTGTTGGTGTTTGAGTAATCCATCACCCTTTCTTCGAATACAAACGTGAAGTTCTGCAGGTGTAAATCTACTCCGATGGCGAATTGTTTGTAATTTTCTTCGATGGGCTTATCAAATTCGAATTCTATCCTGTTGATATCCAGCGTCAGTGTGCTGTCCCCTTTTTTGCTGTATTTGTCGAAGTTCACATAAACATCGACATACTTATGCAACCAGAGTTTGATGAGCATGCTGTCCATGGTTCTATCGAAATTGAACGTAAAAGGATTATAGAGGTGTCCGCCGTCAATTTCATGCTGATCAGCATAAAAATAATTGGATTTTCTTCTGTCGTATTGGAACTTATATTTTCCTGATTTCTGGATGGCCAATCGAAAGGTCTCATAAGGATCGCCGCCGAAGTTGTACATGTTGATATCGATCCGGTCGAATAGATTTTTGAAAGTTTCATTCGGGGTGATCTGCAGGTTGAAGTTAAAAAGTCTCAACCCATCGTCCAGGTTGATGTCTTGTTTGTATCTTTCAACTGTCCCGCTCGTGTCGACAAATCTGTATCCGAACATAAACTTGCCGTAAAGATTCTTCGACTGCTCTTGGGCCTGAAGGGAAAGTGCTGCAGAAAACACCAATACCGTCAGTGTAAGGGCCAAGTATATTTTTTTGTTTCTCATGTCTTCCCTCCTATTTCAGAAAAATCTTGCTCAAGTTGGAGCCGTGAACTGTGGCATGGCAGACTGTGCAGTTGGTGGAGTACGAATCGAAACGGGAGTGAAAGGATGGGGCCATTCCATGGCAACTGAAACAAAGGTCGGAAACGCTCTGAAGAGTCAGCAAATGCTTGTTAGGTGAACCATGAACCTCATGACAGGCTGAACAGCCCTCGATCCTTGAAGCTCCATGTTCGTAAAGAAAGGGACCGCCTTTGTCTGTATGACATCTTAAACAGGATTCATGTTTGAATCCTCCTAGGCGGTGTCCAGTTGAAGGAGCGTGCTGATCGTGGCAGGTCGTGCATTCTAAGATTCCTTCCTGAAGCCTGTGTCTCTCGTTCAGTTGAAATTGAGCAGCGACATCTTCATGGCATGAAACACAGACTTTGGACGGACGCTTCCTTCCGGGTGTGGTTGACATTAAATCGGTGTGGCAGTTTGTGCAGTCCATTGCTGCCTTTCCGTGGGGGCTTGCAAAAAAGCGTGCGCGAGTTCCGCTATGACAATTCAGGCATTTTGTTGTTTTAGCTTGGACATCATCTGTCTTTTTGAATGCAAAAATGGTATCAACTCCGCCGCCTTCATCCAGATGTTTGGTTGGATCCCCGTGACAATTCGCACACAGAGTTTCGACTTGTTTAGCTGTTTCGCTCCATTTTTCTGTTTGGATTTCGCCATGACGCACAAGTTTAAAATCAGCACAGACATCATCGTGACATTCAGCGCATACTCCATAACTCTCTTGAGATGTAGGAGTAGCGCCGTATAGGCAGCTCATGCTGATAACGACTGCGCCGATAAATCCCAACAAAATCACGGAGGGTAATTTCATCTTTTTTTTGGCTGTCGTCTTCATCTAGTTAGCCTCCTTGTTTGTGAATTTATATTTCTTCGAGATGCTCTTCCAAATCTTGATTTCTTTTCCCGATTGATTCACTTAGTTTCCTCCCCTGTAATGGGAACTGATTCTAAGGCTTCCTTTGCAATAGATAACAATTGTTCCGATTTGAAAGGTTTCTCTATTATGGCAAATACTTGGAGATCGCCAAATTCTGGCTTTATTTGTAGTTTTGGACGAGCCGAGAGAATGATGGTTATCACTCCCGGCCGGAATTCTCTAATTTTTTTCAGCATTTCGATTCCGTTTTCATCATGTATCTCTAAATCTGCAATGATGAGATTGTAAGGGATGTCTCTCGCAAGATTTATAGCTTCGCCGGCTGAATCTATTGTGTCGACTTCGTATCCTTCCTGAGACAGGATTTCCTTCAAGGACCACCGGATGAGCTTTTCATCATCAATCACAAGAATTTTAGGATCTTTCTGACTTAAGTTTTCATTATTGTTATATATTTTAGTCATTAGATATACTTTATACATTCTATGTACAAAGCATGATTTGTGCCATTTAACATCTGAAGAAAATATATTCTCTTTCATATTGAAATTAAAGGAGTTACAATGTCGAGTTTTATAATTGATGATATGCCCCATTCGCTGATTGGGGCATTTGCCCCAAAAAACGAGTCATTTAACCCACAATCTATAATACAAAAAAAATTATTTATTGTGAATAGATGAGACAAACAAAGGTTTTAAAAATAATTTAATGAGAGAGGCCCATCTCTTTTGAATTCAGCCCATGTTTTTTTATCTTATATCTCAGAGTATCACGGGTGATTTTTAACAGCTTTGCCGCTTGAGATTGGTTTCCGTTTGCTTTTTTCAAGGCTTCTTTTAACAGTTCCTTTTCCATCTCTTCAAGAGAAAGACTGTTCTTCGCGAATTTATCGGGAATGTGAGAGCTGGATTCAAAAGAACCTTTGTTTAATGAAATAGGGAGGTTTTTAGTCGTGATTAAAGATTCCTCTTCGAAGATCATGGCTCTTTCCACTGCGTTTTTTAGTTCCCGCACATTCCCTGGCCAATCATATTCCATGAAAAGTTTTTCCACTTCTGAAGCTATGCCTTTGATGTCCTTCCTGAATCTTAAATTGTAGTGGGAGATAAATTGCTGCGTTAGAGGAATGATATCACGTTTTCTCTCTCTGAGAGGAGGGATAAAAACAGGACACACGTTCAATCTGTAGTACAGATCTTTTCTGAATTTTCCTTCTTCACAGGCAACCTCGAGTTCTTGATTCGTCGCTGTGATCACTCTGATATCGACCTCTATGTCTTTGAGGCCTCCCACCCGCTTAAAAGTTTGTGTTTCGAGGAAGCGCAAAAGCTTTGCTTGCAAATGAAGGTTTAGCGTGCTGATTTCATCCAAGAACAGAGTCCCGCCTTCCGCCAGCTCCACTAGGCCCTTTTTCTTTTGTTTTGCGTCGGTAAAAGCACCTTTTTCATAGCCGAAAAGCTCACTTTCGAGCAGGTTTTCGGGAATGGCCGAGCAGTTTATTACCAGGTATGCTGATCGATTGCGTCGACTCAAATGGTGTATTGTTTGGGAAAGCAGGTCTTTTCCTGTGCCGCTTTCTCCTTCCAACAAAATGATCGAAGCTTCGCTCTCAGCGATCTTTTTTGCCATTCCAATTACCTGCTTCATGGTTTTGGACTGGGCGACAAATTGAGAGGGATCGAACTGCTTCTTGTCTCTTTCCCGATAAAAAGCGACCTCGTTTTTTAAAGATGCCGTTTCCAAGGCATTTTTTATGGTATTTTTAAGTTTGCTGTCGTCTATAGGCTTGGTGATAAAATCATAAGCTCCTCGACGCATCGCGATAACCGCATCATCGATGACTCCATAGGCTGTCATCATGATAACAGGAACCTCCGGATTCTTATTCTTGAGTTCCTTCAGTAAATCCGTCCCTTTCTTATCCGGGAGTTTGACATCGAGCATCACCAAGTCAGGAGCCTCTTCTTCAATTTTGAGAAGGGCTTTTTCCCCGTTTTCTGCCTCTGTTACGTCAAAGTCCCATTCCTGTATTTTTTGGCTAAGACTCCAACGAAGCAGTTTTTCATCATCCACGATCAAGACTTTTCTTTTTCTCATGATGGATTTTCTAATTCTAGAACAGGAAGTCGGATATAAAAAGTGGCCCCCTCATTCTCGACACTTGTGACTTCTATCGAGCCGTTGTGTGCTTCTATAATATTTTTGCAGATCGAAAGGCCTAGGCCTGTTCCCCTTTTTTTTGTCGTGAAAAAGGGATGGAATACCTGCGAAAGATGTTCCTTTTTTATCCCTTTCCCGCTGTCCGTGAAGATTATTTCCAATTCCTTTTTGTTTTTTTCCTGAAGTTCAATGGAAATTTCCCCTTCTTTACCGATGGAGGCAATGCTGTTCAAAATCAAATTCAGCAGGACTTCTTGGATCTTATTACAATCAATATGAGCTAGTCTCTCATTTTCAAGGGGATGAAAATGAAAACGGATGTCCTTGCTGTTGATATGAGGCTTGGCGAGTTTGACAGCGTCATGCATGCATTCATTGGGGTCGATTTTGCTTATTTTCATTTCTTTCGGTTTGGCATAAATCAGCAAGTCCTGAATGACATGATTGATTTTTTCTATCTGAAGAAGCATCTCTTTGAATATTTCTTTTTTTGGATCCGATTCATCCGTCCTCTGATTGAAGATTTCCAGTGCTCCTTTCATACCGGCTATAGGGTTTTTGATCTCGTGTGCCAAGCCTGCAGCCAGTTCTCCGATGGATGCAAGATGTCCCGCTTTGACTATTTGTTTATTATAAAGTTCTTCGACTTTGTGATTGGCATCTTTTAGCTTCCTTATCATTTCATGAAAATTTTTTGTCAGATTGCCTATCTCATCGGATTTATAGGAAGACAATTCGACCTCGAGATCGCCTTCTTGGACTTTTTTCATCTTATCTTTCAATTTTGATATGGGGCGATTGATCAATCTTTCGAAAAGTCGAATGATGATAAAAGCCAGTATCCCCATAGCAGCGAGGCTAATAATAATGGCCTGCAATTGGCTTTTTCTAAGAAGAGCGGCAGCAGGAGCGTAATCGATACTGACTTCTAAGATACCGGTTCGCTTAAGGCTTGAATCGTGGCATCCAAAACATTCCTTTTTGTTTTCGATAGAACGGAATTCCTGTATCCTGGATGGTTGTTTGACAAAATAGGTGCCAAATGGATCATTACTTGAGAGGAATGAATTCAAATTATCCAAGGTGCTGGGGCTCACCGAAGTGCCGTGTTCCTCTTCTGTTGAGGAGCGCAAAATCTTCCCATGGGGATCAAGGATACGAATTTTTGTTATATCGTTTGTGGATGCAAGCTCGATCAAAGAAGATTGGTGTTCTACCATATTTTCGTCTTTCATTGAATAAAATAGACTGCTCTCGATTATTGCGCTTAAAAGTTCTGCTTTCTGTCTGCTCATGGTGTGGATTACGTTTTTCTGTGCGTTCAAATACAGGAAAGCCACAAAAATAGCCGTTAACCCCCCGATCACTGCCACATGGAGGATTATTTTGTTTTTTAATTTCCAATCTTTTGGATAACGATTAATCATACTAATTCTATATATTGCAAAGGTTCCATAGACATTATAAGATATTTATCCTTAGCTGACAATCAAGAAATATGGATTTTATGGAAGATGAACTGCTTTATTTATTATCGTGTCTTTTTTTTCGCAATCTCGACTAGATCTTGAAGTGTATTGCTTTCGAAGTAGTTCCGCAGCAGATCACTCGCTTTTTTCCAGATTTCATGAGTGGCGCATTCCGTCACTCGTTCACAACTATCGAGATCTTCCACACAATCGACAAGGGCACACGAACCCTCTAAAACCTCGACGATCTCACACACTGTGATTTTAGAGGGATGCTTTGCCAGAGTATAGCCACCTCCAGCTCCTCGCACACTTTTGACTAATTTATTTATCTTTAAAGGAATTATGATTTGTTCTAGATACCGAATGGATAGATCCTCTTCTTTGGAAATATTCTTAAGCACAACCGCTTCTTTGCCCTCATTGTAATGAAGCGCGAGATTAAGCATCAGACGAGTTCCGTATCTTCCTTTGGTGGAAAGTTTAATCATGACTGTCTCCTTTTAAAATCTGACAAGCTATCTCTATTTGACATATAAATCTTATATAAATTCTAGAAATAAAGTCAAGGGAAGAAAGGAAAGGCTGCAGAAAAGATGTTTGAGAGTTTCAGCTATTGTGGGCAGAGGATTTCTTTGTGTTGGCTAGCTCCACAAGATCCTGAAGTGTTGTCTTCTCGAAATAATCCTCCAGGAGAGAGCTGGCGTTTTCCCAGATCTCATGAGTGGCACACTCTTTGATTCTGTCGCAATAGTCTTTATCATCCACACACTCGACAAGACAACATGATCCTTCTAGAACTAAAAGGATTTCTCTTAATTTTATGGTTGATGGATCCTTGGCTAAGATATACCCGCCTCCAGCTCCTCGAATACTTTTAACGAGCCTTGCGATTTTGAGCGGGATGATGATCTGCTCTAGATAGCGTATTGAAATATCTTCTTCATCAGAAATTTTTTTAAGTATGATTGATTCTCTTCCGTTATGATAATGCTGAGCAAGGCTCACCATAAGTCGAGTTCCGTACCTTCCTTTTGTAGAAAGTCTTATCATGGATGACTCCTTATTTTATAAATGATTTAATATAAAGAACATAAAATCATATAAGATCAAAAATTTTTTTTCAACATAAATTTATAAGAATTCTAGGAATTAAAGCAGCCTATCCTCTCGGACCGAAGATTTTGGTGCCGATTCTTATGATATTGGCTCCCTCTTCAATCGCCACTCTGTAGGAATTTGTCATCCCCATCGAGAGATATTGCATCTCGACGCCTGGGATTTCTAAAGATTTTATTCTGTCGAATAAATTTTTGGTTTCGATAAAGAAAGGCCTCGCATTTTCAGGATTGCCAAAAGCCGGTCCCATGGTCATCAAGCCCTTAACCTTCATGTTCTTGAACTTGGCAGTTTCTCGAAGAAAGTGTTCTGCTTCTTCAGGCATTACCCCAAATTTTTGGGATTCCCTGCCGCTATTGATCTCGATGAGAACGGGCATGTTTTTTCCGATCTGCCCGCTTCGCCTGTCAATCTCCTCTGCAAGATCTTCTGAATCCAAGGTCTCGATAATGTCGAAAATCTTGACGGCTTTCTTGACTTTATTCCTCTGAAGATGGCCGATAAAATGCCACTTCACCTTGTGGCCGACAAATTCGAAGGCTCTCTGTGCTTCCTGCACGTAGTTTTCCCCGATGATTCTTATGCCTGCATTTGCCGCCCGAAAAATTTCTTCGGGCGTTCGAGTTTTCGCCGCGGCTACGAGCTCCACTCCTTCGGGCAGCTCAGCTAAGATCTTGGTTATATTCTCTTCAATCATTTTTAATCCCATCTCCTGTTCATGGGCCATTTCCTTGCTGCCACCTCGACGTTGAGGTGGGGCGAGTCGGCGTAGCTCGCAAATAATCCAGGCAGGTAAAGGTTATTTTATTGCCGGTAAAATTGCAAGATTGCATAGTAAGCATCCCCAAAACCGTGATAAAGAAACAGTCAGGCAAGCTGATACGTCAGCCCGCTGATTTTCCGCCTTGTTTCAGCGAGGAAAATCAGCTTATTCTTCGGCTCGCT
>RCNB010002074.1_pt1 | contig 12378 bp, 12 predicted proteins | sample 2041321 | NCBI WGS metagenome assembly RCNB01 (sample SAMN09708232, study PRJNA481090) | Marine sediment metagenome, whole genome shotgun sequencing project. | reverse complement strand
ACCGGAGAATATATCCGCTTATGGTTATTTAATTTCAACTGTTCGGTCTCTACCAGGTAACTGATGTAGTTACGGAAACTCCTCTCTGTAGCCGGCAAAGACCCTAGTTTTTCTTCAAGATAATCATATACCGCCGATTTTTCCAGCCTTTGAAAATTATTTGCTTGGTATAGATTAAGAATAGGGGACTGGTAAGGCTCAAATATCTTGGTCCGATACCTCACTTTTTCTATATAGCGAGAGTATTTCTTCTCTGACATGGAGTAATATTTAAATACTGTCCGCTTGTTTAATCCGGTTTCTCTTATGATGTCTGCTTTGGTAAACCCTTTTCTCTTAAAATGCTGAATCTTTTGATACATAATCTTGTTAACCATAGACCAGTCCTTTCCTTATAGTATTGATTCTTATTCATACTATAGTAAAGAACTGTTTCCCTTTAAAGGTGCATTTTTATTTTCCACCCTAGGTGCATTTTAGTTTACCATTTCCACTTGTAAAGCTGGAAGAGGGTCTTCCCCTTTCCCTAAGATGGCGGCAGTCCGATCAGGTATCTTGGGATTATTGTCAATAATTATCCTTAAATGATCCTGGTCTTTTTCTGCAGGAGAAAATTTAATTATCTTATAAAATAAGTCTATGGTGGCTTCGGGTCCCATTCCACCTAAAATTCCAATAATACTCTCTGGCATTTTTATACTCCTAGCTTCCTTTATAAAAGATGTAAATTTACCTTTATTTTGAAAGCTAATATATTATACCAAAAAGTGTATAAAATTTTCTTTTTTTACCTTTTCGTCATTTAAGAATTAAAAGTGAACTCTTAAAAACAAACTAAAGCTATAATAATATAGGATTAAAAAAGCGAAGTCCTAGATTATGAAACAGCTACACAAAAAGTTCACCGATTATCAGATTTAAGTACTAATTACCCATTTTTTAAAAAGAAAAACGCAAGTAGGGTTTAATTTTTTGTTTTATAACTATGGAAAAAGGTCCGGTTTTATTCTGGAATTTTGCTTGACCTTGAGGAACTTACCAAGATAACGGAACAACAGAAATATTTAATCTAGCCAGTTACAATAGTTCTATAAGATTAATATAATTAAAAGAACGAATCAATGTTATTGGCTAGCGATTTGTGGAATACTTTGGCGGAAATTGTTCAATGGAAGCAAAGATACGTTTTATCTTAATCCGTTCTGCTATTTTAATTTAAAAAATCATTCTTTAGATAAAAAGCAAAAACAATCATTAATAAATTTTAAACTAACATCATATGCATTCATTAATAAATCTTCATTATTTATGTGTGGTTCCAGTGTAAAATAACCTTGATAATTATCTTTTACCAAAGACTTGAATATTGATAAATAATTTATTGCTCCTTCACCTAATGGAGTAAAAACATAATTACGATCATGATCAGAATAAAATATTTGATTTTGGTCTAAAATATAATGATATTTTCTAACATCTTTAAAGTGAATATAATCTATATATTTCTTCAATAAATTATAAAAATATGGGTAAGGCTCTTCTCCGGCAATATATGAATTTGCTGGATCGAATGTCAACTTAAAATATGGAGAATCTACTTTCTTCATTAAATCAAAAATTAAATCAGCTGAGCGGGTAACATCAGAAAAATATGGATCTTCACCATGTCCGTCAAACTCATTTTCAATACAAATTTTAATATCCAATTTTTCTGCAATTTTCAATATAGGAGCAATATTTTTTGCATAAACATCTATTGCTCTCCTAGAATTACGAAAAGTATGACATCCAAAATAAGTATTTACTCTTTCCGCACCAAGTCTTTTTGCTACATGTAAAGATCTAGAGACAAGTTCTTGTTCATTTTTAACATTTTCAGAATATAAATGGGACCAAGTTGTAACACATACAACTTTTTTACCTTCATTTTTTAATTTAGATTCTATTTGAGGCAAAGCTTCAAATTTCGCATTATGTGGAAACCATAACTCGTAATTATCAATACCATACAAATTAGAAACCTCTATAAGCTTTTCAATGTTATTTTGAAAAATATGCTCAAATCCCGAAAAAACAATTTTAGGTTTATTCATATATTATTACTCCTTAAATTATATTCTATTCATATTCATATCTGCAAAGCTATAGAAGCAATACTCACTTTAACAAACTATCATCTATCCCGAAACACTTGCTGGGGATTTACCGTCATATCTGGTTCAACAGATGAAGAATTTCCTCTAAATCTAAAATTGGCCCGAAGGACGTCGAGCAAAGCTTGAAAAGTAAAAATTCTATGGAAAAATTCGTTGGATTTCCACTACCTTTCTTCTTTAAATCCTATATTTCTAAATAGTTGGTAAGATTCGGGAGTTACCGGGGGCGAAAAAACGCAGAGTACTTCGAGTTCGCTATTTCCGGTATTTCGAATCATATGTTTTGCATCTCTAGGGAAAACTATTGCTGTATTAGCTTTAAAGGCAGAAATATCTCCATCAATCCATGCATCTCCCTCACCTTGAATGATGTAGATGGTTTCTTCACTTGTAGGATGGGAGTGACAGGGTCGAACTGTTTGTCCTTGTTTAACTTTAATTAACACCATAGATATATTATTTGATTTTACGGTTTCCGGTGTAATCAACATATACATTCGTCGACCTTCTAATTCTTTTACCGGTACATCTTTCAACGAAAAAAATTTACCTTTCATAATTCTTCACCCCTTACTTTTAATTAAATTACAAACACTTACAGATTTTATCAAATCAAGATATTAAAAATCAGACTCGTCTTTATTCTCTATTTATAGTCTATAGTATAAGGTTAATATGCTTTCAGGTACGAGCACATTTAATTATAAATAACTTCATCTGTAATTTAGTTTCTAAATTAACTCTTTTATAATAACTTTGTTAATTGTTCAATATTTTCAGGATAATGTATTTTTCTTATTAGATTAATTTCATCTGTTTTAAGTATAACTACCTCAGCAAAGCTAAAAACTGTACAACCTTCTTCCATGTGTCCCGTTAGAACTTCTTTTCCTTTAGAAGCAACAATATGCAAATGAGGTTTTTGATTAGCTATGACCCCTTGAATCGATGAAAGTTCTATAGCTCCTTTCATTTCATAATATTCTTTATATCGATTTAAAAGATTAGGAGGATTCCCTGCATTCATACCATGTATACGACAAACACTTAGGCTTCCTATCCCAGATATTACTATTCCAGTTTTGATATTTTTTTCCTTTATTATTTTATTTATATTTTCCAAAATCCCTTCTCCAGGATCAAAACGTATAAATATCAAATCATACGACCCTTTACCTTTAATTGTTTCCACTAATTAACCCCCTTTCAAGTTGATTACGGATAACTTCAAGGTAATGCATCCTTATAAACTACTATATTAAATTTTTAATTTAATAGTCTATTTCTAAGCCTTTTATGTAAAGACAAAAAGAAAGGAAGAGGCTTGAATTAAACACTTAATTCCCATTATAATTATAAGTTACATTTCTTCAACAATTTCCCTTCTTGCTAGCAAAAGCTAATATATCTGCCTTTTCGGTATCATGAGCAATAATGACGAGGTAACTTTAAATATCTACTTTTTTAATATTTTTTTCTTTCTTCAATAAATACAACTATAATTTATATTTTTTCCCTTAACTTATAATTTAAATACCCACTAATAATTATTAAAGATACGCCAAATATGCTAAATAAATCAGGAATTTCTTTAAAAAAGAATATTCCCAGTAAGGCACTAAAAATAATTTGTAAATACGAATAAACAGATATCAAATTTGCAGGTGCTATCTGATAAGCTTTGGTTAGAGCAAACTGCGCTGCTAAACCTGCTAATCCCATGAGAATTATAATTAACAAATGTGATTTGTCAGGTAGACAAAAATTCCCCTCCCAAAGCAAGACTCCGAAGGATATTAAACCTAATGTATATCCCAAATAATTCACTATTACCAAGGGATGGTCAGTTAACCTTAATTGGCGTAAGGCTACTTGTGATCCACTACTTAATATAGCTCCAAATAGACCGATAATTACTGGATAGATGTCTAATCGAAACCCTGGTTTGATTACTAATAAAGCACCTAAAAATGCAATAACAAAAATTATAATCTGTTTAAATAATATTTTCTCTCCCAATAATATGCTTGCTAAGATGATAACAAAAATTGGAGTTAATTGCTTCATGGAAACCGCATCAGTCAAATTTATAACTTTAATGCTATAATAATAGGCCATTATAACAACAAAAGAAATCAGACTACGTAATAATAAAAGAGGCTTATTGTTTCCCCAAAAAGGAATTTTCTTATTCTTTAACATTAAGGGAATTATTACCATAATAGGAATACTTCGGAAGAAGATTATTTCCAGTAAAGGAAGGTCGCTCAAATATTTTACCATTGCTGACATTAAACTAAAACAAATTGAGCCAAAAATCATTGTTAAAATTCCTATCTTGGGCTTATCTCTGCTATCCTCTTCGAAATTTAATAATTTAGATCCAATAATTATATTACCTCTTTAGTATTTTACTTTGTGCCTTTTAGAAAAATCCGAAACTTTTACCTGATTGGTATTTTAGGTAAATTATTGATTAATCAATACCTATTTTATTGATTTTTTATGGACAAGGTAAGCAATTTTTGGTAAAAATAGTACTCCTAATCATAAATCAAGTTTAACAAAAGAATACAATTACAAATTACCCACAATATTATTAGTCTATTACAATTATATCTTTAGTTACATTATTTAGAAATTTCCCTCCACTTGGAGTAACAAGGACTACATCTTCTACTCTAATCTTAATAGAATCTCCCGGTCTCGGAATTGATACCCTTGGCTCTACTGTAAAAGTCATGTTTTCCTGTAATAAATTGCTGTATCCTATGCTTAGATACGGATATTCATGAACATCAATTCCAATACCATGACCCAATCTATCGGAATATTCTTTTGTGTAACCTCCATCGGCAATTATATCTCTAACAAGTTTGTCTACTTGTTCAGCGGTAATTTTATTTGGAATCATCGATTCAATTCCAGCCTTTTGAGCATTCATTATTAATTTGTGAATTTTAGTTAGCTCATCATTTGGTTCTCCTAAGTATATAGTCCTTCCAAAATCATTACAGTATCCGTCAAAAATGCAACCAAAGTCAAAAGCTACGTGGCATCCTGCGCTCAAAACTGTAAAACCCGAACCTCCATTCTCCTTCACATTAGGACCTTTCACCAAGATATTTGTATTAAACGATGTTCCTTCTGCCCCTTTCAGCAGCATTTGATAGTCAATTTCTCGCGCTACTTCAATCTCGGTCATGCCTATTTTTATCTTTTTAACAACTTCTTCAAAGATTTCATCGATAACTTTTGCTGCCTTATGCATTCTTTTAATTTCTTCTTTTTCCTTAATCATTCTCATTTCACAGGTAAAATCTTCTGTGCAATTAAACTGAATTTCGGGAATAACCTTTTTAAAATTGATCAAAGTTTTAGCCATTGTCATTTTAGGTACAGCAATTTTAAATTTTGACAGATTAAGATTACTTATAATATCCTTGACATATGCAAAGTAATCCCTACCTTTTTCCAAGACTATGATATTTTTGACAAAGCTTTTACCGGATACCTGATTAATGATATGATCCTCGGACATTTTAGGAACCACATATACCGCCGTATCTTGGGTAATAAAAATACCATTTAGCCAATCCCCAAATCTATGTACATGAGTGGGTTGCGATCGTTCTCTCCTTATGCCGGTTAAATATTCTGCATCCCCTGATGGTGGAAGAAATAAGGCATCTAAATCTTTCTCCTCCATTATTTTTCTCGCTCTTGTAATTCTATTTTCATAATTGATCATTTTACAATCCTTCCCTTTATTTTAAAAATTTTTTCTAAGCTTAGGATCTAGATAATCCCTTATACCATCACCAATAAAATTTGCGCCTAAAGCCATAGTTAAAATCGCTAAACCTGGAAAGAAAGTGATCCACCAATAATTAAAATTACTTGCGCCCTCGGCTATGATTGAACCCCATTCAGGGGTAGGAGGTGGGGATCCAAGCCCTAAAAAACTTAAGGCAGCAAAGCGTAAAATTTGATTACCAATATCTAAAGTAGATAAAATTAATACACTACCTGCGCTATTTGGTAGAATCTCTTTCAATAATATTCTTATATTGGATGCTCCTAAAGCCCTAGCAGCCTCTATGTATTCATTTTCTTTAATTGATATTACCATACTTCGCATTACTCTTGCATACTTTGGCCAAGAAACAATTGATAACGCAATTAAGGTATTAAATAAACTAGGACCTAGAGCAGCTGTAATAGTCATTGCAAGTATAATAGAGGGAAACGCTCTGAACATTTCAGCAATTCTCATCATAACATCATCAATAAATCCTCCCGAATAACCTGCAATTCCACCAAATAAAGTACCTACTACAGTAGATATACTAACTGCTATGAGCCCCGCTAAAATAGATATACGACTTCCAACAATTATACGACTAAACAGATCTCTACCTAGTATGTCAGTACCTAGCCAATGTTTAGTGTCTGGTGGCTCAAATCTATGTGCCATATCTTGAGATAAGGGATCATATGGTATAATGAAATTTGCCAAAAGAGCGATTATTATCCATATAAAAACGACAACACTCCCTATTACAAAAAGCAAATTATTCTTACATATTTTTTTCATAACATATAAAAACTTAGAAAAAAAATATATTTTAGAATTTCTATTAAAAATATTTATATTTAATTTTGATAATATTCTCATTAACTAATACCTCACCCTCGGGTCTATCACCCCGTATAAAATATCAACAACCAAGTTAACTATTAAGTAAGTTACTGCAATAAGAAGGGCAACGCCTGTAATTCCAGCGAAATCAAGATTGATCACTGACAGATATGCATAACGCCCAATTCCTGGCCAACCAAAAATATTTTCGATCAAGACAGTCCCCCCAAGCAGACTAGCCAATCCTAATCCAATTACTGTAATCACAGGAATCAATGCATTTCCCAATGCATGTCGTCTCATTATTAATCCTTCAGACAAACCTTTAGCTTTTGCAGTTCTTATATAATCCGTTGATAATGTTTCTAAAAGATTTGCTCTAGTTGTTCTGCTTATTAAACCTAAGTGAAAAGATCCTAAAACTACACTAGGAAGTATAATATGTTTAAAACTATCTAGTGCGACTACCCAGTTACCTTGTAATAGCGATCCAAGTATGTAAAAATTTGTATTAGAAGCCAGAGGTTCAATTGAAAGGCTAATTCTTCCCGGACCAGGGAACCAGTGCAATCCAACATAAAAAACATATAACATGACTAAAGCAAACCAAAAGGGTGGTATGGAGACTCCAATGACCGATATTGTTCTAAGAATCTGATCTAACAAGCTGTTTTGTTTCATTGCAGATATAATACCAAATAAAACACCCAACAATGTTGCAATAATCATGGAAAAAAATGCAAGCTCAACGGTTGCAGGCAAAAATTGGGAAAGGTCTGTAATTACTGGTCGACCTGTCCTGATTGAAGTCCCTAAATCTCCTCTTAGTAACGATTTCATATATATTAAATATTGCATATATAGAGGTTTATCTAACCCCCATTTTATTTTAAATGCTTCGACTATTTCAGGATCACTCAAAGATCTATCGCTCAAAAAAGCTGCAACGGGATCACTTGGTACCATATGCGATATAATAAAAACCATCGTGGCAGCACCAATAATAAGTAGGAATAGAAATAGAATTCTTCTGATTATATACACTAACAAACCCAAAATCTCTCCTTTATAATGTAAAATATCGTATTTAAAACTCATTAACTAACTTTGTTAAAAATAGTTCTGTGCTGTTGAAGTATGGAGTGCAAATTTAGCAATTTACACTCCATACTTTTAATGGTTACCGAAATAGACTATACAATTCAAGTCTATAAGCATTTGAGAACTCTATGCCTTTCAAGCCTTTTTTAATTGCGATGTGTTTTGCAACTTGAACCAATGGTAGCCAAGGACCATCTTCCACCATCATTCCCTGAATACCTCCAAGTAATGCTGCACGTTTTGTATCATCAGTTTCTTTTAAGGCAGCTTCTTTTAATTGTGTAAGGTAGGGGTTTGCTATCTTCCAATTTGCCCTTAATCCACATTTATCACCAGGGCAAAATAGAAGTTCGTTGTTAGCATCAATATAATCAGGTTGCCATCCAGCTATACGAAAAGCCCCTTCTCCCTTTTTATATTGCTGTATGGCTATTGTGTTTTCCATTGTCACTATTTCAGCATTAATACCTATCTTACTCAAATCTTCTTTTATTTTTTGTCCCAAAATAACCCAACTTACTCCCTCAGTTTTTTTGTTGGTAGTTACAGCAAAATCTACACTAAATCCATCAGGGTAGCCAGCCTTAGCAAGTAACTCTTTTGCTTTTTCTACGTCTGTAAATCCCGGATCTCTGGGAGGTAATGCTCCCAAAAATCCTTGTTGAATAATTGAAATAGGTGTTATAGAGCCTTCCCCAGCAATTTCCTGAATGCCCTTATAATCTAAGGCATATCTAACAGCATTCTGTACATCTCTGTTAGCCATTGGTCCACCAATTTCAGGATCTTCATTCATAACTAAGAATACAAACGATAACGTAGGTGAGCCCATAATTTCAACATTTTCCTCATCCTTAAGTTGTTCAATTTGGTCTGCGTTTAAACCCCATGCAATGTCAATATCCCCTTCCTGGACCATAAATAATTGTGAATTTTGTTCTGGTACATTCAATAAAATAATTCTTTCTATAGCCGCAGGCCCTTTCCAGTAATTATCATTTCTTTCTAATGTTACTCTTGTGTCCTTGATCCATTCTTTCAAAATATAGGGTCCGGAACCAGCAGAATTATGATTTAACCATTCCTCAGCTGTATCATCAGTAGAAGCGTTAGCACCAGATACACCTCCCTGCGATTTAACTACTTCACTATCTACAACTGCAAACCCACCAGCAGTTAGTTTATATAAAAATGCACCATCCGGTTCGCTTAAGAATACGCGTACAGTTTTTTCATCAGGGATTTCTACTTTGTCTATACCATCTGCTAAAAATGAGGTGTCAGATTTCAAATTTTTTGTCCTCTCAAAACTCCATTTCACATCCTTAGAAGTAAGATTGTTTCCACTGGCAAATTTTACTCCTGACTTCAACTTAAAAGTAAATACTTTGCCATCAGGAGAAACTTCATAGCTCTCTGCCAAATGGTTTACAGGTTTTACCTTACCCTTCTCAAATTTAACCAAGTTATCATAGCAGGCATTTGTAACTAAGGTAACATAATGCTGGTAGGCTCTTCCCGGGTCGAATGAACGGAACATGGGATTAAGGCCAATAACTACCTGGTTTGTCTTTGCCTGGGCACCTGCACTAGAAACCATTACTAATAACAAAATAAGCAAAAGAAATATCGGTAAAATAATCTTTTTTAACATTTTCATTTTTTTCTCCTTTTTTTTTTAATTTCGAACAAAATTCAACCTTTTTCTTCAAACATTCATAAACATCACCTCCTTTATAAAACCTTCATAAATCTTTTAAGAATGCATGATCACTCCACAATTGGGATATAAATGACATGCCACTAAGTGATTTTCATTTATTATGGACATTTTAGGCTCATATGCTTTACATTTATCAAAAGATTTGCGGCATCTTGTATAAAACCTGCAACCTGATGGATGGTTGACTGGAACCTCTACATCACCTTCTAATATTATACGTTGGCTCTGCACTTTTGTTGAGTTAATTTGTGGAATTGCGCTCAGCAAAGCTTTAGTGTATGGGTGAAGGGGATTTGAATAGAGTTCCTGGGAATTTGCAATCTCTACTATTTTACCTAAATACATTACTGCAACTCTGTTACTTATATTGTATACCACATTGAGGTTGTGTGATATAAATAGATAGGTTAGTGAAAACTCCTTTTGAAGATCTTCTAATAAATTGATAATCTGTGCTTGAATAGATACATCTAAGGCAGAAGTAGCCTCGTCGCAAACAATGAATTCTGGGTTAAGCATTAATGCTCTAGCTATACCCACACGTTGCTTTTGTCCTCCTGATAGTTCATGAGGAAACCTTTTTAAAAAGTATGAAGCAAGCCCTACAAGATCTAATATTTTTATAATTTTTTGTTCTCTTTCTCTTCTAGTTAATATTTTATGAATGATAAATGGTTCCATTAATATCTCCTGTATAGCTCTCCTTGGATTCAATGATGAAGCCGGATCTTGAAAAATTATATTAATTTTTTGTCTCAACTTTTTGATTTCAGGTTTTGAAGTAGTGGTGAGATCAGTCTCTCGAAAAAATATATGACCGGAGGTTGGTTCCAGGAGCTTCATAATTAATCTACCCAAGGTACTCTTGCCACACCCTGTTTCACCTACTAGACCAAATGTCTCCCCATTATTAATATCAAAGCATATATCATCTACAGCTCTGACTATTTTTCTACCATGTAACCGTAATCCGCCTTTGCCAATATCAAAGTACTTCTTTATATTTTGAATTTTAATTAAAACTTTGTTATCCAAAGATTTTTCTCCTTCAAGTTCAAGAGTTATTAAATAGCCAGCATCTAACGTAATGTTTTCTACCTCTATAAGATAATTCTGGTTTGCTTTCTTTACAAACATCAATAGCTTTTATACATCTTGGGCAAAAGAAACACCCTGGTGGTAAGTGGCTTAATGCGGGGACGGTACCATTAATAGTATGTAATCTAACTTTCTGTGGAGTAATTTTAGGCACTGATTTTAAAAGTCCAATAGTATATGGATGTAGAGGATTTGTAAGTAAATTTTCTGTCGGGCCTTCTTCGACTATTTGACCTGCATACACAATAATTACCCTGTCACACACTTCGTACACTACTCCCAAATCATGGGTTATTATGATAATGCCTGCATTAATTTTATTCTTTAGCTGTTTTATTAATTCCAATATTTGAGCTTGTATAGTTACATCCAAAGCAGTAGTTGGTTCATCTGCTATTAAGAGTTTGGGCTTACAGGCTAGTGCCATCGCTATCATTACCCTTTGCCTCATCCCACCGGATAGTTGGTGTGGGTATGCCTTTGCTGTTTGTTCAGGCGACGTCATTTTAACTGATTTAAGTAATTCAACAGCTTTTTCCATTGCTTCTTTTTTTGTAAGAGCTTTATGTATCATTAAAGTCTCGGCAATTTGAAATCCACAAGTAAGAATAGGATTCAAAGAACTCATAGGCTCCTGAAAGATCATTGAAATTTCATTTCCTCTGATTGACCTGATCTCATTTTCAGAACAATTTAATAAATTTTTACCTAAAAAATTAATTTCCCCACTTACTATTTTACCTGGGGGATTTGGTATGAGCCCCATAATAGATAAAGCCAATGCGCTCTTACCGCAACCACTTTCTCCCACTATTCCAATTGTTTCCCCTTGATTTATATATAGGCTTATTTTATTAACGGCGGTAACGGTTTCTTCAATAGTTTTAAATTCTATCATTAGGTCCTTTATTTCTAACAATTTCGTTTCCATGCTCATAATCTCATTCCTTTACTTCTTTTTCCTTTAATGAAAATCCATTAGTTTAATAATCCAAAGAGACAGAATACTACTTGTAACCTGCCCATGGGTTTCTACAAATCTATACTCTCTTTGGGTTTTTAGCTATCATAGAATAAGACTACTTGCTCTTGTTTTGGGCTTATTCTAAATTAAAACGGTACTTTTTTTAATGCTTCGGAGGTTTGAAATAATTTAATACTCCTGTGCTTACTCTTCTTGATGGGCCAAAGCAATCATTTCAATTTCCACTAATAATTCTGGTTTAGCTAAAGCGTTTATCTCCATACACATTCGTGCAGGTGCTTCTTCTCTTTTGGGGAAATATTCACTATAAACCTTATTCATTTCATAATAATCCTTTATATCAGTTAAATATACTTTGGTTACAAGTACCTCTTCTAAAGAACTCCCTGCATCCTCTAAAATTCCCTTTAAAACTTCTAAAGTCTGGCGTGTCTGTAATCCGGCATTACCAATCGCTTTTTTATCCAGTTCACTGGTTCCCGGCATAAAAGCTGTATGGCCTGCGGTAAAAACAAAAGGACCTGCTTTTACAGCATGAGAAAAATTGGCAGGTGCTATTGGTAGGCATGCTTTTTCCAAGTTATAAATGACCTCTTTTTTATACATTCTAAACTCCCTTCTTTTTTTAACATAAACATGATTTTCCCGAAAACATTTTCTCTCCAAAAACTAA
>RCNB010002073.1_pt1 | contig 12378 bp, 9 predicted proteins | sample 2041321 | NCBI WGS metagenome assembly RCNB01 (sample SAMN09708232, study PRJNA481090) | Marine sediment metagenome, whole genome shotgun sequencing project. | reverse complement strand
CTATTTAGAGCACTTACATTACCGGCAGTATTTCCCAGAAACGGAAAAAAGGGATTGATATATTCAGCTTGGTCGTTGGCCCAAATCGCCGCCAAATATTTATTATAACCTCCTGGCCCATGCATAAGCCCTCCGCGAGTAGAAAAAATACTTTCCGACGCCCTTATTTTAGAAAAATCGAACAGTCGATTGAGTGTCGGGTTTGGCGTTTTCAATATTAAGTTATCGGAAGAGTTTCTAATGAAATCTTGTCTTGCTGCCCATTCAGCGGAAGAATTACCGAAATAGGGAGCGTCATTAGATTTTCGGGCCGTTCTGATTACAGCATAGTTTAAAGTTTCTCCGGAAGCCAATTGGAACTTACCATCTCCTTCAATGAATTCACTGATAGTGTAAACCCCATATAAGCCTTTCTCTTCAATGGTAAGTTCCTCATTACTCCAAGCTGGAATCACTATTTCTATTACATGATCATTGGTATTCGTCAATTGAATTCGGTCGATAATGGTCGGATTAAGGACACTGGGGAATATAGTGCGTACTGATAGTAAGCCCTCTTCATGGGTGCTCAGTACAGTTAGGGTCCCGTAGATACTTAAGCTTTTTACTTTCCCTGAAGATATTGCTTTGCCATCTACACGAGGTAATAATGAGGTCGTGTCTCCCGATTTGCGCTGTAAACTCGCGTGCGTATCATCCGGCAAGGTTCTTAACATCGGCCATCGAATCAATCGATTTGCATAAAAACCAGCCTGACTATCAATTCCCCATTCCAAAATCATATCAACAGATTGCCCACTCATGGCCATATGGTCATTGTGAGGTAGCTCATCGCTTGACTCCAAGTCCCAAACAATTGCCCCGTTTTCCCTTAATTGCCAATCGAAAGAATCTTTAGTTTCTTGGGCATTCAACAAAAAAAATGAATTGGCAATCATAAAAACAATTGCCAGGCTATTGAATCTTGTTTTTTTTATTTGTCTCATTATTAAAGGTTTCGATTTTAGTTGGTTGCTTAAAAGTATAATCCAATAGTTTAAATTAAGGTAAAATTTTAACTATTGGATTGCTACGTCAAATTAAACTTTAGGAACACGGAATTTTCAAAGTGTGGAAATAAACCGTCGTTTAAATGTACAGTATTATCTCACTTTCTCCAATAATTGATTAAAGGCTGCAAATCAATATTATTTTTTACCTTAGTTAAGGCCAACAAAAAATATTTTCAAATCTATAATCGCACAAAAACTTCAAGTAATTACGGAAAAGGATTTTAAATCAAAGATGAAACTTTAACAGTGTTATCTTCCGGTCGCGCAAAATTCAGGAATGACGGCGATAACAAATTGTACTTTGGAGGGTAAATACCTGAAAACACTTTATGTAACAGATGGCCCGTATTTGTTTAGTATTCGTGCAAAAATATCGGGGAAAACATCATATAAACCGAATAAATAATATCAAAAAGTATGCTTGTCATCTCGAATTTCATGGCCGAGTATCGCACAAAATACATGTAAAGCAATGGTCAAAAAAAAATCGGCCTTTAGGGCCATATGCGCTACTAATTTTTCAAAGACCGGCCTGAAAATCCTATTTTATGTATTTATACCACTGTTATTGGTCAGTTGTGATGGGGCACTTTATTCAGATGCCTCGAACACAGATGTCGATTGGCCGGCCTATGGTGGAAATCTTGCCGGTAACCGGTTTTCGACCTTGAACCAAATCACGACCGACAATGTAAACCAACTTGAAATAGCATGGAGTTACTATGTTGGGGATTCTTTGGAGCTCGATGCCAGACCAGAAAGAATTGAATGCCAACCTATAGTAATAGACGGTATATTGTACGGAACGGGCACTAAATCAAAATTGTTCGCGCTAAATGCAGCTACTGGAGAAGAACTATGGAAATTCGTGCCTCCTTCCCATAATGTCAATAGGGGATTAAACTACTGGCAAAATGGAAAAGACAAACGCCTCTTCTATGTTGCCGGTTCTTGGCTATACTGCATTAATGCGCTTACTGGAAGTCCCGTAGAGAGTTTTGGCACCGGCGGAAAGATAGATTTTCATACTGGTCTTGAGAATGACTGGTTCGATGCCAAGGATTTTTCGGTGACGGCCACCAGCCCGGGAATAATTTACAAAGATGTTTTGGTCATGGGCTCAACGGTATCGGAATATGGTGATGCGCTTCCTGGCGATATCCGTGGCTTTGATGTCCGATCTGGTGAACTCCTATGGATTTTTCATACCATACCCCGACCTGGAGAATTAGGATATGATACCTGGCCTAAAGATGCCTATAAAAAAATCGGGGGAGCCAATAACTGGGCCGGAATGGTGCTCGATGAGGCAAGAGGTACCGTTTACATTGGAACAGGTTCGCCATCCGTCGATTTTTATGGGGGCGATCGAGCCGGGGAAAATTTATTTGCCAATTGCATATTGGCGCTAGATGCCACGACCGGTAAATTAAAATGGCATTACCAAACCATAAAGCATGACCTATGGGACTTGGATATCTCTTGTCCGCCCAATCTATTGACCGTAAGGCATGACGGGAAATTAGTGGACGCCGTTGTGCAGACCACCAAAGACGGATTGGTATACGTACTCGACCGTGAAACAGGAAAGTCTTTATTTCCTGTTGAAGAAAGGCCAGTACCGACCACCGGTCTGCCTGGAGAACATCCAAATCCTACGCAAAAATTTCCGTTAAAACCTCTGCCCTTGGTAACACGACAGATTATTACCGAAGCAGATCTTCCAGATTCATTGCATTTTCCAGATGCACATAAAAGCATAAAGGAACGGTTTCTTAAATCACGGCGTGGATCAAAGTATATACCACCCAGTGCTGAGGGCTTTTGGTATATTGGTACTGGAGGTGGAGCTCTTTGGGGTGGCAATGCTGTTGACCCGGCCGGCGTACTCTACCAGAATGTCAATGAGTTGCCAAGCAATATACAGATGATCGATATGGCGGAGAAAATGAAGGAAAGCACCTCCCGTGGCAACTCTCTATACATCAATAATTGCGCAGTTTGCCACGGTGCGGATAGAAAAGGTGATGGTTCCGAAATTCCGAGCCTTGCAAGTCTTGATAACATGCTTTCGAAAAAAGTTATAAGCGATATTCTAAAAAACGGGCAAGGGCGTATGCCATCATTTCAACATCTATCTGGCCGAGATCGAGAGTCTATTCTTTTATACATTCTTGATCAAGATAAAAAGGAAGGTTTAACTGACGATATTCACGATGAGGGAAATCTGGAGACCAAAAAGAATGAGAATTTTCCCTATGTACCCCCATATATCCATACGGGCTGGAACAAAGTTTGGGATGCCAACGGTTATCCCGGAATCAAGCCCCCGTGGGGCACGCTTAATGCCATCGACCTGAATACCGGCGAGTACCTTTGGCGCGTGCCTTTGGGGGAACACGATGAACTGACAAAAAAAGGAATACCTATCACAGGCACTGTCAATCGGGGAGGTCCTATTGTTACGGAGGGTGGACTAGTATTCATAGCGGCCACAGAGGACAAAAAAATAAGGGCTTTCGACCGCAAAACGGGCAAAACAATCTGGGAATACCAATTGCCCGCCATTGCGCAAGCTACGCCGATTACCTATCAGCAAAAAGGCAAGCAATTCATTGTTATAGCGACAAATGATATGGGTGAAGTAGATGACGATACCAAGTCCGGAGGGTATTACATCGCATTTTCGTTAAAGTGAACATCCAAAAATCGGAATCTGGCACCAAATAAGTTACTCTAATGTGATTGGATGTTATCGTAATTCTTAGACCTGTACGCTATTTCAATTCCCGAACCTTTATATTTCGAAACTTAATTTTACCGGTTCCCCTTGCTTGAAGACAAATATAGCCTTCTTTGTGGTCCTCGTCGGTAACGTCTAAGATCGAAATACCATCGATCCATACTTGTATACGATTCTTCTCGCATTTAACTTTATAGCTATTCCATTTGTTAATCGTTTCGACCTTGGTCAACGGACTAAATTTATTAACGATTCCCCCAGTCCTATAGTCTTGGTTAGGATTTGAATCCCATATGTTTATTTCGTAACACTGGGCAGCACTGGGTATATCGTTCTCGCAGCGTATAAAAACACCGGAATTAATGGTGCTATCTGGATTGAAATCCATTTCTAAAATAAAGTTATTGTACCTTTTTTTGGTCGCAATAAAACCTTCTTCTGTAACGGGACCGGGACCAATTCCTATTACTTGATTTGTGTCGAAATTCCACTCGGCATTACCTTTTACGAGCCATTGTTCAGAAGTTTTTTCAAATAAAGGCTGTACGTTTTTACAGGATATTGCCATTAAGAATACGATTGCCGGATATAAAAATAATTTAGTCTTTTTCATGATAGCTATAAGTATTGATTTACTGTAATTTAATATTTTTTACTATTTTTCGCAACTTTAGTTCCTCCAGAATCACCAAACCACAAAAGCTGGACGCGTAGCTAAAAGAACGCCGATAAATCAAGCCCAATCGAGGATAGATGCCCAATTAGATTACTTTCGTAGCTCACATCAATAACCGGAAACCATACTGGGGAGCTTTGGGGCATATGCCCCCCTCTTAGCCCCACCATACTTCCCCGGGAAGCAGATTTGCTTTGACCACATCAGGATTGAGATCAATACCCAAACCAGGGTTATCGGGCACTTCCACATAGCCGTTTTTGCAAAGAGGCCCATCATGAATAATGGCATCATCGTTCGCATCCCCTTCGAAATAGACCGTTTCACAAGCCAAATAATCTCTAATCGACGAAGCCCAAGTGACTGTTGCCATGCCGTTAACAATACTTCCGGTGTTGTGGTTTCCTGTTGGCAAAAAATGCAGGTCGGCCATGTCGGCTATGCGTTTGCTCTCTAAAAATCCTCCGGAATTTCTTAGATCTAAGTGAACGATATCAATGGCGGACTGCTCAATAAAGGGCATCGCCTCAGCCCGACGTAACCAGTTTTCCCCAGTACAAATTGGAACGGGCGACATACTCGATAGACGCTTCCATCCTTCATTGTAAGAAACAGGGAGCGGATCTTCTAACCAAAGTGGCTTGACCGTTTCGAGACCTTTCGCCACGTCAATGGCCGTACGGAGATCGAATTCCCAATGGCAACCGACCATCAAATCGTGCTCCCAGCCAATGGCGTCGCGAACGTTTTGATAGCCGTCAATAAGTTTTTTAAGTCCCTTGCTAGAAAGTAGGCGGTTTGATGGATCATAGCCAAAATCACTTTCAGCCGAGGTGCGTGGTACGCCAAGTTTATGTATAGTAATACCATTGGCCCGTTCTTTGGCGGCATCGGCCCAATCTTTACAGGCAATTTTGTCATTGTAGTCTTTTGGGGTATGGTGATCGTACATACGTACTCGGTCCCTGAATTTACCGCCCAACAAGCTATGGGTAGGCACATCAAGTATTTTCCCGGCAAGATCCCATAAGGCCATTTCGATACCCGCCATAGCCCGTTGTTGGGCATGGGCACTTCCGTCGGTATAGCGATATGTGGCGAAAGAATGTCCGGTATATAAACGATCAATCTGCAACGGGTCTTTTCCTATAAAAAGCTCTTTTAGGCCATGTAATTCCTTAACGATACCCAAGCCCGGAGAGCCATAGGCTTCAGCGATACCGAAAAGGCCGGAATCGGTCTCTATTTTCACTAAGGTGTAGTTCCTTCCCTTTGAGCCTTTGAACACCATTGTTTTGATATCCTTGATTTTGACTTTATTCCGTTCGGCGGCTATCAATCTTGAAAAAGGAGTAAGCAGGGTTACAGCTGAAATACTTGCTAAAGAGGATAAAAACGAGCGTCTGGAATTTTGTGCCATTTTGTTGATTTAAATTAACGGATCTATTGTTTGAAGGCCATTATTGGCCTTTGCTTAGTTAGCGTCAAGGTCATGAATTTATATGTTTTATTGTTTCACCAATTTGTTCTTTACTTTGTTCCCCTTCTTCTCCTGTGGGCTTATCACGCCAATAATTGGCGATGGCCGATCCTGAAATATTCATCCATTTTCCAAATACGATGGGCGCCAAAGCTGCATTTGCGTTTCCCAAGGCTTCAAGGGCGAGCCCCATGCCCAGTCCTCCATTCTTTAACGCGACCTCGATTGAAAGTGTTCGGCTATCGCGCCTGGACAACCCGACGGCACGACTGCCCCAATACCCTAAAATAAAGCCAAGTAGATTAAGTATCGCCGAGGCGGCAACCAACAGCAGCCCAACTTCAAGCAGTTTATCCCTATTAAGGGCAACAACAATTGTAACAAAAAGGAGAATGGATACCATCGATACCGCAGGCAGAATTTTGTCCATCCAGTTCTCAGTTCCTTTAACCCATTTTACGATCACTTTTGTAAAGGAAACCAGTGCCATAAGTGCAAAACCTAGAATAAATCCGGGTTTTAATACCCCAATAGCATCGGGGAAGCGTATGAAAATAGAACATAATAAGGCCGAAATGAAAAGCAGCCCCAACACAATTATATTTCGGTCTTTCTGCAACCATAGTGACTTACCATACAATATCTTGTTGCAAATCAAGCCCGCGGAAATAGGTACGATGATTAGATTAAAACTGGAGAACATCATTTTTAGAAATGAAACGGCAATAAGTTCGTCCGCGAAAATCTTCATCAACAAAGGTGTAACTACTGGAGTGAGAAGCGTTGTTACTGTGGTAACACTGATCGATAAAGCAATGTTTCCTCTTGCCAAAAAGGCCATTACATTGGATGCAGCCCCTCCAGGGCATGCCCCTATAAGTATTAGGCCAACAGCAATCTCCGGCGAAAAGTTAAAGACTTTTGTAATCATTACGGCAAGAACAGGCATAATCGTGAAAGCCATTATGGAACCGATAAGAATTCCCTTAGGCCGCTTTACTTCTTTTCTAAAATCGTCCAAACTTAATTTGGTGCCCATGCCAAACATAATGAGCTGAAGCATGGGAATAACCAGTATTTTGGTGTCAAACCCCCAGTTAGTAAATAAAAAGGGGTAGTACATTGCAGCAGTCAAAAAGGCGAATACCCAAAAGGTAAAAGCTAATTTTCCGTATTTTTCATCGAAATAGCCATATAGCGCCAAAGCAATAAAAGCAGTGAGCATAGGAATTCCCGTACTGGAAATGTTACCTAAAAAAATCAATATAATCGTAACCACCGTAGCAATTCCTGAAATGACCAGAATAGCCTTTCCAATACTTCGGTTTACGTTTTTTATAGTCATATTCGCCTCTTGATATTTTACGAAAATCCTAAAAATTTATGAGCAATTTTATATTTTCGGATTTACAACGGTAGTCGTGACAATGACTCATCTTAAGTTTTTATTTTGCCTGTGACGCCCTCCAATAAAGCCGAAATTCTCGGTTTTAAATAAAATGTGAAGACGCGTTGAATTTAAGTAATTATATCTTTCAAAAATCATTTACTTGTAACTAAATATTACATGATTGTATATAATTAATTATATTTACTTATCCATCACCCCATAATTGGTGCTGAATATCATAAGAATAGTGTGAACCGCATTTCTACCACCTTTCCACTATTAACCGATTATCATGTTAAAATAAGTTACAAAACAAGTATTTTCTAATTGAAACCTAATCCACATGTTAACTTCCACCAAGGAACAGCTTCAAAAAACAAGTACACCGACAATAGCAACTATTCTTTTTAAGTTAGGATTAAGAAATCAATTTATACAGGATGTTAAACCTGTAGCCTTGGGTAAACCAAACATGGTGGGCGAGGCCTTTACTTTACGTTATATACCGGCAAGAGAGGACTTAAATCAGATTTCGGTATTCAGGAACCCTGAACACCCGCAACGTGTGGCCGTAGAGACATGCCCCGAAGGTGCCGTTCTGATCATGGATAGTCGAAAAAGTGCACGGGCGGCATCTGCGGGATCTATATTGGTTACCCGATTGATGAAGCGTGGTGCGGCCGGAGTTGTTACCGATGGTGGATTTAGAGACTCACGTATCATTGCCAATCTGCCTTTTCCTTCCTTTCATACAAAACCGTCGGCACCCACCAATTTGACTTTGAATCAAGCACTTGACATTAACGTTCCGATAGGCTGTGGTGATGTGGCGGTTTTTCCTGGTGATGTAGTCGTGGGTGATGATGACGGGGTTATGGTCATACCTGCCCATTTAGCGGACGAAGTGGCCAATCAAGCAAAGGGTATGGAGCTTTATGAAGAATTCGTAACGGAAAAAATAGGCGAAGGGCGTTCGATAATTGGCCTATACCCTCTTACTTCTGAAGAAAACAAACTGGATTTTGAAAATTGGAAAAATAGCTTATAGCCATCAATAGCACCAAATCTTGATTTTTTTCTATTCCCTTTTTAGGTTTCACTACTCTTTTCCGAATGTATATTGATAAGTCTTTGTTTTACTTTTGCAATATGATAGCGCATGGCTAAGCGCGCCGCTTCGGGATCTTGTACTTCAATGGCATCCAGTATGCGTTGGTGTTCATCGAGTACGTGACGGTTTCTATCAGGGTCAATTTGATTTTTAACGCTCTCCCTTGATAGGCTTTGGGTTATTACCATTGTCTTTCTCAATCCAAAATGAAGATTTTTCAATAATGTAACAAAAATTCCATTGTTGGTCGCATCGGCAATCCCCATATGAAACTCAAAATCAGACGGAACCGAAAGGTTTGATGCATCAAAATCTTCTCGCATCTTCTGAAGGGCATCCTTAATGTATTTTAATTGGTCAGAAGACCTTCGCATTGCAGCCAAGGATGCAGCTTCTCCTTCCAACGCTATTCGTACTTCATGACTTTGTAATAATGCGGCAATGTCGTTCGCTGATGCAAATTGTTTCAGATGACTCAGTGGACCATGAAGTACAAAAGTTCCAATTCCTTTTTTGGTGACCACAAGTTCTTCGGTCTGTAATTTCACTAAGGCTTTACGAACAATAGGTCTTGATACTCCAAAAGATTTGCAAAGTTCATTCTCGGATGGAATCTTATCACCTTCCCTAAGTTCACCGGAAATAATCCAATCAAGAATTTGCTCGTGAAGTTGCTCGGCTAGTTTTAATGTCTTTTTAGGATTTAAGCTGATCATTTTATATTTAAATATACCTCGTCTTCGCAATATAAGAAATCGCTTATGAACTTATTCTCGTGACTAAAAATAAGGTCGCACAATACCCATAGCGTAAAATTTAGCTTAAACATATATTCCGTTTCTTCTCAAAACAATTAATTTTAAAGCGATTCATCCACTTGAGTTTTGTCTAAAATGGTAAATCATCAAATTTGAATAATAGATACCATAGACTTTACGGATTTGAGAACATTGGAAACCTCCTTTTTGTTGATATTCCTGATTGACTTTCTCAATTGTCTTTGAATACCAAAATGTTTTATAAATTCGAATCTATTTCTTTATGACAAACAAATTTAAATCACATTTAGCCCTCTAATGAGTAATTGGAAAAACCGTACTGAAGGACAAGAAGCTCCGTTCATTCCCCTAGGTCCGTTCAAACTTCGTTTACCATTTTGGCATTATCGCTTTGAGTGGCCCGATTATTTCCAAGGTTTATTAATGTGTGCGGTAGATTTGGCGGCCATTCCGCTTATCATGGAATTATTGGGGATGCCTTTTGAAGCAGCTATGGCCATAGTCATATTAAATGGCTTGTTCTATCTTACCCACCACCTATTGGGTGATCCTGTGGTGCCGGGTTGGATTACCCCTGCCGTACCCTTGCTCATCGTTTACGTTCAAACCTTTCCTATGGGCCCGGAACGCGTAAAAGCACTAGTGGCTTTTCAACTCATGTTAGGCATTTTGACGATTTTTTTAGGAATTACCAAACTTGCTACCAAAGTGGTACACTTGATTCCCTCATCGATTAAATCCGGAATTATTATTGGCGCAGGTATTGCTGCAGTAACCACTGTGTTCAAAGAGGGAGGTAGGTTTGACTTATTTCCATATACCATTAGTATTACGGTGGGTATCGCTTTTTATCTAATTTACTCCAAACATTTTGTGCAGCTAAGTCAAAAACATCAGGTTTTTGCTCTAATTCGCAAGTTGGGCATTTTTCCTATCATATTGTTGGCTGTTTTTGTAGCCCCTTTGGCAAGCGAATCGACTTGGCCTGTTATAGAATGGGGCATTACCCAACCCGATTTCGAGTTGCTGTTTAGCCAATATACCATATTCGGTGTGGGCATTCCTTCTCTTAGTATGTTTATTACCGCTATCCCCACCGTATTGGCCGCTTATATCGTTTTGTTTGGCGATGTATTGCAAAGTGAAGCTATTTTGGCTGAGGCAGATGATGAGAGAAAAGATGAAAAAATCGATTACGACCCCAACCGGGCACATATGATTTTTGGTGGGCGAAATAGTATCATGAGTTTAATAGGGCCAGATGTTACGATGTGCGGCCCACTTTGGGCAGCCATGCATGTGGTTATTGTAGAACGGTATAAACAGGGCAAAAACGCAATGAATTCCATTTTCGGGGGGAGCGGTTCATTTAGATGGGGAACCAATACGGGCTTGTTATTATTGCCCATTGTAAGTTTGGTAAAACCAATTTTGGCAGTTGCCTTGGCGCTTACGTTGATCATTCAGGGTTTTGTAAGCGTGAGAATTGGCGTATTGGAAGCTAAAAGCCATAAAGACTTGGGCATTGCAGGTATTATAGCAGCCGTGTTAGTGGCAAAAGGGGCCAGCTGGGCATTTGCAACAGGAATACTTTTAGTGCTATTGCTGTATGGGAAAAAATTTTTAAAGAACGGAGGTGAAGATAGTTCCCCTAATTTATTTACACCTAATAAATAAGCATAGAAACAAATGAAAACCAAAGCGGCCATCTTGTATGAAATGTACTTAAAAAAGCTATATACAAAGTCAAACCCTCTTAGAATAGAAGAAGTAGAGCTCGATGCTCCCGCTTTTAATGAAGTGGTCGTAAAATACGAGCCGCCGGATTGTGTCCCTCTAATCTTTCTGTAATCGATGGAAACCTTACAAGACCCTTACCTATGGTTTTGGGACACGAGGCTGCAGGGAAAATTGTGGAACTGGGCGATGGTGTAAAAAAATTGAAAGTGGGCGAACATGTCGTTTTTGCTTTTTTGCCCTCTTGTAGGGTTTGCCAATATTGCCAAACAGGGCGAGTAGCCCTTTGTGAACAAAGAGCCCAGGCCAACGGCATGGGTACTCTTTTGGGTGGGCATCAACGAATTCATCAGGGTGATGAATACGACCACCACCATCTCGGAGTTTCCAGATTTTCTGAATATGCTGTAAATTATGTCGCTTTAACTTTGCAAACTATTTGCCGTAACGAACAGCTACCAAATGAAACAAGTAAAACTAGAAAATATTTCAGATACGTTTTTCCCGATGGCTTGGGAACTCTATGAGGGCGCATTTCCCTTGGAAGAGCGAAGATTAAAAGATGCCCAGGCCCGTGTTATGACGAAACGGAACTATAATTTTGATATTGTTATCAATAACGACCAATTTATTGGGTTTATCTTATGGTGGGATTTTGAAACACTTAGATATGTAGAACATTTTGCCACATCAACAGAACAAAGGAATAAAGGGTTTGGAAAGTTAATTCTTGAAAAGTTCATCAAAAACAATGACAAACCAATTTTGTTAGAAGTTGAACTGCCTCATTCCACCATCAATCAACGCAGAATAAAATTTTACGAAAGAACCGGGTTCAAACTCAATCCACATTATTATGAAGTACCTCCTATACAGGAAGGCCACTCCCCTTTGCAATTACTGCTAATGTCTTACCCAAACCTCCTTTCTGCAGAAGATGTTGAACGGTTTATAAAAATATATCATCCCGTTATTTTTGAAGACTAGTCACAAATCCACATGAAATTTAGGGGAACCATGGGCTAAATTCTGTGCTATTGCGCTTTAAATTTTTAAATTCCTACCTTTAAATCTAACCATACCAACCAATGCTAGTTGCATCCATTTTCCTATATATTGCAGTGACACTTGCCATAGGTTTTTGGGCCTCAAAACGGGTAAAGACCACGAAAGATTATACACTGGCTGGAAAGAGCCTGTCCACGATACTGGTAGGTGTTACGATTTTTGCCACATGGTTTGGTCCGGAATTGATTATGGGCGTTCCGGGTTTTTTTGTGGAAGAAGGGGTGATGGGCACCATTACGGATCAGTTTGGGGGGTTTCTCTGTCTTATTTTAGTGGGATTCTTTTACGTCCGGCAACTTTATCGCATGAACATTGTCACTTTAAGTGATTTTTTCAAGTTGC
>RCNB010003149.1_pt1 | contig 12380 bp, 9 predicted proteins | sample 2041321 | NCBI WGS metagenome assembly RCNB01 (sample SAMN09708232, study PRJNA481090) | Marine sediment metagenome, whole genome shotgun sequencing project. | reverse complement strand
AAAAGAAAATTGAGTTAATGCTTCACTTTGAGTATCTGGTAGAGTAATATCAATATCCCCTAAAAGCTCAATGTCTCCTTCTTCAACAGTAACTGAAATTGAATTCCCTTTTGCAAGCGGATTATCATTTCCATCACTCACACTAAAAGTAAATGCCTGACTCCCTCCATTCTGAATATCAATAACTGTTGGAGATACTGAGATGATTGGAAATCCGGAAAGTAATCTTACTGAATTAGTATATATCATTACCGAGTTTTCATCTATTGTTGAGGCAATTACTTCTAAGAATCCTTGGCCATAAACTTGATGATCAGGATAAGGCTGTGTAAGTAAATTTACCGTTGCCGTTCCAAGTTCACCGGTAAGAGCGGATCCCTCAATAATACCGGAGGATGTAGAAAAATAAACTGAAGTGTTTGGTCTAACCGGATTTGAATATTTATCGCCGATAAAAGCTGTGAATGGTATTACATATCCCACTATACCATATTCTGGATAATTTAAAAACTCGGAGGCAATGTCGAAGTGATTTTGATCTGGTAACCCACCGTGAATTGAAATCAAAACAGGACGAGATTGAATTGTATTATTTGCTAATTGGATAGTAGCCAATATTTGTATAACGCCAGCCATTGTACCAGAGTTCAGAGTAACAGACGCCCTACCAAATGCGTTGGTAATGGATGAATCAGGAAATAAATATTCACCTCCACCTGGATTGGAGAGGAAACTGAATTTTACTACTACTGAATTTTCTGCTGTAATTGGAATACCACTTGAATCCAAGACTTCGAAGACTATTTGACAAGCTTCAATTCCACCACTTTCCTTAACCCCAATACTTTCAAGAGATTGTGAAAATAAAAATATTGAAGCTGCTTGACCTGATGGAGATGTTGAGGAACCTCCAGTTGCTTCTAATAGTATTGTTTGAATTTCCTTTGTTGATCCTGCTATAACAAATATATTTAGTGTATCAGCTTTATAGCCTTCCTTTAGAATAATTAGTTGCAAATCCTTATCCTCTTCTAACGTTAATTCCGCTGCAAACTTCCCCTCCGAATCTGTATTAGCACCCACTTGATTAGTTCCATCAGAAATTTTTATAGAAGCAGCAGCTATGGGATTCCCAGTTTCTGAATCAACTATTCGTCCTGTGACGAATGTATTGTCAGGGTTCAGACCGAATTCACAGCTAAAAAAGCTAACTAAAAGTGTGGTGACTATTGCTAAATATAGAAATTTCGTTTTCATTTTATAATCCTATTATTTCTCTTTTTCGATCATATCAGGTTTAATTTCGTGAATTTCATAATTATCTTCACGAATTTTATCACGAATTAGATTTTCATACTCGCGCTTAAATGTAGTTCTCTCTTGGAGAGTTGGTAATAATTCTACACGTAAAACGATAATAACTTCTTTTTTTCTAATAATGGTTTCATCACTCCCTGTTAAAAATCTTATACCGAAAACCCACCAAGGAAGATCTTTTAAAAATGGAATTCCATTTCGAACTGTTGTTTCTTCGTTAATATACAATCCTCCTATAATTGTTTCTTCCCCATCCAGCATCAGAACATCTGAAGATGCCTGTGTTTTTTTAATAACAGTTGTGAGTTCGGTTGGGAAGAAGGAACTCCTCTCGGCCATTAGTTTTACAAGAATGTAATCCACACCATCTTTGTTATAAACATAGGGAGTAACCTCTATTATAGTGCCTGCTGAATAAAATCGATCGATCACATTTCCAGAAAAATCTCTTTGTTTGATTGAGAAATCTTCTCCTATCTGAATTCTACCTTTTTGACCATCTCTTACAGAGATAGTTGGACTCGCAATAATCTCACCGAGATTTTCTGATTCGAAAAATCGCAATATAGCTTGTGCAGTACCAGTAAATTCACCAGTGGTAAATTCGGTGATTGTACCTAAATCAAATCCTGTTTCCTTAGCTTTATTTTCACCATTATTGCTACTGTTTCCACCAAGGATTCCGGGAAATTGCTCACCGAATGCAGATTCTGTTTGAAGTCCACTTCCCAGGGTTATACCATTCCCAGCAAGTAAAACGGACCAATCAATGCCCACATTACGTGAATTTTCAACATCAGCTTCAAAGAAAATCGCTGAAATTCTTATTTCTCTTGAATCAAAATCAGCCCAGATGTCATCGTCTTGCAATTTTTCTTCGGCAAGTGTTTGCTCTTCTTTCTTTTTAATAAGAATGCTTGTTTCTTTCATTTCATACGTTAAACCAAAACTGTAGGTCAATAAATTCAAAGCTTCCATATAGGGCATTTTAATTATTTCTACTCCTATGGGATTTGGAATTGAAACTGATGATACAATTGTTTTTCCGGTAACCAGTTCACTCACTGCACTTAACATTTTCATAGACTGATCGAAACTAGCATATGCGGTGATTGAAACCAGCTCTAAAGGATTATACTCCCCTGAAAGTTTTCTTTCTAATTGCTCTTGTGGAAATGCGTGGAATACAAGTAATAATACTAAAAAAATAGTCAAAATAATTTTCATTTTCATTTTCCTTTAAATCTAAAATTTTCTCCAAGTTTCATTGTTTGATATTCCATTAAGCCTCCCTTATTTAGCACAAAAGTAACTGTCTGATTTTCATAATCGATTTCAGCTAAATGTCCCAGGTAAACATTATCCCCTTTTTGCATTAATCTGGTATTACCATCCGAATCCGTGATAAATGCACCTTGGGGGACTAATGAAATTAAAGAACCCTGCTGTATATCAGGAAAATTACTTTTATTTGGCTTAATTGATACTTTAATTAGGGGATAGTAAGCATCTTTTATAGGTTTAGGTATTAAATTATTCTCAACAAAATTTACTGCGGCAAATTGATCACTAGAGGAATAATAAACTCTAACTTCTAATCCGAATTCTACTAAAAAACTTGGACCCCCTTTTTTACTGACTGTGTTTGTACCCTTTAAGTTAGCTTGAACAATTTTTTTTAATTCTTTACTTTGCTCGATTGCATATATCAAATAATATACATTATTATAATTCATTCTACCAGACACATTATACGTATAATAATTAATACCCAATTCAATATTCTGACCTTCAAATTTAGTGTTGGTATATGAAAACAAAGTATTATCGTTGCTATAATATTCAACAAAATCAAAAAATTGAGATTGAGATAAATCTTTTGGTATGATAAACTTTCCTGTAAATAATAAGGAATCTACTACTAAAACCCTTTCCTCAATTTCAAGTAATTTTGCTTTAATTATCTCAACGCTAGCATAATCAGCACTTAGTTTATTTAATTTCTCTTCTTTTATTCTTAGAGTTTCCCCCTGAACAGAAAGGGTATAATATCCACCGAGAGCAGTAATTACCACAAATATTATAACGAGAATAATAAAATTTTTAATTTTTCGGTTCATTCTCTAAACTTCCTTCTACAATTCTTCCTGCATCAATGGAGAATTTGAATGATCTCATATCTTTTACTGGATCAAAAATTATACTTTGAAGAATTGATAATTTGTACGTATCTGATAATTGCCTAACTAATGGTCTTGATAGAGTGTAGCCTTCAATCTTTAAGTTTTGCAATTGATCATAAGATAAATTACTTATCCATAAAGAATCTTTTGCTTTAACAATGTTCGTAAGTTTCTCCATTTGATTGCTTATTACACCTGTTCCTAAGGATAATTTTCCCAGCATCATGCGAGTTTGATCCACATTTTGAATTTTTCCTTCATATCGTTTAATCTTTTCAACATCCTCACGGTTTTGTTGCTGAATGAATGTTAGTCTTTTGATTTCAATATCCATTATATTAGCCTGAACATAATTCTCATTGATAGTATAAGTAAAGAAGGATATTGAGAGAATAATCAGTGCTATTGTAAGAAATCCATACCAACCCAGCTGGATGTTTTTTTGCTGTTCTTTTACATATGATGGTAATAAATTTATTCCTTTTGTTTTATTTTCAATTTGATCAAAATATTCTTCAGCAACTGCTGCAGGAATTATATAGGCCGAAGCTATACTTAAGGAATCTATTTTTTTTGCGTCAATTAAATTTGATTTTAGAAATGTAATACGTGTATCCGGATAGGATTCCTTCATTGATGTAATTAAATCTTTTGAGTTATCTTCCCCGGTAATAGCTATATTGTTAACATTATTAACTCCCGCGTGTTCCATTTCAAGCAGAATCTTAGAAACCATAACATTGTGTGCATTAAAACTATTTTTACCTACCGATAACGTTGAACCAATATGATGTATTTTGCTTCCCTTAATAAATATAACCTTACTGTATTCTTTGCCCACATACAGAAGCAACATTATGTTACCTGGTTTCGGATGAACTTTTCTAATAACAAAAGAGGCGAGTGAAATTTCGGCACTTTTGACCGCCTCGATCTTTAAAAATTTCTTATTATTCATTCGAGCTAGTAAATCAATGGCAGCTAAATAACTTGTTTGTCCCGAAGGATATACAGCTAATTTGCCATTATCTGCTAAGTCAATGAAATCTATTACAGTTTCAATTTTACCATTCTGAGTAATATTCAAATTTGCCAGATCTTTTTGGTCGCTTACTTTCTGGAAATAAATTGCGGGTTCTGTTAGGATGGGAATGAAACCACATTTACTAAGATCCTCACCATAAAAAAATTCGTTCAATTTTTGAAGATACGTTCTATTATAAGAGGTTAATTCGTCTGTAAGAACCTCGAAATCAGTGATACTATCCAATTTTTTGCTTTTATTTTCTTGTGTCACTAATTTTTGTTCAGCAAATGCAAGCGATGTATCAATAGAAGTCCCCTTAACGAATTTTATTACGCCATTATCCTTCTTGAACAAAGCGACCTTACTATCATTACCTTCAAAATAAATACAAGCTATAGTATTCATACAGAATTTCCAATAATTTGATTGAATAACGTTTTGTTGTTCGCAAATTGTAAAGCTGTTTCAAGAGAAATTCTCTGTTCCATGTACAATCTTTTAAGGTCTTGTTCAAGCGTGATCATTCCCTCCGAAGCCGCCTGATTTATCATCATATAAATTTCACCAGTGTTATTGTTTTTTATAGCTGCACTAACATTTGGATTTACAATCAATACCTCTTTTGCCAAAATAAGTTTACCATCAAGTGAAGGAACAAGTTTTTGAGAGATTATTGCTGTGAGCACATCAGCTAAACGAAGACGAACTCTTTCTTGTTCACTTTCATGTACTTCGGCAACAATTCTGTCAATCGACTCAACCGCCGATGAAGTGTGAAGTGTAGAAAACACTTTATGTCCCGTATCTGTTACTTCTAAGGCTGCAACAATTGTTTCAGGATCACGCATTTCACCGATGATCATGATATCCAGATCTTGCCTTAATGACTGAATAACGCCCGCATGGAATGAAGTTACATCTCTTCCTACTTCTCTCTGCCTTATTATACATTTATTACTCCTGTGAACATATTCTAAAGGCGAGGCTATTGTTACAATGTGGGCGTTTACGTTACTGTTATGCCAAGCAACTATTGCATCAAGTGTAGTAGATTTGCCTGATCCTGTAATACCGGTTATCAACACTAAACCTTGCTTTATATAGCTATGTGAAAGTGCTTTCAAGCAATTTGAATGAAAACCATACTCTTCAAGTTGTCGTAACTGCGGAATGATAGAACGCATATTCATCGCTAAACGGTCTACATCAAAATATGCATCACCTCTAAATCTAATCTCACTAATATTATTATTGTCTTTGGTGTACCTATTTGCTATGTAATCAAAAGTGTATGAGAAGTCCAGGTTTCTATTTTCTTCTAAAATTTTTCTTTGTTTCTCATTAAGAATTGAAAGAATAAGTAATGCAGATTCATCGTGACTGAATTTTGGTAATTCAGGTAAAGGCTCTTTCGTTCCATAAATTCTATACCAAACAAATCCTTCGGATCCAAATCCTCCTAGTTCAATATCCGATGCTTCCCGGTCTATCATAACTTTTAAAAGACTATTTAATAATTCGATAAGTAATTCTTTATCCTCGTACGAAATTGATGGCAGTAATTCAATTAAATAACTTACCCTGTCAGGTCCGTGCAGAGTATGTGGAATTTTTGAAGTGATGTTTTTTAAAACCGCTTCAACTTCCGGATTTATTAACGAGTTATCAGCTTTTGTATTTATGCCTGCCAGCGATGACATATTTATTTTTCCATCGTATTAGAAATTACTTCTGCAAAAGAAGTTTGTCCTGCTTTTACTTTTTCGAAACCGGATTCCCTTAACGTCAGCATTCCATCCTTTCTTGCTGTTCTTCTTATGCTCTCTTCGTCAATTTTATCACCAGCATCAAATATCAACTGACTTATTTGATCTGTAAAGTATAATGTTTCATGAATCGCCATCCTGTCTTTAAAGCCTGAGTAACTACACTTCTGGCAACCATTTGGTTCATAGCTAATATATTTTTTCCATTCATCCGGATCGAGATTAAGATTTAATAAAAATTTTTCGTTTATAGAAACAACTCGCTTTTTGCAATCACATAATCTTCTGATAAGTCTTTGAGCAACTATCACGTTAATCGCATAAGCTAAAAGGAATGGTTCAATTCCCATCTTATAAAGTCGTGCGACAACACTCGGCGCATCATTCGTATGAAGCGTTGAGAAAGTTAAGTGACCTGTGTTCGCAAGTTTTATAGCAATATCAGCAGAATCCCTGTCTCTTATTTCGCCAACAAGTACAACATCCGGGTCATGACGCAATATTGATCTTATCGCTTGATCAAAATTCATTTTATGACTCAATTTGATTTGTCTGGCACCTTTAACAACATATTCGATAGGATCTTCTACTGTCAAAACATTAAGGGATGGGTCCATAACGTGATGTAATGCAGCAATAATTGTGGTACTTTTTCCACAACCTGTCGGTCCTGTTAATATTACCATTCCCTGGGGTTTACTAATTGCTTTCTCGAAAGAGCTTCTTGCATAACCAACAAGTCCTAGCTCAGCTAGATCGGTAATGATCTTCCTGTCATCCAAAACCCTTACTACAACGCTTTCAAATTTGTTTCTGATTTCAGAACCTGCAATCGGAAGAATTGAAACCCTGAATCGAATAATATGATCATCAATATTTCGTTGAATAAAACCATCCTGACCTTTTTCTCTTTCAAATCTATCAAGTCCCCTGGATCTATCCTTAACTACAGCAATCATAGCTTCAGGCAATGTATTTTCCAGCTTTTGCCATAAAGTTAAACGTCCATCAATCCTTAAACAGATATGAATTTCCTTACTACCAATTGGTATCATATGAACATCGCTTGCACCTTTTCGTACTGCTTCAACTAAAGCGCCTTCGAATAAGTTTATTAATGCACTTTTATTTATCTCAATCTCAAGAAGCTCTTCGTCAATCGAGCCTTCTTCCTGAACTTCGGTGTAATTGTAAGCTTCTTCTTCTTCTAAGTTTTTTAAATATTTATTTTCTGCCGGGAATAGAATTTCGGTAAGCTTTGAATAATTTTTTTGAGATATATATTCGACATCGTAACTTTTTGCACCACAGCTGTAAGCTATTTTTGGGATTTCTCTTAAAGTAGGATCAACTGCGGCTAGGATAATTTTATCTTTCTGATCATTTTCATACCTGATCGGAATTACCCTATTTTCAAGCATTAATTTTTTTATGTTGCTATCAAAACCGTTTATTATATTTTTTAATTTTTCAAAGTTCTCTTCCTCTTCCGATTCCTGCTCATCGTATACTTCAAATGTATTAAATGCATATAATTCTGCCACCTCTTTATAGATAAGATCATATTCCATATTAAAATCATTAACGAGAATCTGTGCAAGACTTCTTCTCGATATCCCATTACTACCCACAGAAAAATCTTCGTTTCTTTTTGTAAGAATAGCTTTGTTAAGAATATCTTGACCAATAATACCCTTTTGGAGGAGAATTCGTCCGAGTCTCATAGGTGCATCACTATAGATCGCGTGATCTTTGTTTATTTGTTGTGTCAACTGATTTATTTCCATTTATTATTTCGTCCTGTCTATAACTCCGGGTTTTGTCGGATTGATAATTGCTGTTTCGGCTGACACAAGTGTTAGCAGAATCATAGCCACGAGAATATACATCGCTATGATAATCTGTACCCATTCAATCAAGCTTTTTAGCCGGTAGGTGGTATCACTCTCATAATAATTTGCCAACTGCAATGAAGTTTTTTTAATGTTACCTGTTTCTTCACCCTGCCTGAATTTAGAGATTGCTGTCTCTGGAAAAACTCCTGTTGCAACAAGTGCATCTGATATTCCAACACCTTTGTTTGTCATTATAGGCAATGCAATGGTTTTAATCCTCTCCTCCATATATTTATTACCCATCGCTTCAGCACCTATCTTAATTGGAGTGATGCTTACCGCAGAACCGCTATACAGGGTATAGAAAACACGGCAAAATATTTCTATATAAGTTTTGTGTAATATTTCACCTAGTAATGGAATTTTAATTAATTGTTTGTCAAACCAGATTCTACCGCGTGGCTTATTATAAGCTATGACCCCTGCAATAATTGGTATAATAATTACTGCAATAATTACATAAATATAATCAACGAGGAAATCGCTCATAACCAAAGTGAATGCAGTCATTGGGGGTAGTTTCATATCAAATCGAAGAAACAATCTTGCTGTTTCAGGAAAAATATAAGCAACGTACCACACAACCGCAGCATTTAATAGCAAAACAGTAACAAGTGGTGTAATTAATGCACTTCTTAGGCCTTTTTTAAATTCATATTTTCTTTCTAAGAATTTTGCTGTTGCCCTATAAATTTCATTCATATTCCCGCTTTTAGAGGCAAGCCCAAGCATATAAGCCGTGAAGTAACCAAAAATATCTTTATGCTTCAGAAAAGCCTGCTCACTATCAACACCCTGCTTAAGATCTTTACTAATTTCTTGCAATCTTTCTTTTAGTACAGAATTTCTGGTATCATTAATTATAAAGGATAAAATTTCGCCATAAGACATTTTTTCTTCCAGCATATCAGCAGCAACTTTCACAAACATTAGTATATCTGCTTGTGAAGGTTTTTTTGTTATGTTAACAAGTTTTTTATTTACGCTGATTACCTGGTATCCTAGAAGAGTAAATGCTTCAATAACTTCCTCTTTATTGAAAGCCTTTTTTTCTCCTTTTATGGGTCTCTCGTTTCCCCGCCGCACTTTATAGACAAAAGTGCTTTTCTTTTCAAGGCTTTTTATTCTAATATTATTCTGAACGGCGATAATATTAGCTTTGTTTTTTGCAGAGGAAACAGTGTCGGCGGCTATTACACCGCCAACTACCTGTCCATCTAACCTTTCTGCTGTGAATTTCAGTTCAATCATTTTAATTAATTACAGTGGCCATATCAAATGGTGTTACTGTGGTTGTTACTTTAGTAAAGGTATATCCTTGACCTAGTTTAACACTTCCGATGATAGTAATCTTATCTGCATTATCTACAGTTACAGTATAACCAAGTGGTTTAGGTTTAGAGCTAGAGGTTTCTTGAAGCCTTATTAAATTTGTGGTAAAATATGCGGCAAAAGTTTGTAGCGCACCCTGGGAGTTGTCAAAAGCACCACCGCCGCCACCCATAGCCACAGGTTTTTTATACCATTGCTGTGCATTAGCCCCAATTGTTAAAGTATGAGCCACTAGCTCATCTTTAGCACCTTCCTCAGCACCAACTCCAAAATATTGAATACCAAGTACTACTGCTACCCCGACAAGAATTACGCCGAGGACTATAAGTAATAATAAGTAATAATTGTTGTTGTCCCATAATAGAACTCCTCTAAATGTTACTGAAAGTTAGTTAATTATTTACTATATAACGGCGAGTTTTTAACTGCCCTCACTCGTTAAAATCTTAGAAAATTTATTATATTTTTTTTCTTCACTTAATTTTTTCTTAATCGCACGCTTAGTTAGAACCGATTAAGATTTAAATATTATTTTATTCCAGCCATGATATAATTTCATAACCATCAGAGTATGGAAACCACAATGGCGGTCTTGCTAAAAATCTTTCATCTAAAACAATATGCCTGTCGTAACCACCTAATAACACATCATTATTATAATTGGCAACCTGTTCTTCTTTCCCGGCAATCATAGATCCTACTAAATAAATAGTTCCCGTAAGAGTATTCATATATGTAGGATTTAAATCTTCTAATTGAAAACCACCCTTCAAACACATAACCCCCGCATCTACTCGTAAATCCTCGTTATCAATATTATTCTGATACCCCCCTAAATTGTTTGCAGTATTTTCAGAAGAAATTATAACATTATTAGTAGCAATTATTCCCATCAAGTCTGTACTAGCAGGATCCGGGTTTTCGTAGTAATTTCCCGCTATTGGATCATGCAACATAGCAGGTGTATTATAAACCATATCCCCTGTAAAATAAACATTACCACCACCTGAACCGGAACTTTGATCTGACACAACAGTAACCTGACCATATAAAGTTCCAGAGAGATAAACGTCACCTTTATCAAGGTAAATTATTCCAGTGGGAGCCATAGTTGTTAATGGAAGAATACCTGTTCCCGGATCACCCAAAGAAGGATATTTTGTAATATCGTTACCTGCATTTTTTGCACTCCTGTAGGTTACGGTACCATTAGAATTGAATGTTAGCCATAGATCTACATTATCAAATTTACAAGATCCTCCTTTACCCATCCCGTCAACAGCTGCAGCGATTTGTTTTGTAAGTTTCATGTCTGGATCCCACTCAACATGAACACCGGTTTCTTTTCCTCCATAAAATTTAGGCCATGATCCCGGAGTCTGATTAATACCTTTCTCAACTGTAACTCTGCCCCAGAAAACTGGATCACCATCGATGTTTAAAAATTGATCTGAGTGAAATCCGCCCCAAACTGTATCGCCTGTAACCCATGTTCTTTTATTTTTACTTCCTGTTGAAACTGCGGCTATCCACCATGCATACTTAGCATAAGTTGCAAGGTTTAATTTTACTTTTACTAGAGCATCAACACCCATAAAAGTCCCAACAGATTTAATTATTTTAACTGTGTCTGCTAAACTATCTTTCACGGTTACATTTATTTTTCCATACTCAAAATCTCTGTTAGATATACCCGCGTTCCAGCTTGAATCTTTCAAAACTTCATGTAAAGCTAAATTTGCGCCTGTTACAGCAATATTATGAGCAACGGTATTTTTGTAATATGATACATGATTATCTACAGATCTTGTTGCAATTCCTCCCCAAAAATATCCCATTACCATAAATATCAATGTAAAGCCGATTATTAATATTAAAGAACCTTTTCCTGGCATGATAAATACCTTTAACGATTATTTAAATTTCTCGAAGACATCCTAATTTGTTTCCAAAAAGCAAATCTGTATTCTTCATTATATGCAGCAGTGTTTTCCACACTTACATCTACCTCCAATGACATAATCCCTGTTGGTACTGTACTGAGTGGAGGTAAAAGCTCATTTCCTAATGCTCCATAATATTTTATATTAAAATCGGTAACACCTAAATTAACTGCCGAAGGGGCACCATTAATGAGGCGATAAAGCATTTTATCGTTTGGATTAGGTGTACCACTTAATTCAGAAACCGGGCCTAAGTAATATTCCAAAGTATCAACATTACCGTCAAAATCTATATCAGTTAAATATTTAATACGGCTTGAATCTCCATATAAAATCGCACGGGCAGGATTTGGTATATTAAAAGGATTCTCACAATAACCAATCTTGCGAAGATCATATTCGAGAACTTCAACAGTTACTACCATATTTTCCTGCACTATTAATTCTCCGCTAAAGTTATACGTATTTTGTGTCGCAGTACTATTCATTCTAAAAAGTGTTAATAGAAGAATACCGCCGATTATCGTTGAACCAACAATATCTAATAGTGTAGCAATTCCCATAATTCTTCCTATCTAATAATACCAGTAGCTGAATACAGAAGATTGTACAATAGTATCTTTCATAGAAATACTTGAAATTTTTACAGTTAACTTTTTATGATACGTTCTTGAGTTTACAGCCACATCCGGATTATTTGAATTTACATAATTGACACTACATTTTAAATTAAAAATTGCTGTCGGCATTGAACTGTCAACTGCCGTATAATTATTATAATCATCAAAATCATCAAAAGTTGTGCGGTCATTTATATCTTCGCTGGCTTCAGTTCCCAATGACCCAGGATCAGTTAGTAAATTAAGATCATTATTTTTAGTAGCGTCAAGTGCTATAGTATCTGTAACTTCGTCAAA
>RCNB010002071.1_pt1 | contig 12384 bp, 11 predicted proteins | sample 2041321 | NCBI WGS metagenome assembly RCNB01 (sample SAMN09708232, study PRJNA481090) | Marine sediment metagenome, whole genome shotgun sequencing project. | reverse complement strand
TATCGGATGATGGGAATTGGGTATCCTATGCTTACCGTAAGACCAAGTCCGATGATGAATTATTCATTAAAAATCTCGTTTCTGACAAAGAATACAAGGTAATCGGAGCCTCTGATCCAAAATTCTCCAACGACTCCCGATGGGTCGCTTACACATTGAACCTGCTAAGGAAAGAAGCAGAAAAACTCCGGAAACAAAAAAAACCGGTTCCCCGCAAGGCCGAACTTATAAATCTTTCGACCGGAGAAAAAACGACCTTTGAAAACGTCTCTTCTTTTTCATTTTCTAAGGGATCAGGCTTTCTGGCCGTAAAAAAGACCAAGACCGATCCTAAAGCCAAGCACAAAGGCACTGACCTCATCCTGTACAACCTCAAAGCCAAAACCTTTCACAATCTGGGGAATGTGGCTGAGTTCAAGTTTAACAAACCCGGGACACATCTCGCCTATATCGTGAACGCGGCTGATAAGCTGGGAAATGGAGTTTATCTTTTTAGCCTCTCTCAAGGAATTCTCACCTTGCTCCATGTCGGCAAAGCCGAATACAGCCAACTGACATGGGACAAAAAAGGGACAGCCCTGGCCGCACTCAAGGGGGAAAAACAAAAAGAATTCAAAGAAAAACATAACATCCTGCTGGCCTTCACCGGAGTAGGAACCAAAAATCAGGTTGCGCAACTGTATGATCCCGCCAAAGACCCGAACTTCCCTAAGGATATGGTGATATCCGAGCGGGCCGCTTCCACCCGACGCTCCCGTTTCCGACGCTCAACGACATCAGCACGGGGGAATCTGTTCTGGAGTGAAGACAACACACAGGTTTTTTGCGGCATCAAGGAACAGGAAAAAGAGCCGGAAAAACCTAAAAAGAAAGAAAAGCCTGAGAAGGGAGAAAAATCCGCAGAGGATAAAGGGCCTGAGAAGAAAAAAGCTGAGGATGAAAAAGAGGAAGAGCCACCAGCTGACGTAGATATCTGGCACTGGCAGGACGAACAGATTCAGTCCGTCCAGAAAATCCGGGCCGATCGCGACCGGAACTTCACCTATAGGTCAGTGTACAATCTTAAGACCAAAAAATTTATCCGTCTTTGTGATGAGCGAATGCGAACAGCCACCATCACTCAAGATGGAAAATGGGCGATCGGGAGGGATGAAAAGGATTACATCTCCGATTGGAAAGAATCCCAGGCAGATTACTATCGATTGAATACGGAGACGGGTGAGCGGACTCTGATGTTCATAGGGCAGAAACGGACTCTGGGACTTTCCCCTGACTCTAAGCATTTTCTCTACTGGAAGGACAGCCATGTTTGGGACTATGTGATCGCGACTGGAGAGAGTATCAACCTGACTTCCCAAGCACCCGTCAATTTTATCGATCAGGAATTCGACCATCCAGGCACGAAACCTCCCTACGGGGTCAGCGGTTGGACAAAGAACGGGAAGGGCGTGATCCTCAATCATAAGTACGATCTGTACCTCCAGCCTCTGGATGGCAGCCCAGCCAAAAACCTGACTGGAAGCAAAGGTACCGAGGAGAAAATTCGTTTCCGGTACATTCAAACAGATCCTGAGGTAAAATTCATCGATCTGGAAAAATCCCTCATGCTTTCTGCTTTTGGCCAATGGACCAAGGAAGCCGGATATTACCGCTTGAACAAAGGCAAGCTCCAGCAGTTGATCTATGAAAAAAAATCTTACGGCCGTCTCACCAAAGCGAAAAATGCCGATCGGTTCTTTTACACCATCGAAAACTACAAGGACTTTCCCAACTATTATGTTGCTGAGCAATCACACCAAAATCCCAGACGAATCACTGATGCCAATCCGCATCAGAAGGAATTCAAATGGGGATACAACATCCTGATCGAATACACAAACAAAAACGGCAAACGCCTGCAGGGCGTGCTAATGATCCCCGAGGATTACAAAGAGGGTGATAAATTCCCGATGCTTGTCGATTTCTACGAGAAAAATTCACAAAATCTCTACCGCTTTTCCCGCCTAGTCTACCGCGACACCCCGATGTTCTACAAATATGTGAGCAACGGTTATCTGGTGTTGCTTCCGGATGTGCATTTCAACACACGCACCACCCACTCCGATATGCTTGACTGCGTGGAAGCGGCGGTGAAAAAAGTCATCGAGCTGGGATATGTTGACCCTGAGCGTATCGGATTGCACGGGCACAGCTTCTCCGGACAAGGAGGAGCATTGATCGCTACAAAATCCAAGATGTTCGCCGCCATCGTAGTTGGTGCGGCGGCCACCAATCTGATATCTGATTTTAACCAACTCTGGAAATCATCTGGAACAAGCCAGCACCAGTATGACTACTACGGACAGGGTCGTTTTGGTACCAATCCGTTCGATGACCGTAAGCTCTACATCCAAGAGTCTGCGCTGTTCAATGCCGAAACCATGGACACTCCCCTACTTTTGTTTCATGGAACAGATGATGGTTCGGTTGAGTGGCTGCAGGCCATCGAGTTTTACAATGCCCTTCGTTTTTTCGGCAAGAATGTCATTCTGGCGTCCTATCCTGGCCAAGGCCACCATCTCGACAAGCTGGAAAACCAGATCGATTTTCAGCACCGGATGGAGGAATTTTACGACCACTACCTCAAAGGTAAGCCCGCACCCAAGTGGATGACCGAAGGGATTCCGTATCTCAAGAAAAAATCTCTGAAATAGCAGATATTATAGCCGTCTCTTTGTTGGACGGAAGTCTCTCGTCAATGAATGGATCAAGCGTTCGATTAGTTCTCCGTATGTTGTCTCTTGATCCCTGACATCAAAATACGGTATCTGGCCTTGTCCCATGCTCAAATAAGCTAATGAGTCTTTCCTTTGGACAAAATCAGTCCATAAAGTTGCACCTGTCTCCGTTGACAGAAATCTAGCTGTCGAAGATATACTGAAAACCGCCTGCACTCTCATGCTTTTTATCAGCATGCTTATGTCGATTTGAGGTTTGACATCGGAAACAGAAACGTTTCCATAAAAAAAGGATGTAACACCAAATTGTTCTCCGATAGCTGAGGCGGCTTCTTGATCGATCACTGCTTTATTGATTTTCGCCAAAACATCGTCAAGGGTTCCCAATTCGATTATCTGGACACCTCTTTGATAAAAGGTGATTTCCTGCAAAAAACGTTGTGTGGCTATCTCATCGATCCGGCCTACCGCATTTTCCAAAGAAAATGAAATCAATCCCACTCGCTCAAACGGGATTAAATCGATTTCCGGTGGAATAAGCACTACAGGGCCACACCCAAAAAACAGGAACATTATTATAAGAGCCGATAGTGCATTTCTGAACATATTACTCCTCCTACACCATAATCAATAGGCTTATATCATGGGAAAAGCCGAATGTCAAAATAGTAATTCTTCGGTTGGAAAAAAGGAACAAATCCTATAACATACACCCTACGTAAGCGAAACTAAGAAACAAGTGGAGGTGAAGATGGAACACTTCGAAAAATCCACAGGAAGAAGAAAGTTCCTCAAAAAAGGGATTATGGGTGGAGTTATGATCGCCGCGTTTCCCGTTTGGAAGCTTTCCCATTCAACTGCCACACAATCCAAATCTATTTCCCCGAGTTTTGATTATTTACAAGATGAATCTCATCGAAAACTTCTCAAAATCGTAAAAACATATGGAGGAGAATTTGGGGATTCACGGGGAGGACTATGATGGCAGTTTTCGAAGTGGAAAGCTGGTTGATCGCAGAAGGGAAACAGGAAAAGCATGACAAAGCGATACGTCAATGGTTCAAATGGGTAAACGATCACCGGGAACTCTTCAAAGAATGGAAGAGCGTAAGGTATTTTGTCAAAACCGTGGCAGGCGAGGAATCCAATCGTCACTTTATCATGTGGGAATACGACAGCCTTGCAGATTATGAAGCCTACAAAGCCAGGCGTTCTGACTACGAAGGGCCTTATGAGGAGTATAAAAAAAACGATCCCTATTACACAGATGTCTTCGACCACAGCAGCATGAAGCTGGAATTCTGGAAGGATCTGGATAGGGATCTCTGGATAGAGGAGGGATAACTATGAAAAGACGAGATTTTTGTAAAACCGTTCCTTGTGCCGCATTAGCAGCAATATATCCTGCTGCCCTGCAAGGAACAAATTCCAATGAACTTTCATTCAAGGAGACGAGCATGTCAGAGACAATAACATCGGTGCAAGCAAAAGTGATAAAAGGATCCTGTTCCTTGCATAAAATCGGGGATATGGCGGAATTCAAAGAGTCGGGAGTAAAGGGGAAAATCTGTATCCATGCTCTCTACAGTATGATGCCTGCGGTATTCGCCATGTTGTTCGACGCCCAGTTTCCCTGGCTCAAGGATAAGGATACAAAAACGCATGCCTGTCCCGATGCTAACAATCCGGTCGTTTTCGAAATCACAAAAATCCGGGAAGAATAAAAAATATTCGCCCAGTAGGTTAGTTTCTAAAACTCGAGTAATCTAGCGACATTCTCACCATAAATATCGGCCTTTTCTCTGGGAGAAATATCCAGCTTTTCTATACTGCTCACCATCATCTCCAAGCTTCCGATCTTGTGAGGATAATCGCTGCCCGCCACAAGACGATCTGAGCCAGCAAAGTTTATGGCAAACTCCAGTGCATTGAAGTCAAAATTGACTGAATCATAATAAAATTCCTTTAAATATTCGCTGGGAGGTTTGCTGATATTCGCCCTGCACTCGTCAAAGGCAAAATATCCGCGGTCGAGCCGTTCTGCAAGATACGGGATAGCCCCGCCTAAGTGCCCCAGAACCCACCTGATTCCAGGATATTTTTCGATAACACCGCTGAAAACCAGTTTCGCCGCCGCCAATGTCGTATCAAACGGAAAACCGACCAACGGCATAAGCCAATAATCTGTCATGGCTTCCACGCCAACAGGAAAAGACGGATGGATATAAAGCACAGCATTAAGATCGTCGGATTTTTCATACAAAGGCCAGAAACGTTGGTCACTCAGAGCGATACCATTGACATTGCTGTGAAGCATAACTCCTTTGAATCCCAGCCCGTTAAACGCGCGCTCCAACTCAGCAACCGAACCTTCGGGATCATTCAGCGGAAGGGTTGCCAACGCTGAAAAACGATTTCCTCTCTCCTTCATGATCTTCGAAAGGCAATCATTCACCAGCCGGGCCAATTCGACAGAACGTTCCGGAGACTCGACATGGGTGCCGGGTGTCGTAAAGGTAAGAATCTGTTTCTCTACTCCTGCCTTTGCCAAAATCTCGGCTCGATACTCGATGTCTCTATGTCCGCGAACAACGATGTTATAATCGCCCGGATAATGGAGAAGCGGATTGTTATCCGCATCAAAGGTCACTTTAATATTGCTTGGCCCGGTCTGTATGGATTCCAGGTACTCTGGAGGATAAAAGTGATTGTGAAAATCGATAATTTTCATGAATCAAACTCCTCTCTGTGTTTCCTCTTTAACCATAAATAATATACCGGGAGCCTATCAGCACAAGGGCAAGGCCAAACAAACTCTCCTTCGGATCGGATATAATCTGATTCACAACTATGGCAAATGAGGATATTATAAAAAGTGCCGGGATGACAGGATAACCCCATATACGATACCCCCGAACAATCCCTGACTTTTTCCTCAGGACAAATAGCCCGATAGCCATCAATCCAAAAAATGCCCATTCTGTGTAGACCACCCGGGTAAAAAGAGCACGGTATGTACCCGTAGCGACAAGCACAGAGGACCATACCGCCTGCAACATGATCGCTTTGTGGGGCGTTCTGTATCGCGAGTGTATATCTCCAACCCATCGGAATAACAATCTATCTCCTGCCATCGCATAATAAACACGTGGCCCACACAGGATGATGCCGCTCAAAGCTCCAAAAGTGGAAAAGATGACCAAAGCAGACATAAAGGCCCCTCCTCCGAATCCGATGAGGGCATCGGCTGCATCAGCGGCGATTCGTGTGGATGAAGCAACGGAATCAAGCGGCAATATATACATATACACCGCGTTTAAGGCGATGTAACACAAGGTAACGATCAAAGTTCCCAACATCAAGGCTTTGGGAATCGTTTTTCGTGGATTTATGGTCTCTTCGGAATTATATGTAACCATATGCCATCCACCGAATGCGAACAATCCGGCAACCAAAGCAAGAAAAAAGCTGTTTAGAGAGAAATCACTTTGGACAATATTACCGGTTGCGAAGTGTTCAGGCACACGTGAGCCGAGTGCAAAACCTGCAACGACAATAAATACGATGGCAATGATTTTTCCCAGGGTAAAAAGTGTCTGAAGGGTGGAGCCCCGCTTGACACCCATATAATTGATGGCTGACAGGATCATTATGACAGAAATGGAAACAACGCGGATCATGACATCATTCATAGGAAAAAAATAGGAGACATAACGGGAAAAAATGACCGCAATAGCTGCGATAATCCCCGAATGCACACTCCAAAACATGGCCCAACCCCACAAAAAACCGACTGAAGGAGAAAAAGCCTCTTTTAAATAGACATACACTCCTCCGGATTGAGTAAATATGGAAGCCAATTCAGCACACACCAATGCACCAAAAAATGTCAAAATACCCGCTATCAGCCAAACCAGAAAAACAACTTTAATCGAATTGACCTGTCCCGTTATTTCAGAGGGCTGCACAAATATCGAAGCGCCGATGATCGTTCCGACCACCATGGCCGTTGCATGAGGCAACCCAATGGCTCGGCGTAGTTGGATGGTTTTTTTATTTTTATTCGTCATCAACTGATTTCCTAACATGCTTCTACCACAGGTGAAAAAGGAGGTCAATTGGGTTTAAAGGAAGAAAAATAGGCCAAAAAATCTATTCGTACTTCAAACTTTCTGCAGGATTGGCCAGCGCAGCTTTGGTTGTATGGACAGTGACAGTGCCAAGTGCGATGAGCAAAGCCAAAAAAGAGGACAGCAGGAATATCCAGATCTGGATGCCTGTTCGATAAGCGAATCCCTGAAGCCACTTGGACATGGCAAAATAGGCGACAGGCCAGGCGATCAGATTGGCGACGATCACCCATTTGGCAAATTCTTTCGAAAACATCAGGATAAGCCGAGGAATCGAGGCTCCAAGCACCTTGCGTATACCGATCTCCTTTGTCCGTTGCTCTGTTATATAACAAGCCAGCCCAAAAAGACCCAAACAAGAAATGAAAACTGCAAAAGTGGCAAAATAACCCAGGATCTTTTTAAATCTATTTTCTGTCCTGTACATGCCATCAAAATCCGTATCGAAAAATCTGTAATTGAAAGGATAGTCCAGTTCCAATCCGTTCCAGATTCCTTCGAAATCTTTAAGGGCATCATTGAGATTTGTGGGTTGGATTTTTGCATAAAGATAGGTCTGTCCACCTTCTGCAAACCTCAACACGAGCGGTCCCACCGGTGAATGGAGAGACTCATAGTGATAATCTTTGACCACACCGATCACAGCCCCCTTTTTGTCAAAGACTTCGATCTCCTTGCCCAAAGGATTCGCAAATCCCATCTGCTGGACAGCTGTCTCATTCAGGATATAATTTTCCTCATCCAGGGAATATTCTTTTGAAAAAAACCTTCCTTGCGCCAATTCTAACCCGAATGTTTCCAGATAGTCATATCCCACATCCGTGAAGGCAAGCCGGACATATTGGGTGTTGTCCGGGCCACGCCAATCCGTTGAACTTATGTGGGTGAATGGTCTTTTCGAAGCAGATGTCACATGGGAAACATAAGATAGATCGAGGAGATCGGTCCTCATCACGTCATACTTTTTCCGGAGGTTTTGTGTCAATTCCATGGAAACGATATGCTCGTGATCAAATCCTAATTTTCTGTGTCGCAAAAAATCCATCTGAGCATAAACGATGGCCGTTCCGATGATAAGGACAATCGAGATGGAAAACTGGGCCACCACGAGGAATTTGCGCGAAAAGGATTGAAAATTGGATCCAGATGCCCATTTTCCGCGAAACATCTCGACTGGTTTAAAAGAGGAGAGCAACAGAGCGGGATAACTTCCTGAGATGAAACCTGTCGCGAAAACGATTCCTAGGACAACCAGAAAAAATCCATAATTCCCAGAAAAATCCAATCTCAATTCTTTGCCCGAAAGCCCATTGAAGGCTGGCAAGAAAAACTCGATCAAAATGAATGCCAGCACCAACGCCACAAGGGTCATCAGGATAGATTCCCCATAAAATTGTTTGATGATATCTTTTCGAGACGCACCGACAACTTTCCTCATCCCGATCTCTTTGATCCGTTTTCCCGATTGGGTTGTGCTCAGGTTCATGAAATTGATACACGCGATCAACAAGACAAAAATAGAGATGATCGAGAACAGATAAACATTTTTTATATCCCCTGTCCTCCCCATCGCACCAATTCCCAACGAGTGTAAATGGATGTCTTTCACAGGGAATAAAATCAACTCAAGATTTTCCGAATCTTCGACTTTTGAGTGGAGATATGCGGACAGTCTCCCCTTCTCGATCACGGAACTCTCAGGATGGAGCTGCACATAGGTATCTATGAAAAAACGATCCCATTGTTCCAGATTCCATCCAAATTCTTCGAGAAATTCAACTGGTACGAGCATATCAAAACTCAAATGGGAATTGAGCGGGGGATTTTCTATCAACCCGGTAACCTTGAAATCAAAACGCCCTGCAATCGTGAGTGTTTTCCCGATAGGATCCTCTGTGCCAAAATATTTTTGGGCCTGCGATTCTGTAAGGACCGTGGACTTGGGAGTTGATAGAGCTGTTTGTGAATTTCCCTTAATCAGAGGAAAAGAAAAAATTGTCAAGAACTGCTGATCCACAAAAGCAACATCATCTTCCAAAGACTTCTTATCGCCATATTTTACTACCAAGTTGCCCGGTTCATAGTACCTGGTGGCTGCAACGACCTCAGGAAATTCTTGTTCCAGAGCTAGCGCAAGTGCTGGAGTCGTGACAGCGTACTTATCATTTGCCAAAAGATCAGAGCACACAACCTTATATAAATGGTCCCCGTTCTCATGAAACCGATCAAAGCTCAATTCATCATTGATCCACAGGAGAATCAATAGACAAGTGGCCAATCCGATAGCAAGGCCGAAGATATTGATGAAGCTGTAGAGCTTATTTTTCTTGATAAGCCTCGTTGCGATCAATAGGTAATTCTTGAACATCATGACCTCCGTCTGATTATTATCCAAGTTTCATGCCAAGAATAAAAAAAGAGATTTCATTAGATAACACTCTCCTTTAATCCTAAATTTGCCCCATTTATAACGTTCAATATCGAAACAAGTGGTGTACGGAAATGCACATTTCCAACTTGCTTGACATATAATTGGAAAAAATGTTCCTATTGAAGAGTCATTTTTTCGATTAAACGATAGAGGTTCTGATGAAAGTGTTACTCATTTACAATGCCCACGCCGCCCACAAACGGGCAAAAAAAATCCTTCCCGATGTAGAGGCATGTTTCAACGATAAAGACATAAAATTCGACCTGCAGCTCACAGATTATCCCGAACACGCTGTAGACATAGTGGGAAAGGCGGATTTTTCCCAATACGATGGTGTCATAGCCGCAGGAGGCGATGGCACTCTGTTTGAAGTCATCAACGGATACTACAAAAATCCGGACAGGGGGAAAATTCCTCTCGGTGTTCTACCGATAGGTACCGGGAACGCCTTTGCCCGCGATTTCGAGCTGGATATCTCCCGATGGGAAAATGCCATCGAGATCATCAGGTTGGGAAAACCCAGATATGTGGATGTGGGTAAATATCACACGCATGGCCAGGATTATTATTTCCTCAATATCTTAGGCCTGGGATTTGTGGCAGATGTGGGGAAAACGGCCCACAAACTTAAGATTTTCGGAAATGTCGCCTACACATTCGGTGTGTTTTACCAGATGGTTTTCCTGAAAGCCTACAGGGTGAAAATCGAGGCTGATGGGAAAACTTTCGAAAGGGAAAACATCTTTGTCGAGATCTCGAACACGCGTTTTACAGCCAATTTCTTGATGGCACCGAATGCCGAGATAGACGACGGTCTGCTCGATGTCACCCTCCTGGGCAAAGCCACACGTCGACGACTGATCCAGTGCTTTCCCAAAATCTTCACGGGGGAGCACATCCACTTGGAAGAAGTCGAGCAGTTCAAAGCGAAAAAAATCTCGGTGGAGACCGACATCCCCAAGGTCTTAACGCCTGATGGAGAATTGGTCGGAATCACACCGGTCCAGGTGGAATGCCTCCACCAGGCTGTCCCTGTATTCTGGAAATGAAATACCTGTTCGCGGCCTATGCCTGGGTAGTAGGCGGGCTGTATTTTATTCTCCTTTGTCTCATCACAATCTGCCTAACTTTTTTTTTAAAGCCCAGGACATTCGATCCCTGGTTAAAAAAAAGCCTGAGATTCCTGTTTAAGATCCTCTTTATCAAGGTCCAATCAGAAGGAAGCGAAAAAATCGAGTCGAACACAAACTATCTTTTCATGTCCAATCACAGCAGTCTGTTCGACATCCCTTTGCTGGAGGCTTATATCCCCACTTTTGTGCGAGCAGTCGAAGCTCTGCGGCAGTTCAAATGGCCAGTCTACGGGTGGGCGATCCGTCGGCTTGGAAATATCCCGATCGACCGGAAGAATATTCATGCTTCCATAACGAGCATGAAAAAGACAGAAAAAATCCTCAAAGAAGGGCAATCCATCGTCATTTTGCCTGAGGGACACCGGACTCTGGACGGCAACCTTGGTCCCTTTAAAAAACTGCCCTTTCATCTGGCCAAGCAGGCAGGTATTCCGGTCATCCCGATTGGATTATCGGATTTGTTCCATCTCAAAAATAAAGGCTCCTGGCTGATCCGGCCTAGGCCGGTCAAAATCAGATTCGGCCAGCCCATCCTACCGGATAAAATTCAATCTCTCTCGACCGAAGAGTTACGGGATTTTATAAGAGACAAGATCCAAGATTTGATCGAATAATCAATTTCTCAAAATCATGAAAATCTTGGATTTGTATCTGAAGAATCTTAGAAAAAAATGCCGCCTTTTATTTCAAACCCAATCTTATTATTGCTTTTTTATAGGCTTCTTTTTCTCTTCTGTACCCGACCATAATGAAATATACTATGATTTTATCTCTCTCGATTTCATAAATGACTCTGAATTCGCCTATTCTAAGCTTCCAATAGCCCTTTAACTCTCCTTTGAGAGGTTTGCCGAATTCCTCAGGTTTAGTTGCTAGTTTTTTGCGGATAGTCTTTATGATTTTTAATTGATCTGCTTTATCGGTTTTTCTAAAATCTTTTTTTAAAACCAGCTCATCGATCAGGATTTTGAACACTATTTCAGCCCCAATCGCTTTTCAGCCTCCTCTAGAGTTATCAATTTCTTATCTTTTCTCTGAGCTCTTTCCTTGGCCAAATATCCCAAAACATAATCTTCAAAAGTATCGATGATTTCTTCCATTTCTTTAAATTCTTCATAATCGACGATGACTCCGACAGGCTTATTTCTTTTGGTCAGTATGACTTTGTTAGATTTAACCTTCTCCAATATATCGGATATCATTTTCCTTAATTCTGCCACTCCTACGATCGTGGTCTTTTCTTCAACTGTAATCATGTGTAGCTCCTAAATGTACTGTTAACTATCCAATTTAAATATACAATTAAATGTACACTTTGTCAAGGATTGTTGCTCGATTATTCAGTTGGAGAATTGGGATTCCTAGCTTGATAATAAATCTGAAAGGGTTAAGAATTCAAATCCTTTATTTTTCAAGCTCGGGATGATTTCAGATAAAGCCTCAAGAGTCTGGGATCTGTCTACACGTTGGGTGTTTCCCCCATCGTGCAATATGATTATGGAACCTGCAACTGTGCGTTGGAGAACTCTATCGACTATTTTTTTCTTTCCAGGAAGGTGCGGATCCCGGGGATAAACATCGCCCACTACCGTTTTGTAACCCAATTGTTCCACAATATCCAGTACCTGCTTCGTAAAAAATCCTGCAGGAGGCCTGAAGAATTTTGGCTCGGCCCCGTCGATGTTTCTGAGGAGAGTGTCGGTCCGGCATATCTCGTCTCGAATCCTTTTTTTCGTAGACACATACAAAATAGAATGAGAAAAGGTGTGATTGCCTATTTCGTGACCGGCGTTTACCATTTCACGGGCTATCTCCGGATGTTTTTCAAGGTGTTTGCCTACTAAAAAAAAAGTGGCAGGGACATCGAACTGCTGCAAAAGTTCCACGATCCGAGGCGTCGATGTGGCATGCGGACCGTCATCGAAGGTTATGGCGATTTTAGGTTCATCTGTGGTTGCACGCCAATGGATGCG
>RCNB010002070.1_pt1 | contig 12388 bp, 11 predicted proteins | sample 2041321 | NCBI WGS metagenome assembly RCNB01 (sample SAMN09708232, study PRJNA481090) | Marine sediment metagenome, whole genome shotgun sequencing project. | reverse complement strand
CGTTCTTCCCCACAACGCTAAATATTCTCTCTTTTTTAATGAAATTATATTTAATTCCCCATTCTTCAAAAAGTAAATATAAGAAGTAGTAAAGTATCGACGCAACTCCCACGCTAATTAAAATATAAGGCAACGAAATATAAGGCCTACTAATACCTAAAAAGAAACCAGTTCCAATCCCAATTAGCAAACAAATGAACCCTCCATACAAGAAATAGCGCTTTACTTGTTCCTTACCCTTTCCTAAACCATCGGCTAAAAACGAAGATAAAATCATCATGGAACCCCATGAAAGTACTGCTAAAATGCCTCCTTCTACTGAGTCGTAGATTATTACGCTTGCTGGGGTGAGAAGAATTAACTGATGTAAAACCATAAAAATGGTGGCAAAAGTTAACTTCACAAATGGTTTTAATTCTAGTAGAGGCAATACCATTAATCCTGAAAACCCTAAAACTTGAAGGGTGCCCCATCGAAAGTAAAAACCGTCGTAATCGACGTATATCGTCAATAATAAGCCTATACCGATGAAAATTAAAAATCTGCGTATAAATCTTAATGCTGCTCTTCTCTTTCCAAATTTTTTAACACGCCGTTTATATGAGATTTTCATATTTAGAGCCAGCATAAATACAAAAAAAGGTGCTACCAAGTCAACATATGTTAATCCATATGACCCAGCGTGCTTAGACCAAGCTGGAACATCGTCATAAGGGTGAAAAGTGTTAAGAAAAACCATTAGAAGGATAGTTAGCCCTTTAAATACGTCTATGCTTAAAATCCTTCTATTTTGATTAATAGAACTATCTTCCTCTTCAGTCATATCTCTGCAAAATCATAATCCAATTAAAAATTAAAAGATAAAATTTAGTTTAAAGTTGCACTAGCAGTTTAAATCTTCCACTGGCCCTCTTCGTAAATAACCTTCCCATCAGCAATAACTTTTGAACCTGGTAAGGACATATCTTTAAGGATATCCCAGTGAATCGCACTTTCGTTCTTTGATCCTGTCTCAGGTGGTCCTGCGCCTAACGCACAATGCATAGTCCCTCCTATTTTTTCGTCAAACAACATATTTTTTGTAAATTCGGTGACACCATAGTTAGTTCCGAAAGCAAATTCACCTAGGACTTTAGCGCCTTCGATAGTTATTATTTCATGAAGTAGGTCTTCAGCCTTATCTGCGGTTGCTTTGGTTACTTTTCCGTCTTTAAATTCCAAGTAAATATTTTCTACTTCTCTCCCTCCATAAATTCCGGGATATGTAAACCTTATGTGTCCGTTTACAGAACCTTCTAAAGGACTTGTAAACACTTCACCGTCAGGTAAGTTCAAATGTCCGCAGCAATTTATCCATTTTCTACCCTTCACTGAAACGATTAAGTCAGTATCTTCGCCTAAAACTTGGATTTTATCTACTTTCTCTAAATATTCGATCAGTTTATCTTGTTTCTTCTCAATTTCCTTCCACTCCTTTATAGGATCTTCTTTGTCTAAGAGTAATGCTTTCTTAACAAAATCAAAATAAGAGAAAAGGTCCATATTTGCCTCTTGAGCAAAAGCATTGCAAGGTAAAGGAACAATAACCCACTTCAATTCGCCTTTCGATGATCTGTCCATGTAAACTTTCATGAGCTTTTGACTTTCAGGTGAACCTTGAGCTAAAGCAATCTTTTTTGGATCGACTAACGATAATTTTTTCCGGTTATAATCTCCAAAAATATTGATAAGGCAATCAAATTCTTCATATATACTTTTTTTAACTCCGTCGACATATAATAACTGTTCTTCAGAAGCATACTTAAAAAGTAATTCTTGTGTCCCTTCGATTTGAGCAATCAATAATGGATGACCCCCAGCTTTTAGAACTTCAGCATAAATAGCTTGGAAAAGTTCTTTTGCTATTGCGGGTCCCATTATAGCTACTCGTTGCCCTTTCTTGACACCTACGGCATAGTTTACTGCTAGTTTCGCTAATTTTTCGTAAAATTCACTTATCATGATTTTAAAAATTCTCGACACTTTAAAAATGATTCCTTAACAAATTATACCAATTCTTTGATATAGATATAATTTCAACCTACTCTAATATCTAATCCAAAAATTTAAAGAAATTCTATTCCTTAATCAATCCTATAGAACTACAAATAGTTTGTGGAAAATTATGCCAATTATAGGAATTGATTATGAAAAATGTAATGGATGTCGATTATGCATTCAAGAGTGTCGATTTTTTTTCTTCGACGAAGCCAAGAAGGAAGTCCTTTTTGAAGATGTAGACAATATGTGTAGTCTTTGTGGGCATTGTATCGCAGTCTGTCCTCAGAATGCAATAAATTACGAAGATTTTGGAGATGAGGCTTTCACATTTGAAGGGATTGAAAAACTCGAATCTATTGTACCTTATGATAATCTGTATAAATTCCTAAGAGGCCACCGTTCTATAAGACATTACAAAAAGAAAGAAGTACCGAAAGAGACTTTAAACAAAGTCATAGATGTTATGCAATATGCTCCAACAGGCAGCAATCTCAGGTATGAAAAGTACACAGTTGTATCTGATCGAGAAAAACTAAAGAGTTTATCAGATATGATAACCGACACAGTGTTAGATACTCTTGGCATGAGGGCGCAATATGAGAAATCTTTTGAAGCTCGTAAAAAGAAATACGATATTCCCCTATTCTATGATGCCCCCCATTTAATAATTGTCTCTTCCATGTTGGATATGCGACTTGCGGATCATAACATTGGAATTATTATTACTTACGGTAGACTTGCAGCGCAATCTTTAGGTTTAGGAACGTGTTGGAATGGTTATATTCAGATGGCATCTCAGCACAACAAGAAAATAATGAAATTAGCGGGTGTTAGAGGTAACCGTTTGGGAGCTTTCATGATTGGTTATCCTAACATAACTTTCAAACGAGCTCCTCCCCGATCGCGAAAACCGGTTAAAGGGTTAAAATTAAATTAAATTGCTTCAAATGTAAAATCTATCAGAAGAGTTAATCAATGCATTAATTATCGATTCGGAAACATTAAATTCATTGAATAAATATATCTGGTAGATATAATCCCTTCCGTAGAATACATCAGCGTAGTAGAACTGGGCGTAAAAGATTAGGTGATAATTATTCTGAAACCTGCTATCTACTTTAATATAACTAAAATACTCGTTATTCAAGATAAGAAAAGTTATATTTTGCTCTAAAATGTAATCTGCATCTTCTGGATTATTATATAGGTGTAAATCTTGTAAACTATCGGGATATATATCAATTGTGCGAATATTAGAGTAAAAGGGAATAGCTCCGGCATCCCAGACAGCTAGCGACGAATTTCTTAGAGAATTCTCGTTAATCCACTTTCCTAAAATAATATTACATTCCTTGATTCCAGTTCCATATGAATCAACGAAAGGATAGAACGTAAATATCTGTGAGATACTAACCATGCAGATTACTGTTACCGTAATATTTTTGAAATTTTTAGACAAAATGCTGAGTTTAAATTTGTTTCTATAATTAGTTAATAGGAAATTAAGGGGTTGTGGTAATAAAAGATAGACTAACGGAATTATTGGCACGGTAAATCTAAATCCTGGCATCCAACTAGTTAAGAAAAGGATTATAATCGATAACGAGAGCGTGATTAATATAAGGTACTGGTGAATTACGCTCTTAATCCGATAATTGGAGCGTTTAATATAATAGAGCACAATTAAAAAAAAGGTAGGTATGAGAAAGAGTATTAACGGTAAATAGAAAATAAACCGTTCTAAAAACAATAATAAATCAAAACCCGTTTGTTTTGCTACGAAGGTATGAGGGAAGATATTGTTATAATAAGCGATTCTCCATAGAAAATATGGTGCGTAAGTAAGCGTAAATGTTCCTCCATACCAAATAAGAAGAAAAATTCGTCTATTTATTTTAATTTCATTTCTCTTGATAAGTAAATAAAGAAAGAAAACCAATGAGAAGGCGAATAAGACTGCTCCCTCGTGGCGCGTTAAACTTAACAACAAGAAAGAAAAAGGTGATAGCTTAATAATTCGATTTTTCCTTACGGATATGTCTAGAATAAAAAAGTAGACGGATACGAGTAAAAGAAAGGAGAATAATGACGTTTCTAACCCACCAACAGACCATAAGGCAATGTTTGGAGTTAAAACATAAAAAAGAATTATTAGACAACTTAAATCTTTTGAGTTACTTAATCGAAAAGCTAATTTGTAAAGGATTAGAACACTTAAATGACAAAAAATCAACCCCGAAAGCTTGGAAAATAAAGATATTTCTACGTTAAGAACGAAACTTAACGTCATCCACATTACCCATAAGAAATTCGAATAACCTTCCACGGGAGCTTCACCTACATTGAATACCATTTCTTGATTGAAAAAAAGGTTTTTAGCGTATCTAAACGAGATAAATGCGTCGTCTATGGTGAAATTCCAAAATAGTAGCTGGAACAATAATAGAATTAGATGTATCACAACTCGAAAAGAATAATAGTTTCTAATTCTCATATTATTATTCTTTAATTACACCTCAATACTTAAGTTTTTTTAGGTAAAGTTAAAATTTAGATGATGGTTGAGTCATCATCTACTACTAAACAAGATTCTGAATATCAACATTGTAATTGAGGTATATGTAAGTAATACTGTAATCGAAATTATAATTAAGCTTATTAAAACTCCTGATTTGATAGAAAAACTCAATTTTCTTTCTGTTAACTCAGTTTTCCAGTCTTTCTTGGTGAATATAAAAAACAAAAACACGCTCGACATAAGCACAGTAATGATACAATTAAGGTACACTACACTCTTTAGGTAAGACAAACCATATTTCCACACTATGGCACCATCTCTATTAAGTTCGTATACAACCCCTCCGATTCCATTACCTATTAGAATATTTCCATTATCGAGCAAATCAGCTTCGTATGGATTTATTAAATCGCCTTTAAATTCCCAGAGGATTGATTTAGACGCTTTATTGATTATAAAAACCCTGCTATTTAATGAATCTGTAATCAAGATATTTCCATGGGGTAATTCGTCTGCGTCTCTCGGCCAATCTAAGCCCCCTTGATATATCCATTCTACTTCTTTAGTGGTGTAGTTGACTTCAATGATTCGATTATTTTCAGAATCAGCAATGATAATGTTTCCATTACTCATATAATCAGGATTATGCTGCCGTTGCAGTAATGAATGATTTCCATAATCACCATAATACCACACAATGTTATCGGGATTATTACTGGGTCCTAATTTCTCTGCGGTATAGTTAACTTCTACAATCATATCAAAATTTCGGATTGATATTAAACACGCGTTCCAAGTAGAATACTGCTTAAAATCCACATCGTTTAGATGAGTCCAATCGAAAGCTGGAGGTCCGTTATAGTAATGGTTAGAATCCCAGAGGGGGTTTACTTTGCTCCAATTAATGTGCTCTGGCTTCCATTCCCACACAATATTTTTATTTGGATAATCAATTTCTATTACTCTATCATAGCCAGTATCGGCTATCAATAAATGGCCATCAGGTAATTCCTCAATTTCATGAGGTTGCGCCAAGCCAATTAATTCCCATACTTTATTACCGAATTGATCTACTTCAAAAATTTTATGATCTGAACTATTAGGTTCTACTGGAATTTGATTCAGCATTCTATTTGGATAATTCAATACTTCTAAAAAACTGAAAGTCGAAATCAAAGTGTTTCCATTGGCTTTTCTATCTACATCTAAATAAGTAGGCATCATGTTATTGTCGACAAAAATAGAAAACATAGTTAAATTAGAAACTAAAAACAACATTATAAAAGAAAGAAATGTTATACGGTTTCTGTTTAAAATTTGCCGACGCATCTCAATAGTTAGATGTTTTTTCTTCTTAAAAAAATTATTATCAAAGAGAAATTACGTGCAAATCTTCTTTATATTTCAAGAATTTTAAATGGTTTAATAATGGGTTATTGCTGGGAAATAAACATCTTTAAATAACACGATAGCTATGTTAATTACAACAAATTTAAAAAATTTGTAATAAAAAACAAAACTGAGAGAAAAAAAAATGTTATTTACACTTCCCTTTGATCCTTTTGCATTATTTGGCGGTCTTTGGTTAATGTTGCTTATTATACCCATAATTGTTTGCGTTATTGATTTAATTTTAGCAATTTGGGTATTTAAAGATGCAAAAAAGAGAGACATGAATGCGGCTGTATGGTTATTAATCGTATTGTTTTTTCCTTGCATAGGTTGCATTATTTACCTAGTTGTTAGAGATTAATTTAGAGACAAATATTTAAAAATCAATTATTTTTTTTTATTTTTATTAATAATGACACTCAAAATCATTTTAACTATCAAAATTTGAGGTTTCCTTTTTAATTATGGTAAGATTATTTAGCAAAATTAGAAAAAAGTTTTCTCGTTTTAGTTTACTTGTATCTGATTTCAAACCTATACTACTATCGCACCACCCAAATTGCGACCATTTTTCTAGCCATGTTTACCATGTAGGTAAAAAAAAATTGTGTATTGGGTGTTTTACGCTTTACCCTTTCATAATAATAACAATTATTCTTACTTTGTTACTAGTCGAATTAAATACCTACAATTTAGTGATGTTATATTTTATATCTTTTGTTTTCTTTGCTCCAATTATCCTTAATATTATAGGTTTAACAAAATATAAGTTATTAAAAATTTTCTCAAAAGCTTTTAATGGTATAGGAGTAGGATTTCATATAGTTTCAGTGATTTTGTTACCTCTTCCGATAATAATTAAAATTCTTGTCTTGGTGGAAATTAATTTTATTATTGGGGTTATAGCGTATATCAGATCAAAACACATAAAAAAAGAATGTTTAAAATGCGAATTTGAAGGCAATTGGGATAATTGTCCTGCATGGAAACCGATTAGAGATAAATTATACGAACATGGATTTAGAAAAAGGAATAAAGATAAGTTCTAAAATATATTTATTTAAACTAAGACGTTGTCTTTATAGGATGTATCACTTAGCTATTGTAATTAATTTCTAACGATTAAATTTACTCATCGATATAATGAAAAGTAAGGAGAAAAAAAGGAGCAAATTATCAGAAACTTTTTTATTTATTAAGAGTTTTGGTTCATTTTTTCTTAGGCACCATCCAGAATGCGTGAATTTCAAGGGACACACAATCAAACTTCGCAAACATGAATTTTGCATTGGGTGTTTTATTGGTTATCCTACCTCGTTCATAACAATATTAATTCTTGGAGTTTTTGAACTATATAAATCAATTCCTTCAAATGATTTAATTAATTTTGGTATTCTGTTTATGTCAACCTTTTTTCTAAGTTTCACAGGAGTTACGACAATTAAAATTATAAAAATTATTCAAAAAATATTTATTGGATTTGGTTCAGCTTTGATATTTTGGGGGATTTTCTCTCTGAATTTTTCAGCTTTTACAAATTCTATAATCTTACTTTTAGTTTTTAGTACTCTCCTCACTGTTTTAAATATTTATCACGCATATGGGTTATACAATGAATGTAAAAAGTGTGAATCTCCATTTAAATGGGGTCAATGTTCTGGTTTTGAAGCTATTAGAAATAATTTAAGAAAATATAACCTCCCAAATTTTATAATGGACATTGAATTTCGTTCAAAAAACAAGAAAGAAAAATAAAGAATTATATGGTTGATTGACTGTTATAAGAATAGAAAAGTAATACATATAAAAAATTAATATGGATTTTAAAATGTCTGAACATACAATTGTCTTAAAAGGAATAGTTAAAAGTTTCACAAGATCATATTCGGGAAATTTGTCTTTTATGTTAGAAGACTCACAAAATAACCTTCACTATTGTTTTTCAACAAAAAAAAGACCAGGTCTAAGCCCGTCAGATAATATTATCGTAATTGGATCCAAAACCTCAGCAAATAAAGTAAGGATTAACTACATCATTAATCAATCGAGAAACAATGAAGAAAACATGATGGAATCGTCAAATGATTGGATGTATTATGTATCGCTAATTTCTGCTATTTTAGTTACAATTGGGTTTGTTACAGCAATCCTATATTCTTTAGGTATTTTTCCCGTAGATTATGGGTATATGGGTATTTTTGGTTCAATTTACACCATGATAATTTCAATAGTTCTTATAATTTTACTTCTACCAGCTATGATTATCTTTTGGGTACTAACAAATAGCTTTTCGAAAAAAAGAAAAAATGATGTAAAACTCAGTGAAGATATTTCTAGGATTAAAGAAAACTTATCTGGTTCGCTCAAACCATCGATCAAATCTTCAGAAGTAATAAAAGAACCCATAAGCTTTCAAAAAGAAGAAGCCTCATATAGTTTAAGACCGCAATTCTGCGCTAATTGCGGTACAAAATTATTGTTTGAAGCAAAATTTTGTCCAAGTTGTGGATCAGAACAGTAAATTTATAGAATCAAACGATAGTTTAATGTTTTTATCTCTTTGTTTTTACTAAGTTTTTTATAGATCTTCTACTCATTTAAGATCAGTAACTCTAACTAGAAATTAATAAAACTAAATTTAGTGATAAAAATGGGAAAAACTTTTGGGATAATTGCTTTACTTTGTGGCATTCTAGGTCTATTTGCATGGATTTTGTTAGGTGCTCTTCCTTATGGTCTGTACTATTTACCAGTAGCAGCTATAGTCTTTGGCATTATTGGCCTGATTGTGGACGAATCTAAAGGTATGGCAATCGCAGGATTAATATTTGGTATTTTCGATATAGTATTTATTCTATTCATCTTACCTATGTTACTCGTTTTCTTAATTCTGATGGGACTTGGAGCCATATTACCAACGCTCTAAATGAATTTTTAATTTTAATTACTCTTCTTTTTTTTTGTTATACGAAAACTATATTTAAAATTGAAGCCGTAAGCAGTGATAATAAGACTTTTGACGCAAAATGTCTCTAATTAGATAATAGTAAAAAAAGATTTTAGTTTTTATTATAGCAATAAATCCCAATCAATTTCATTTTCCATCAGTTCTAATACGGTATCGATTTCGTCCTCTTGTATTCCCGGTTTTATTCTCTCAAGATTTCTCATTGTCGTATATGTATCACTGGGGCTAAGAATTATTGGAATTTGTTTTTCATTAGCAACTCTAATAACTTTCGCATCGGGTTGTATAAAACCAGTCAAAATAAGCACGGAAACATCCTCGTTTAATGCCGCTAATGCAAGATCAGCGCGATCTCCTCCTGTGATTACTGCTGCTTTATTAACTTGTCTTAGATATTTAAGAGCAGCTTGAGCATTCATAGCTCCGATGATAAAAGTTTCTACAGTATTATTTAAGCCTGCTGACGCTATATCATTAATAAATTCGCCCCCAATTGCCTCCATCACTTCGTTTACGCGGGGAGAAAATAATGGAATGCTCCTCTCTATTATACCTAATACCGGTAAGTCATACTTGTAAATATGACCTTTTTGAAGCTCTTTGATTCTCGCTATGTATTCAAGATCTATTTTATTAAAAATTATCCCAGATATCTTAACATTTCTGAATTCAAAATAATTTTTCGTAAAAAATATATCATCAATACAATTATCTGAAGATTCGGAAGAGACATAGATTAACTCAGTTATTCCTAAAGCCTTTGCGATACTGACATCATCGATTCCTACCCTCACAAATTTACGAATTGAAGGGGCTCCTTCTATAATTACGTAATCAACATTCTTAACGATTTTGTCATATGTCGACTTGATCTTTTCGATATACTCTGCTTTTTTACTGGAATCAATTAGATCAACATAGTAAGATTCAGGAATAGAAACTGGACAAACCAGATCGTAAGGGCTCCGTTCCTTATATACATTTTGTAAAATGAACTCAATATCTTTGTCTGCCTTGGAACTATGCGCACCTCTTGGGCAACCAATTGGTTTAAAATACGCAAAACGTTTCCCTTCTTTTTGTAATTTTTGAATAAAACCAATGGAAAGAAAACTCTTCCCCGCTCTTTCTCTTAAAGAGCACAAATAAAATGCTTTTACCACTTTACTCACTTCTTTTTTTTTTTATTATTATTATTTTATTAATTTATTAATTTAACGCGAAATCGTAATTTTTATGTCAACTGCACTATACCCTTTAACAAATGAAAGCAGGGGATTGATATCTAATTCAACAATCTCCGGAAATTCGTTTACAAGTTGGGATAATCTTAACAAAACTTCTATAATAGCATCAATATCAGAAGAGGGTTCTCCTCTAACCCCTTGTAGCAAACTATAGATTCTAGTGTTTTCGATTAACTCTTTAGCACCTTCCTTAGTAAACTTACATGCCAAAGCAAAAGATACGTCTTTCATGAAATTGGCATAGATTCCTCCCGTCCCAAACATCAATAAAGGTCCAAATTGTGGATCCTTCGACATTCCGATAATAACTTCATTCACTTTTGGTTCCTTTTTAAAATCTATCATTTCTTGGACTTCAACGCCATAAATACGGGCATTTTGGGGTCCAAACTTTTTTGCATTTTCAATTATTTGAACATACGCTTCGAAAGCTTCTTGTTCGGTTTCAATATTTAAGACTATTCCCCCAACATCGGTTTTATGTATAATATTGGGGCTAACTATTTTTAATACAGATTTTCCTATTTCACGCTGTAATTTTCTCGCTTGTGCTGGTGTTTTTGCTAATCTTGTTTTCGGGGAAGCAATTCCATAAATTTCAAAAATTTCACTCGTTTCATGGCTTAAGAGGACTGTTCTTCCATCGGCTCTAACTTTTTTGAATATTTCTGCTACTTTCTCCTGTTCTACTCTGAATTTTATTACTTCTAAATCTTCGATCTTTTTTCTATTTAGAAATTCACTATATATTACCATTCCTCTAAGAGATTTGGCAGCTCTTCCGGGAAATCGATAACTGGGAATGCGGTGCTGTTTTAAATATCTAATAGCTTCAACCATAGAAACTCCACCTATGAGCGCACACACAATTGGCTTATCAGGTAGAGATTTAGAAGTTATATCATAAATTAGCTTAGCAACATCAGCAGGTTTCGTTTGTGCCTGTGGAGACATAATAATTAAGGCGCCATAGGTTGTAATATCTTCTTCTTCGATAGAACCGGGAATAGTTTCGTGATTTAAACCAAAAATCGTTTTAATAGTAAATTCATAACGTTTAGGAGAGGCATCTCCGATTATATCTATGGGATTAAATATTGCCGCTTCAGCGGGTAAATTTTCTCTTAATAAGTGCAAAACTGGTTCAGAGAATTGAGCAAATTTTAGCCCTTCTCTTTCAAATGCATCTGTTGCTACTATTCCAGGTCCACCTGCGTTAGTGACGATTGCAAAAGAGTTCTTTTTTGGTATAGGTTGATATAAAAAGAGTTCTCCATAATCAAAAAGTTCAGCGATTGAATTTGCCCGTAAAACCCCACATTTTTCGAAAGCTAAATCGTAAGCTATATCGGATCCTGCCAAAGCTCCAGTATGGCTTGAAGCAGCTCGAGCACCCGCAGCACTAACTCCCGATTTTAAAATAATAATCGGTTTTTCGCGTGAAACTTTAGATACAACTCGAAGGAATTTTTTTCCATTTTCAATTGATTCTAAATAGCACAGAATTACTTTTGTATTTGGATCGTTAGCAAGGTATTCAATAAAATCAACTTCATCCATATCAGCTTTATTCCCTAGACTTATATTACAAGAGAATCCAAACGCCTGATCCATAGAATAATCCATCATTCCCGTTAACATGGCTCCAGACTGAGAAATCATGGCAATTTCACCCTTCTTAGGTGTATTGGCTGCAAAGGAGCCATTATAATTTACGCCAATTAACCCTAGACAATTGGGTCCAATAACTCTCATATCGTATTTCTTAGCAACTTTGATTAATTCTTGTTCTCTAGTAATTCCGACGCCTCCTATTTCTTTGAAGCCTGCAGTAATAATAACCAACCCCTTAATTTTTTTCTTTCCGCACTCTTCTGCTATAGGGTTAACAAGCTTACCAGGTATTACAATTATGGCGATGTCGATTTCGTCTGGAACATCTAGAACGCTCTTGTACGACTTGTAACCGAGTATCTCTTCTGCTTTAGGATTGATAGGGAATAGCTTACCCTTATATTTTGACTCAACGATATTTTTCAATACATTATATCCTACTTTTCCAAGTTTTGAGCTCGCACCTATGATTGCAATGCTTTTAGGATCAAAGAAATAAGAAATATCGTTATTTTCTACCATAGTAATTGGGGAAGTTCAGAACTTTTAATGCATTCTAGAGTAACTGTTTGAAATAGATTAAAAGCTTTTAGATTTCGTAGGGATGAT
>RCNB010002069.1_pt1 | contig 12394 bp, 12 predicted proteins | sample 2041321 | NCBI WGS metagenome assembly RCNB01 (sample SAMN09708232, study PRJNA481090) | Marine sediment metagenome, whole genome shotgun sequencing project. | reverse complement strand
GTCTGGAACAGGACGGAGTCAAAGACCAAGCCGGTTGTTGATGCTGGGGCCAAGTTGGCCAAGAGTCCAAAGGAGGTCGCGGAGAAAAGCGACGTCGTGATCAGTATAGTTACAGGTAGCAAGGACGTGGAACAGGTGCTGCTAGGAGATAATGGCGCTATCCACGGTGCAAAGAAGGGGGACATTTTCATCGATATGAGCACCATTAGTCCAATCACCACCAAGGAGGTTGCCGAGGAGTTAGCTAAGAAGGGTGTAGAGATGCTTGACGGCCCGGTTAGCGGAGGAGTCATCGGCGCCAACAACGGCACACTGAGCATCATGGTGGGGGGCAAGCCGGAGGTGTACGAGGAATGCAAGCCAATCCTAGAGGCGATGGGCAAGACCATCACTTACATCGGCGGAAACGGCGACGGACAGGTGTGTAAGGCAGTGAACCAGATCTTGGTGGGAACTGCCATGCTTGGAGTCGCTGAGGCACTTGTTTTCGCAGCCAAAGCTGGCGTTGACGTAGCGAAGGTACACCAGGCTGTCTCGGGAGGAGCAGCAGGGGGATGGCAACTCACAAATAATGGCGGAAGGGTCCTGAAGGGGGACATGGCCCCAGGGTTCAAGATCAAGGACTACCTCAAGGACTTGGGAATCATCATGGAGACAGCGGATGCAAATAAGATGCCCCTACCTGCCACGAGCCTCGTGCTCCAGATGTACAGACACTGCCAAGCAGAGGGCATGCTCGATAACGGAACTCAGGCTGTCGTCAAGGCGGTCGAGAAACTGGCTGGGAAATCCGTGGTCTAACCTTTCTCAATTAAATTCTTTATAATTGAGGGAATCTCCTCGGGGTTCTCAAATACGTGGAACCCCTCCATATTCTCAAGTTTTCTGACGTTTTCCGCGTCCTCCTTTCTCACCCTGAGCTTCAATGGTTTACCGTTTGGTAATGTTGTGGTTATAACGCCCTCCCTGAAATCAACGGGCATAATGTACACAGGCACGAATCCTTTGACAGCCTGTATCGCCGCGTTGGAGATCAGGGTATCTGCGATCCCCACTACTATTTTAGCGACGGTGTTCCCTGTGACCGGTGCGATGATGAGGAAATCGTACTTTCCCGTCTGAAGCATACCTGAGATAAATGGAGTGTTAGCGTTCTTCTCGACGAAATATTTATCGAACCCGTCCTTGAGGTCGCTGTTCAGTTTGTAAAACTTGGATACCTGCTCTGCTGCCTTGGAAAGGTATAGATCAACTTTGAGTTCATCGCCGCGATCCATTTTGAGTTTTCTCATGGTCTCGTAGGTTTTCCTGAACTTGTCACCGCTTCCCGTTAATCCCCATGCTATTCTCATTTTTCTTTCTCCATGTACTTGATTAGCCATCTCAATGTCTTTACTTGTCCTCTAAAAATATCTTTGTCCACCTTTCAGCCATTAAAAAATCATCTACGCAAAAGTTTGCTCGCGTTAATATATCAGTTATCCCTTTTTGGTTAACTGTTTTTAATATCACAGTTTGAGTCACTATTTTATACCATTATAAATGAGTTTGAGCTTTTTTGGAAGAACAACGCATTCGAATTCAAGCGCTCATCGATGATTTTATCCTCACATCACCGTAATCCTATTCATGATTGATTCTCTTCCACTTGTGTTGACTGGATTAGGTCTGACTGCTTCGATTGTTTACTATGCAAGTATTCTAAGGAATCAAAATAAGACTAGACAAACACAGCTATTCATGAACTTCTACGAATCATACAGGAGTATCGAGTTTAGAAAACAATTTGGCATCGTTATGAGATTAGAATATACAGATTACGAAGATTTTATGGAAAAATATGGGATGAAAAAAAATCCTGATACATGGGCTACTTGGCAGTTCATTGCTAGCTATTTTAACGGAGTTGGAATATTATTAAAAAAAAGGATTAATTGATAACTGGCTTGCAGAGGAATTTCTCACTTATTCAGTTACTATTGCTTGGGTAAAGATGGGGCCTATTGTTATGGGTGCTAGAGGTGATGTAGATAGATTTACAGAGCTTGGGCGTTTTTCAGAAATGGAGTTTTATCATGGATTTGAGTATCTCTACAACATGTTAGTGAAAAACGATCCAAAGTTCTCAGAAAAAGAGAATCGATGATTTTATCCTCACATCACAGTATCTATATTTGGTGAAATAATTGGAAAAAGAGTCATTTTTGGAGTTTACGAGGGAAGCCTTTAGACACCTTGACAACGCAACGAAGGAACTAACAGAAGAACAACTAGACTGGAAGAGCTGTCCCAAAGCTAACACAATCAGGAACATCCTAGACCACCGCGCGCGCGCGATATAGTCTTGAACTTGAGGGAGAACGTCTAATGAGTATGTAAAATTCTTGAACATCAAGTTTTACGTCTCTCTCTTGTTTAAAATACAACTCCACAAGCTCATCCAATGTTTTCTTTGTTGGCTTATCTGGCTCTCTGTCTGGGTCGAACAAAGCGAAATACTTTTTCAACGCAGCTTTGTACGTCTTTAGCGTACTTTTGCTTTCGTATATGCCTAAGTATTCATCTACCGTTGTCATTAACTATATCATGTTATATTTAGCTAACATAGTATAAAAGGATGACCCTAACCGTGATGTTAACTGTTTTTAAACGACAAGACATAATTGAGGGTGAATAACGTGACCCTCCGAGTCTTTTTCAATCCTATTAACCGGGAGATATTCGCAGAGAAAGGAGATACTCTACTAGATCGCATGAGAGAAGAAGGCGTCCACATAGAAGCGATATGCGGCGGGAAAGGCTTCTGCGGTAAATGTAAAGTCATACTTGAGAAAGGAAAAATTGAAAAAAAATCAACTATACCAGACAAGCTTCTCTCGAAGGCAGAGCTGGAAAACGGGTATTACCTCGCATGTATGGTGAGGCTTGTCGAAGACTGCGTGTTCACGATCCCAGCAGAGAGCAGGATCGAGAACCCAAAAATACTCATCAGCACAGAGCTTGAGATACCTAATCTGGCACCAGCGGTAGCCAAGTATCTCCTGAAATCAAAGGCCAATTCGAGCAGCAGTCTACTGTTAAGCTATCGAAAACTGGATTTAGTGGACTACAGGGGGGCTGCACCCAGGGTTTCCGATGAGGTTTATGAGAGAAGATCAAAGCTGGGAGACCCAGTTACCGTTACGGTTTCTAGGACTAACGATTTCCCGGAGATAATCAACGCCGAATCTGGTGATACTAGGGACAAGAACTACGGAGTCGCCATCGACATAGGCACCACAACTCTGGTCGCCATCCTAGTCGACTTGAATACCGGCGAGATAATCGGAAGAAACTCGGCTATGAACAGCCAGATCACCTACGGGGAGGACCTTGTGACGAGGACGGCGATAGCCCGTTCACAGGAGGGGCTGAAGAAGCTACAGAAAACAGTTGTCGATTCTCTGAACGAGATCATCCAGGGGATGCTTGAGGCAGCGAATATCTCACCAGATGAGGTGAACGACATCACGGTGGGTGGAAACACTGTGATGAACCACATATTCGCTGGCCTTGAATCAGGCTACCTCGAGATCGCAAACATCGAGGTATCCAGATACCCAATAATAAAAAAAGCCAAGGATGTGGGCCTCGCTGTCAACCCCGAGAGCTACATCTACTGTGTTCCAAACGTGAGCAGATTCCTCGGTGGAGACGCGGTGGGTGATGTGATAGCGTCAGGTATGCACTTGGACGAAGACATGAGTCTCATGGTGGACATGGGTACAAACGGGGAGGTCGTGTTCGGCAACAACAAGTGGATGTTCTCATGTAGCTGCGCGAGCGGTCCGGCTTTTGAAGGGGAGGGCGTACGTCACGGAATGAGAGCCGCAATAGGCGGAATCGACCACATCACCATCGACCCAGATACCAAGAAAGCGATAATATCAACAATTGGCGATGCACCTGCTAAGGGAATTTGTGGCTCAGGGCTAATAGACCTGATCGCCGAGGTGTACAGAACGGGAGTAATGGATTTCTCGGGAAAATTCGTCGCAGGCCAGCCATATGTGAGGGATGGAAAATGGGGGCTTGAGTACCTGGTTGTTCCTGCGGAAGAAACGAGTGTAGGTCGGGACATTGTGTTGACGCAGGCTGACCTCGACTACGTGATAGACTCTAAAGCCGCGGCTTGTGGGGCCATAACGGTGTTGATGAAGAAGCTCAAGATCGGAATTGAGGACGCAAAGAACATCTACCTCGCAGGGGCTTTCGGGACTTACACTGATTTGGGCAGCGCCACAATGATGGGGATATTCCCAGAGTTTCCCAATGGTGAGTACCATCCACTTGGTAATGGTTCGCTTTCAGGGGCTTATGCCACACTCCTCTCAATTGAAAAGCGCAAGGAGGCGGCTGAAGTTGCCAAGAAGATGGTTTACATCGACCTACTAGTGGACCTTGAATTCATTGACGAGTACAGTAAAGCGCTATACATTCCAGGGGACAAGGAGTACTTCCCGACATTAAGTAACCCTGAAAAACCACGACGTCAAATAAAAGGAAGAGAATGAGATGGTAGAACATAAGGGCACTATTGTCATCACCGGAAGAGGGGGTACGGGTAAAAGCACATTCACCTCAATGATGGCCCGATATTTTGGAGAAAAAGGTGTTAATCCAATATTGCTAGTGGACTCAGACCCAGACGAAAGCCTCGCAGAGATGCTGGGAATTGACCTTGCCTCAGATGGGAAGAGAAGCATAGCTGATGTTCTCTCTGAGATTCTGGAGACCAGAAAAATGGCCACTATGAGTGGAATGACACCTACGGAAAAGATCGAGCCATATATTTTCCAGGAGAGTCTTTTTGAAGGCCGCAGTTTCTACGATTTCATCGGAATAGGAACCAAGTGGATCGAGGGATGCTACTGTCTACCTGACAGGTCACTCGGACAGATCATGGATATGTGGGGCAAGAACTACGAATACGTAGTCGTCGATAGCCCAGCTGGTGTGGAGCATCTAAACAGGAGGATAACGAAGAAAGTCAAGGACGTATTCAGTATTCTTGACCCGTCCAAGAAGAGCTTTGATAACGCGATACGCTCGCACAAGATTATGCAGGAGGTTCACGTGGATTTCGATAACTTCTACATCGTCGGCGGGTATAGGTTCCCGGAGAGCCTGGAAAAAGAGGCCGAGAATCAACCTTTCACTTACCTAGGACGCGTAGAGAGCGACCCACGGGTTACTGAGTACAATATTGAGGGAAAATCCCTCCTAGATTTACCATTAGAGTCTCCCACATACCAATCAGTAAAGCGTATCCTTGAGAAAACCGGCTACTAGGAGTACTGAAATGAAGATCGCTATAGCAGGGAAAGGAGGCGTGGGGAAAACCTTCGTCTCGGCAACACTCTCAAGACTTCTTGCGAGGGACGGGTACGAAGTGCTTGCTGTGGACGCAGACCCAAACTTGAACCTTGGGTACAGCCTGGGCATAGGTTACGATGAAGCGAACAGTATAACCCCATTGTCAGATAACAATGAGCTTGTCAAGGAAAAAACCGGAGTCGCGCCAGAGGAGGCGCTGGGAAACATGTTTAACATGAATCCGCGGGTCAACGATATCGTGGACAGGTTCGCGGTCAATGCCCCTGATGATGTAAAACTCCTTGTAATGGGTACAGTGAAGGGAGGGGGATCGGGCTGCATGTGTGGGGCTAACGCATTGCTTCGAGTCCTGCTTCAGCACATGCTCATCCAGCGTGGCGAAGTTCTTATCATGGATATGGTGGCAGGGCTAGAACACTTGGGAAGGGGTACTGCCCGTAGGATGGACGCGATGCTTGTGGTCATAGAGCCGAGGATGAAATCAGTGGACACAGTTAGGCGGATTCTGAGGATGGCCGATGAGATAGAGGTCGAGACCGTGCTTGCTGTTGGAAACAAGGTTCTGCGACCCAAGGATGAAGCCTTTGTCAGGGAGAAGATGGCTGAGCTAGGCGTCCCAGTGATCTCAATTATTCCATACGACCAGTTTGTTGCGGACGCCGATATGGAGGGCGTCCCAGTAATCGATTACAATGAGGATGCTCCAGCGGTCCAAGCAGTAAAAGATCTGGAACAGTATCTCGTAAACAGGTACAAGCCATGAGGGTCCCCTCATATGAGACTCCGCACAATAACATTCAAGACGAGTTTTTGGCGACCTAGAACGGATTACGTCTCTGAGATAATCAGAATCACCTCACCTCACCTGAAAGAAGGAGATATAATTGCTGTCAGCGAGAAGGCGGTCTCGACAGCATCTGGAAACATCTTCGATGAGGCCGGTGTTAAACCGGGGAGGATAGCTAGATTCCTGGCTGGTCCTTGGACCAGAAAACTGTGGGCGGGGCCACTTGGTAAAATGACGAGTTTAAAGAATCAAACACGCTTGAACCTGATTAACTATCCAGTCGACGAAGGTGCCGCCCATAAACAGACAGCGTTATGGTATGTGGGGCTGTTACAGTCGTTGAGGCATTACAGTGAGGGCGGTATCGATGCGAGTAACCTTCCCTACACCTACGTGAGCCTCCCGCTTAGCAAACCGATTGAGGTTGCAGATAATATAAGAGAAACAGTGTTTCAACGGACTGGAAAGAAAGTAACGGTCATGATAATGGACGGTGACACAACGCATTCATGGAGAAACCTTCACCTCGCGCCCCGCAGGGTGAGTACCCCCGGGTTAATCCATTTTGGAGGAGTCATGTCATACATTATCGGCAGGCTCTTCGGGTTCAAGTCCAGGCAGACACCTATCGCGGTATCCGGTGACCTGGTTAACCCTGATAGAGCCCTCTGGTACGCAAAACTATTTCACAGGCTCTGCGGAGGCGGCGCGGGGAGAACAGTGTGGAGCATGTCCAGTAAAATGGAGACATCACTCACAGGCGTCACTTGGGAGATGCTGGAAGCGGTGGACCACTTCCCCATAACCCTGATGAGGCTAGAATAGCGGCTCGTCCTGGACGTATGATCTTCCCAGATTGAGCGCGATCGCCGCTTTCTCAAGCTCCTTCCCGAGGTAGGCTGCGTGGTCCAGTTTTGTGATGAGTTTTTCCCGTATTATCGTCTGGTAGACCACCCTAGCGTCACCCCCTTTGATGACGGCGCTGGGCTCCTCGCTTCCAGCGGGATAGAATACTGCTACAATCTTGTTTTCGTCTCGATCGACGAGGATTTTAAACCAGCCAGTCTTATCTGGTCTGTAAACGGTCTCACCAACTCCGGGGAGAACATCGACGGCTTCCGCATCTAGGTCATATGAGTGCTCGGTCCTACGTTTCTCCCCCAATATTAGCAGATCCATTCCAAGGTCTTTGACTACAGTGCCTCTTCTCTCGGCCAAGAACATCATATGAGAGGCGCGCAAAGCGTTCCGTACGCTGCCAGTTGCCTTGACGCTGTACTCAGGGATGTGGAGCATGTTTGAGCCAGCCTCCCGGGCCAGGGCAGAGAGAGCCGCTATTACTCCGGGGCTGTCAGCGTCGATGAGCTCAACCGCGTTACCGATGCCAAACAGGAGGGGTGTTTCGGGGTATTCCCGGTGGAACAAATCGTAGGCTTTCAAGCCCTCTAGGAGGCCTGGAATGAGTAACGGCTCTACAACTAGGTCTCCAATGATATTGTTGATACCTAGTCTTCGGGCCTCATCTATGATTTCGGAGATCAGAGCCACTCTATCCTCAGCTTTCTTGGGAAGGCGTCCCTCTTTCATGTTTGTTGACAGGATTACGACGGCCTCATCGTTGATGTGTGGGGCTACCTCATCGAGGTTACCTGCGTCGAGGCTTAGGATCATGTCAATTCCGGCGTCGATTGATGATTTTATCTCCTCCACGTTGAGGGAATCGATACTGATGGGTAGGTCCACTGCCTCCCTGATGGTGTCAATTATCTTTGGAATAACATCGGGCTTGGGGTTACGTGCCAACATCCCAATATCGATAAGGTCGGCTCCCTGCGACTCGTAATATAGGGAACGTGACCTGATTTCTTCCATAGTTAAAGTGGGGGCGTTAACGATCTCGGCAAGCACACGCATGGGTAAGCCCCTCGAGACAGGCAGCTTACCACCTATAACTAGGCCACCCTGGGTGGACAGGATGTCTCTCCAGTTTTTCTCGACCTCCAAGACCTCGCTCACTGCCCGTTTCTCGAGCGCATCCTTCACTAGTTGAGAGGCGGGTATGGTCTTGCTGAACTCGATGTCCATTGATAGTACAAAAGGTAAATCGGACGCGTGGAGGGTGCCCTTGTATGTTGGTATCCCTGTGGCCTTCTCTACGGGGGTTACATCCCCGTTGATGGAACCGGGTAGGAGAATCATGTCATAGGTAAGCTCCATCTTCCCCAACTGTTTCGCTGCATACGCGGGTGTTATGAACGCTGCCACAGTGACGGGGAGTGAGATTACGTCAACGTCGTGTTTGAGACCCTTGGTGTGTTCCTTTACAGACTCAAACGCAAGTTTTCCTGTTACGATTAGTATCTTCATTTGGTCACCTGTCTCAGCTTATCTGGGCACCCTTGTTGTCGGCTCCTGTTATGAATACGGTACCCGAGTTTTCTCCCTCGTTGATGAACTGATCCATCTCATCTGAAAGCTCCCTTGCTTGGGCTTTTCCATCTACCAACCCATAGAGAGCTGGCCCCCATGAACTCTGACCAGCCCCATAGGCACCATGTTGTAGCATGTGGTTTACACAGCTCTCAATGCGTGGATGTGAGTAGGTTCCGCCCTGCATAGTGGCCCAGTAATCACCAAAAATCGTGTCCAGCTTGGTCACGGCGTCCCCGAACATGGCTATGTTCTTCTCCAATATAGATGGAATCATCTGCATAAGCACCAGCCGGGAAACACGGGCGATCATATCCACCGGTGGCGGTTCCAAGTTCTTGAATGCGTCTGACTCTTTCTTTCCACTGAACCCCGAGTTGATTTCTGGGGCGCATACAACGAAAAACCAATCATCAGGCACCTCGCTCCTGTGAATGAGGGGCGGAATCGTCTCAGGGGCATCAACGGCGTGCCCTCCATCTACTATGAAGCCCCCGTGAAGGAAACTATGGGTACCTATCCCCGATCTACGACCACGACCAAGCCCGACCACGATCTCCTCGTAGGACATCCCCAGATCGAATAGCGAGTTGAGAGCGGTTCCCAGGGAGATGGAAAGCTGAGTGCCCGAACCAAAGCCCATATGCTCAGGTATATCGCTTTGGACGTCCAGATGTACGCCCCCATTCACTCCGTGGTCTCTCAGTACCTTGTCGATGATAACCTGAGCCCTACCAGATCGGACCCCTGTTATCACGGTTTCACCGGCGTCCTCTACCTCAAACACTAAACGAGGGGTCTCGATCGCTACTCCTGCACTCCCGTGAAGCCGACCTATGTCTCCGCGCATATCTATAATACCAAAATGCAGCCGAGAGGGGGCGCTGACTCGCATCTTCATATCGCTACACCCCATTTCTCCATTAGGAATAGGAGCTTTTTTGCCGTTATTGCCTCAGGTGACCCTTCTGAGGACACTTTTGTGATTACGTTTAGGTTGTCTCTCACCTTTTCTTTCAATTTCAGTACCTTTGTGTCTTGGCTCTGGTTGTGAAATACCTGGATCCTTGTGGCATGGATTATTGCCTCGATTGCCTCGGAGCGTCCTCTTCTGAAGACGGTGGGGTACGGTGATTTAATTACTACGTCCTTTGGTGAGAGAGAAAAGGTGGCTCGGAGCTCGGATTCATTCTGCATTCCTCCTGTCTTAGAGTAGATGATTGCGTCGGCGTCTCTCAAACCCATCTCATCAATGGTTGGTTGGTCATCGATCTCGTCCTTGAACGCCGTTGCTAGGAAAAGAAGCGGATCATTGGATATGTTGATGGAAACGGGTTCTCCTCGCATCAGGTTCTCGTACGTCTGGCTTGTTTTGAACGGTTGAACAGACAAAGTTGCACCCTTGCGAGTCACGCCCATGGGCGCCGCGTTGAAAGATCCATCTTGGTTTCGCGTGACCAATATGATCTCTGCTATGCATTCTTGGGAGAAACCTAGCTTTGATAGTGAGTCGGTTACTTGGGCCTCGTTCATCAACATCAACAGTATGGGTGCATATGAAACGTCATAGGTTTACAAATAAGTATCTTTGAATTTGAGGGGCAGTAGGTAGTCTCCGCTGCCTCCTAGTATCAGACGGTGATAGACGCCGTTCTCCCCGTGGACTTCCTCGATGGTGCCCCGTGCCTCTATCATGTCACCCTCTTGGGCTTGTTCCGTGAACTTACCTCTAAAACTCTTGAGTTCACTGACCTTGAGGTTCCCGGTATCACCCGACACCTGGGTTATCCCGTAGATACATGGATTAAAGATTGATCTTGAAGCATCGACGATTCTTGCCTTGATTTTTGCGCGTTTGATAGGTTTTGAGACAGACCCGTCATCTGCCATGAGTAACCTAACAAAGTACTCCCTGCCGTGAACCACCCCGTGAAGTACTTTCGATGATTCTATCCCAGAAAAGTTGTCGAGAGGTATTCCAGTATCCCCCCAGCGGGAACTTAAAATCCTGTCAAATAATTCCCCCATCAATGGCTTGACCCAGTCTTGTTTCTCTCGAATCTCAGCCAATGCATCATAGGTCCTTCTCCCATTGCCCTGACCGTAGACGTTGATGTCGATATCGGAACCCTCGGTCTGGAGCCCAATCAATAATGAACCTGAAACACCGTAACTATCCGAGGGGACTCCGCTTGACACGGATAGAGCGTTCACGAAATCAGTTAGAACTTTCTCGACCTCGGAATCCGGGTTTTTGAGTATCTCGTTAAGCCGTTCACGGGGTTCGTAAAAGCGTGCTATTTTGCTAATTGGTACTGATTGAAGCTCTATTCCCAGCCGGGGAATGTGATTGATATATTCAGGATGGTTTTTACTCAGATATTCAGAAGTTGAGTCAATATCATATACTCTCTTGTACCTAACACCACCTAAAACTCGGTCACCGTTTGGGTCGGGGATATAGCGTAGGATAGAGACCACATGGTTCTCAGGGTGTGTACTGCCTTTAACGGCGAAGAACAGGCCATCATTGGACTGGATATAGTCTCCCTCGTTGAACCCTCTCCGGCGACCCATGACGTTATACCGTTAATTGTTGAACCTTATAAGAGATTCCCCTTTTAGCGTTTAACCTCATAATCACCTTTATAACTACTTAATCAATACTGTAAACTGCTATGACAACCGATATTAAAGACTGGGACCTGAGCGGAGTCAATAAAACCGCTTATCAGAGGTTTAGTGAGGGTATCGAACATCTTACAGCTAAAGAACAATACAAAACTAAGTTAGAACAGTTTTTAACACATACAAAAAAAGACGCCGATTTTATCGCTGATCTTGGTAGAGAGGCTGTAAGTGATCCAGCTAAAGTTCAAGGTTTTCAGAATCTACTAAACAAGGCTCTTAGTGAAATGATGGTTCAAGTACCATATCAAATAAACACTATGAATTACTTTCAGAGGGTTCTAAGAAAGTTCTTTGAAACAAACGGAATAACTTTCAAGTATACTTTTAGAGCAAACGTAGAGGTAAGACGGGATCGTCCTGAACTGTTTAAGAAAAACTCCGCTCAATCAATGAGTAAGGATGAAATGCGTTCTATTGTGACAAGGTTAGGTAACTCCCGAAATACTGCTATGTGTTTCTTTAGCCGAGACACTGGACTTAGACTTCAAGACTGTGTAGAGATAAAAGTAAAGCAGATTCAGCCAATTTTAGGAGATTCCCCCCCAGAGTATTTCGTTTTTGAGGAACTTTATACACCATTAAAAAACGTTCATCAGGCACAGGTTAAGCAAACTGATCCCTTACCTGCTACCCTCATAATGGGCTATGAAAGTATACGCTATCTTAGAGCATGGATAATGGAACGGGATCAACTACTGAGAAAATATGGGGTTAATCCCGAGGATCCAGAAGGGTATGTTTTCTGTACTACTCAGAATATGAAGCAGAATAAGGTAGGAGATAAGGGAAGTAAGTTCTCTGTATCAAATAGCATTAGAATGATGAGAAAAAAACTAGGACTAAGGAAGGGATTATCTTTTCACAGTTTCCGCAATAATCACTCTACTAATCTTATTGCAGGTGGTGTACCTGAACTATTCGTTCTAGTTCTACAGGGAAAAACGGGTAACTCGGGGAGTATCAGAGATTATACAAATCCACCAAAAGCTAAACTGTTAGACTTTTACATGAAGGCATATTCTACTCTAGCCCTTGACACTGTGGAAAGTGAGACAGTAAAAAGCCTAAGTGAAACGGTAAAACAACAAGAAGAGGATAATAAAGCACTAA
>RCNB010002274.1_pt1 | contig 12397 bp, 11 predicted proteins | sample 2041321 | NCBI WGS metagenome assembly RCNB01 (sample SAMN09708232, study PRJNA481090) | Marine sediment metagenome, whole genome shotgun sequencing project. | reverse complement strand
AATAATACAGCCTTTCGAAAAGAAATCTTAGAGAAGCAAAAGGTTTATAATTACAGTTCAGAGTATGACCGTTTAAGAGCACACCTTTCAGACACAGCCTTACCACATCAAACGCAACAAGGAATTTCCCATCATCTGTTACTACCGTATTAATTTTATGCCCGGTAGCCTCAATTGCTCCCGCTGCACCCAGCAGATGGCCTGTCATAGATTTCGTAGAATTAACCATGATATTTTTCGCATGTTCGCCTAATGCCTTTTTAATTGCCATTGTCTCAACCTTATCATAATTTAGCTATTATATTCTTTCATTCTAACATACATTTTGTTAAAAATCAAGTAAAAACTTTGCTTTGCCTAAACTTGATGAATTTGTTAAAAGTTAATCTTCCTCCCTTTTATCCCCACTTGGGGAGGGGAAATTTGATTCAAAAATGCTGCCTAAGGAAATCCCCTTTTTTAAAAGAGATAGAGGGGATGAAAAATGTATTGACAATCTTTATCCTTTCATATAGTTGTATTTTACTTTTATAAAACCTTATTATATATAAATACTAGAAGGGAAGATGGTGAAATTCCATCACTGCCCCGCAGCTGTGAGTGGGAACGAAATCTCCAGATAGACCACTGTCTCTTAAAATGTTGAGATGGGAAGGTGGGAGAGAATAGGAAGATCCACGAGTCAGAAAACCTTACCAGTAGTTTGAAAGCCTTCCGAGGGGAGGATGACTGGCTTAGAAACTTTTTGCGTGACCCCATCTCCCCGAAAGGAATTTGGGGTTTTTAGTTGTAAGCGGTGTAGAATTCTCGACATGTGAAATTAGCTGCGTTGCTATTGGAATAGTATGTTAAATATAGGTTTCGTGTTACGGGTTGCGAGTTCCGGGTTTTATCTTCCGTTAAGTTATAGAAAATCCAAGATTCTAATAAGAAGTGATCATCAATGAATATTCCTTCACACCTGTTTGTTCTGGGTATTGACCATCAGAGTGCACCGGTTTCAATTAGAGAGAAACTTTCATTTCCCAACTCAAAACTGAGAGATACACTCCAGCATCTTTTAAACTTCGATGGTATTAAGGGTGGAGTTATTCTCTCTACTTGCAATAGATCAGAGATTTACTTTAGTACCCCGTCACGTCTTTTTTCAATTGAGAGTTTCAAAAAATTCCTCACGGATTTTCAAAACATAGATCTTGAAGATCTCTCACCTTATTTATATAATTTTAGAGATGGTGATGTCGCTAAGCACCTGTTCCGAGTATCTTCAGGTCTTGAATCCCAATTATTAGGGGAAAATGAAATTCTGGGACAGGTCAAACGTGCCTATTTGGCAGCAAAAGAGATCGAAGCCACTGATGTCACAACAGAAAAAATTTTTGAGGAAGCTGTTAAGATTGGAAAGAAGGTAAGAAAGGAGACCAGAATAAGTCAGGGGAGCACTTCTCTAAGTAGTATGGCTATTAAGCTGGCAGAAAAGAAATTTAATCTAAGAGACAAAACGATTCTTCTTGTTGGTGTTAATAAGATTAATGAACAAATTGCAAAATATCTCTATGAACGAAATATAAAGACTGTGATTGTCGCCAATCGCACCTATGAAAAGGCGGTTAAAATTGCCCAGTATCTTGGTGGAAAAGCTATTCATTTTGATCGATTCAAAAGAGAACTTTATAAAGTAGATATCATCATCAGTTCTACTGCGGCTCCGCATATTGTCTTAAAGAGAGAAGAGATAGAAACATCACTTAAAAAGAGAAATAGGGAAATACTCCTTATTGACATCGCTGTGCCCAGAGATATCGATCCAGATATTAAGGGATTAAAAGGTGCTATGCTCTATAATCTGGATGATTTCAACCAGGTAATTGAAGAAAATCTTGGCAAAAAGAAAGAAGAGGCCCTGAAAGCTGAGCGTTTAATCAAACGGGCCGTAGAGAAGATAAGCTTTCTGGCTGAACCGCTCATTTCCCTGTACCAACCCAATGAATCCACAGTTTAGTCACAAAAAGTCCAGGTTGCTCTATAATCAATCCATTAGGTGTCTTCCGGGTGGAGTGAACAGTCCTGTTAGGGCTTTCAAAGCTGTAGGAGAAAGACCAGTTTTTATTGGAAGGGCAAAAGAAGCTTACCTTTATGATGTTGATGGTAATAAATATGTCGACTATGTAGGTTCCTGGGGACCAGCCATTTTAGGCCATTCCCATCCTCAAGTGGTAAAGAAGGTCCAAGCGGCAGCAGTTAAAGGTTTAAGCTTTGGTGCTGCCACAGAGTTAGAACTTATACTTGCGCGCTTAATTAAAAAGGCATTTTCTTCTATTGAAAAGCTGCGATTAGTCAATTCGGGAACTGAAGCAACTATGTCTGCAATTCGTCTTGCCCGGGCTTATACAGGGAAGGCGAAGATTGTAAAGTTTAATGGCTGCTATCATGGTCATGGGGACAGCTTCCTGATAAAGGCTGGATCTGGTTCAGCTACCTTTGGTGTCCCTGATAGTGCGGGAATTCCACCTAATGTAATTAAAGATACGATAAGTCTTCCCTTCAATAATCCTGACGAGGTGATTAAGATATTCAAACGGAAGGGAAGAGAGATTGCGGCTCTTATTGTTGAACCTGTTGCTGGTAACATGGGTTTAGTGCTTCCGGAGTCTGGTTTTCTCAAAACCCTGCGAGAGGTGACTCAACACTATCAGGCGCTGTTAATCTTTGATGAAGTCATAACCGGTTTTAGAATCTGCTTTGGGGGAGCCCAGCATATCTATCAAATCACCCCTGATATTACCTGCCTGGGGAAAATTGTTGGTGGGGGATTGCCTATAGGTGTATACGGAGGTAAAGAAGAGATTATGGAGCTTATTTCTCCCCAGGGTCCTGTCTATCAAGCAGGAACACTTTCCGGAAATCCGCTGGCAACGACTGCTGGAATTGAAAATCTAAAAATTCTATCCCGGTCAAACAAGATTTACAAACAGCTTAATATTACTACCAAAGTCCTCTGTGAGGAGATCAAAGAGATTGCTGTCAGGCGTAATATGCCTCTTAATCTCTCGCAACTCGGTTCTATGTTTACCCTCTTCTTTTCCAAAAAGAAGGTGACTAACTATCAGGAAGCACGCAAATGTAATCTTAAAATGTTTGCGCACTATTTCCGTGTTATGTTGAGTGAGGGAATCTATCTTCCACCATCTCAATTTGAAACCAATTTTGTTTCAATGGCACATACAAAAAGGGATGTAGCTAAAACCTTAGAGGCCGCAGATAAAGCATTCAGGATTTTAAATAAAACCAGGGAGAATTGATGACTTCATTCTATCCCATTCATGTAAACATAGAAGGCAGGAAGTGTCTGGTAGTTGGAGGTGGAAAGACCGCAGAGAGAAAGGTTAAGACACTCTTGCGTTATGGTGGAAAGGTAGTGGTTGTCAGCCCTACAGTTACTGAAAGGATTAAAAGTTTCTCTCAAAAGAAAGAGATTCTATGGCATGAGAGAATATATAAGGTTTCTGACCTCAATCGAGCCTTCCTGGTTATCTCAGCTACTGATAGCGAAAGTCTCAACAAGGAGATTGGTAAGGAAGTTAGGAAGAGGGGAATTCTGATCAATGTTGTAGATTCACTGGAAGACTGTGATTTTATTTCGCCTTCTCTGGTGGAGAGGGGGCACCTTAGATTGAGTATTTCAACAGAGGGGTTGGCACCGCTTTTATCCAAAAAAATAAGGCAAGACCTGGAAAAGAAGTTCGGAAATGAATACAGGCAATATACTACAATGATTGCGAAGGTGAGAAGTGCCATTTTAAAGAATAAAAATTATAGTGAAAAGGAAAAGAGAAAAAAACTGGACCACCTTTTATCTTTAAATATCATTGATAAGCTTAAAAGAGGAGAGAAGGTGTATTATAAAACGATACTGAAGCAGCTAGATGTTAGCGGGTAAGCATGTTAAAACTTAAGATAGGAACGAGAGGAAGCGCCCTCGCTCTTGTTCAAGCCAAGTGGGTAAAGGATAAATTACTGCAACATTATGCGAACGATCAGATTCAGATAGTTCCTATAAAGACTTCCGGAGATAGAATGAAGAGAACTCCTATCTCGCAAATGGGGGGAAAGGGATTATTTGTTAAAGAAATTGAGAAGGCACTTATCGAGGGAGAAATAGATCTGGCAGTTCATAGCATGAAAGATCTTCCCATGGAACTGCCCCGGGAGTTGCTCATTGCTGCCATTACAGAGCGCGAAGATCCCTTTGATGTTTTTGTTTCAAAGACGTTCTCCAGTATAGAAAGCCTTCCACCTCGTTCTACCATTGCAACGGGAAGTCTAAGGCGTAAAGTCCAGCTGTTAAACTATCGCAGCAACTTTATTATCAAGGAAATCAGGGGTAATGTTGATACCCGTATAAGAAAGTTGAACAAAGGATTTGCTGATGGTTTGCTACTGGCAGCTGCAGCCCTTAAACGCCTGAAACAAAAAAACAGGATTACCCAGTACCTCCGACCCGATGTTTGTCTGCCTGCTGCTGGACAAGGTGCTTTAGGTGTTGAGATAAGGGCAAAAGATATATCTCTAAAAAAGAAGCTTGCCGTACTGAATGATACAGTGTCCAATTTAACCATAACAGCTGAGAGAAGCTGTCTGCGTAATTTGGGTGTGGGTTGTCACACTCCTGCCAGTGCCTATGGGGAGATTAACGGTGGTGACATTTTATTGAAGTGCTTTGTGGCTTCACTTGATGGGAAAGTTATCATTAAAAAAAAGATGCTGGGTCCAAAGGAGGATGCAGAGATTTTAGGTGAATTCATGGCAAAAAGGATTCTGAATGATGGTGGCAGGGAACTACTGGCCCAACTTTCCGAGGAACAATGAATAAATCTATAGGAAAAGCCTATATCATAGGAGCTGGTCCTGGTGATCCAGGTCTCATTACTGTTAAGGGACTTAAGCTCCTTAAAGTGGCTGATGTTATCGTCTATGACCATCTTGTTAATCAAAACCTGCTTGATTGTGCTAAAAATGATGCTAAAAAGGTTGATGCAGGAAAGCAGGCCGGAAAAAAAATTCTGGAACAAAAAGAGATCAATAAACTGCTTGTAAAGGAAGCGAAGAAAGGCAAGGTTGTAATAAGGCTTAAAGGAGGGGATCCTTTCATTTTTGGTCGTGGTGGGGAGGAAGTGGAAGCATTAGCACAAAATGGTATTCCCTTTGAAGTTGTTCCTGGAGTAACATCTGCCGTTGCTGCCCCTGCCTATGCGGGTATTCCTTTAACACACAGAGGACTTGCCTCCTCTGTTGCATTGGTTACCGGTCATGAAGATCCAACCAAGGAGATTCCAACTGTCAATTTTAAAAAGATAGCTCAAAGTGTGGATACCCTGGTGTGCTTAATGGGAGTGGGGAAAATTGATGACATAATAAAGCGGATAAATGAGAGTGGTAAATCTCCTGAAACTCCTGTAGCCGTTGTTGAGCGAGGCACTTATTCCAGTCAGAGAGTAATACAAGGAAAACTCAAAGATATTCTCTCTAAAGCCAGGAAAGCCCGTTTGAAACCCCCTGCTGTCATTATTGTGGGAGAGGTGGTCGGACTTCGTCAAACCAACTTATGGTTTGAATCATTACCCCTTTTCGGGAAAACTGTTGTTGTCACCCGGCCAAAGGAACAAGCACGACCATTCACCGATCTACTTGAGCAAGCGGGTGCTCAGGTTATTCCTTTTCCTACTATAGAAGTTGTTGCTCCAGAAAGTTTGAAGTCAATAGATAAAGAGATTAATCATATAAAGGAATATGATTGCCTTGTCTTTACCAGCGTTAATGGAGTTAAAGCCTTTATTTCCAGGATGCGAAGGTTGCGTAAAGACATGCGGTGTTTGAATGGGATTAAAATTGCTGCTATAGGTGAAATGACAGCACATGTTTTAAGAGAACACTTTCTCTACCCAGAGATAGTCCCAGAGACTTTTACCTCAAAGCATTTAGCCAATGAATTTAAAAAAGAAGATATAAAGGGAAAAAATCTGCTGCTTATTAGATCTGAGCTTGCAAATGATATTCTGCCCGGGCAGTTAAGAAAGATGGGAGCTAGAGTTGATGAAGTGAGTGCTTATACAGTGCGGAAAGCTAATGCAGGTTCGAGAAAGGTTAAACAGCTCTTCAGGAATCGCGAGATAGATCTCATCACGTTTACCAGTCCCTCTACCTTCACCAGTTTTGTTTCTCTTATGAAAGGAGAACCAATGGCAAAAAGATTAAAAGGGGTGAAGGTGGCAGCAATTGGACCTGTAACCAGGAAAGAGATAACAAAGCAGGGAATTAGAGTATCTGTTACTGCTTCCCGGCATACGGTACCTGGTTTGGTTGATGCGATCATAGCATATTACCAATCGAGAAGATGAGAGGTTTGATATGCCTTTTCCCAAACAGAGACTTAGAAGATTAAGAAGAAAAGAAGCGTTAAGAAAGATGGTGAGGGAAACACACTTGAGGATAGATGATTTAATCTTTCCTGTTTTCGTAAGATCAGGGAAAGGTCAAAAGGTGGAAATATCCTCAATGCCTGGTATCTTTCAATATTCGATAGATACTGTATGTAAGGAACTTGAGGACGTTCAATCTCTAGGCATTCCCGCCATCCTGCTTTTTGGCCTGCCTGATAGCAAGGATGAGCTTGGCAGTCAGGCCTATGCACCTCAAGGGATTGTTCAACAGGCAATTAAGGAGATTAAGGGCTCCTTCCCGACTCTCATAGTAATTGCTGATATCTGCCTTTGTGCATATACCAATCATGGTCACTGTGGGATTATCAAGGATGGTGTAGTTGAAAATGACCAGACTTTGGGTATTCTCCGGAAAATTGCATTAAGCCAGGTTGAGGCAGGTGCGGACATGGTTGCTCCTTCTGATATGATGGATGGCAGGGTGGGGGCTATCAGAACGGCTTTAGATAGTAATGGGTTTTCACACATTCCCATTATGTCCTATGCAGCAAAGTATGCCTCTCAATTTTACGGTCCCTTTCGTGAAGCTTCTGATTCTGCACCTCAGTTCGGTGACAGAAGAAGCTATCAGATGGACCCGGCCAATGCAGAAGAAGCTTTGCGTGAAATTGCTCTCGACATTGAGGAAGGAGCAGACATCGTGATGGTAAAACCTGCTTTGGCTTATCTGGATGTCATTTACAGAGCTAAACAAAAATTTAACCATCCACTGGCAGCTTACAATGTAAGTGGAGAGTATTCAATGGTAAAGGCTGCAGCAATGAAGGGTATGATCGAAGAAAAAGGTGTCATGATGGAAATACTTCAATCCATAAAAAGAGCAGGGGCTGACTTTATTATCACCTACTTTGCTAAGGAAGCTGCGAAGTTGATTCGAAAGTAAGGGATAGGAATCAGGAGTCAGAATTCACAAGGAAATAAGATATGTGATATGCGATCTGGGATGTGGGTGAAAAAAGTTTTTAATCGCATATCACAGATCTCACATCGCACATCATTGTAAACGCGTAACACGCAATTCGAAACATTGGAAATTTACCATAGCAACTAAATGCTAACGTATGGCATCCCATGTCAAACGATTCTCAAAATTGTCAGATTGTTTTGGCAGCCTTCGGTACATCAACGGGCTCATCTGCCATTTATGCCAATCTGTTAAAGCTCTTTGAGGAGAGATTTAAGCAGAAGATTCCTACGGGGTTTACATCCCGGGTAGGGAATCCAAAGCTTAAAACTGTTTTAGCTAACCTTTCTTCAGATAAAAAGATGGATGTTGTGATTGTCCCGCTTTTTATGATACCTGGCAGAGTGTTCCTGGATGATATTAAAAAGGTGGCAGATGAATATGAGCGTAGCTTTAAATCTGTCAAGGTAGCAAACCCGCTGCTTCCCGATGAGAAAATATTCAATGTATTGAAAGAAGAGATTCTGCCTGATCTTAAAAAACCAAAACCTGAAGAGACAGGTATTCTTTTTGTGGGACATGGCACACCGGATAAAGATTCATCTCTTATCTATATCAACTGTGCTCAAAACATAAAATCCCTCTTCCCTAATTCCATGAAAGTAGCCTTTGGAAATGTGGAATTTTCAGCCCCTTACTGCAAGGATGTACTGGGAGAACTCATCATGAGTGATATCAAAACACTTGTCATACAGCCTTTTATGATCGTTGATGGTGTTCACATACATGAAGATATTAAAGGGGCACTTAATGGAGATCGCGATGATAATAAAATTTATCGCCACCTCCTGGATGTCTATGGGGAACCTCTTAAAAAGAGACTAAAGGAAATGGAGTTTGTCTATAAACCTGGTCTTGGTGCTTATCGGGGTATTTTTGAGCTTTTTGCTGATCATACCATGCAGGCTATCTCGAAAAATTAAATTGAGGAATTATTTTACTGGGTGATGAATGCAAACTAAATTCGAAATCTTAAATTCGAAGCACGAAACAAATTCAAAATTCAAATTTTCAAAAATAAAAACTATCGTTTTGTTCATTTGAATTTTTGTCATTTAGATTTGTTTCGTATTTCGATATTCGAATTTCGGATTTTTATTAAGCAGATAGCTGTTTCAATTCTGGTTAAACGATACCAATATTAATTTCTCCAAAAGTAGATTAAAGGTCAGAATTATGTTACCAGAACAGATAGAGGAAAAAAGTTTTCAATTGATTGAAGAGCGTGTTGCTTCTCATTCGTTCAATAGTGAGGAGTGGACTATTGTTAGAAGGATGATCCATGCCACTGTTGATTTTGATCTGGTTCATGATACAACGTTCCATCCAGAAGCCATATCAAAAGGGATAGCTGCTTTAAGAAAAGGAGCTCTTATTATTGCTGATACCAAAATGGTGAAGGCAGGAATTAACCTTAAAAGGTTGCGTAAGTATAAAACAAAAATTCTGTGTACCATCTCTCATCCCGAAGTAATAAAGGAAGCTAAGTTATCAGGCAAGACAAGAGCATCCGTAGCAATGCAAAAGATGAGTTCCTTAATGGATGGATCGATTATCGCAATTGGAAATGCACCTACAGCGCTGTTTGAGGTTTTGGAGTTAGCTGAAAAGGAATCTCAGATACCATCGTTAATTATTGGAGTGCCTGTTGGATTGGTGGGAGCCAGGGAAAGCAAAGAGATGCTTATAAAGAAAGATATTCCCTACATCACAGTCCGGGGAGAAAAAGGGGGAAGTCCCCTTGCGGTAAGCATCATTAATGGTTTAGCAGTCTTAGCTTTAGGGAAATAGATATGACTGAGTATGGAACGTTTTATGGAATAGGTGTTGGTCCTGGAGATCCTGAGCTAATTACGTTGAAGGCAAAGAATGTGTTGGAGAGTGTGAGATATGTTTTTACTCCTATTTCAGGTAAAGGGAAAAAGAGTATTGCCTATAGCATTGCACACAGGTTCATTTCTCCTGATGCTACGGTTGAATCCCTTGTATTCCCAATGACCACTGAACAGACAGTATGTGATAAGGCATGGGAAGAAAATGTAATGAAGATTGTTGCAGTAATTGAGAAAGGCAATGAGGCAGCTTTTATCACTATAGGAGATCCTATGACTTACAGTACCTATGGATATCTCCTTGAAAAGATGAAATCTATGTATCCTGAAGTGCGGCCGATTACCATACCTGGAGTTCCTTCCTACCTGGCTGGAGCGGCTTCTGCCAATCTGCCCCTTTCTGAAGGCAATGAGGTGCTGACCCTGATACCTGGCAACACCCCTGATGAGAAAATAACAAAACTCCTTTCTTTATCAGATACGGCTATATTCTTAAAGCACCATAAGAAGACAAAAAACCTCTATAAAATTTTGGAAGAGATGAACCTGCATGATAAAGCAATCTATGTCAGTCGCTGTGGATTTGAAGATCAAGTTGTGACTGTAAATCCAACCCAGGATTTGTTAGAAAAGGCGGATTACCTTTCCCTGCTCGTTGTAAAAAAATCATGATCACAGGCTCTCTATGACCAGCCCTCCTCGCAAGAGACACCTTCGAACCGGTTATACTACTGGAACTTGCGCTTCTGCCGCTGCAAAAGGAGCAGCTATGACACTATTAGGACTTCACCCCAATGCGGCAGAAATCAAACTTCCCCTGGGAGATACAGCTACTATCCCCCTATGTAAAAGCTGGATAAAAAACAATACGGCTTATTGCACGGTGATTAAAGATGCTGGGGATGATCCTGATGTTACTAATGGTGCTGAGATTGGCGCACAAGTTTCTCTCATTCCTTTTAAAAAAAAGGTCAAAGTTGAGAAGTTAATTATTGCCTTAAAAGGTGGAAAAGGGGTAGGGATGGTAACCAAGCCGGGACTCCCTGTTAGAAAGGGTGAAGCGGCGATTAATCCTGTTCCCAGAAAGATGATCAGAAGCGCTATAAGGGAAGCCTTTTGGCCGGAACCCGGGCTCATGGATTTATCAAACAAGGTTGAGGTGACACTGTTTGTTCCTAATGGGGAAGAGCTGGCCAAAAAGACCTTTAACCCGAGACTTGGCATTCTCGGTGGTATCTCTATCCTCGGAACAACTGGGATTGTAAAACCATTCTCCCACCAGGCCTATAAAGAGACTATCTGTTGTGCATTGCAAATCGCCAGGGCAGTGCAGTGTAAAGAGGTTGTCTTGGCCACGGGTGGATTGAGTGAACGTCTGGCAAAAACATACTTACCTTGCTCAAAGGAGGAATCATTCATCCAAATGGCTGATTATGTTGGATTTTCCCTTAAGGAGGCGCTAAAAAATGGATTCCACAATATCACTGTGTCTGCCTTTATGGGAAAATTGTCAAAGATTGCTGCTGGTTGTACCTATACGCATGCGAGAAATTTCCCTTTAGATATAGAGTTGTTTATATCACTGGGAAAGAGATTGGGTATAAAGACAAGGGTGTTAAAAGAGATCTCCCATTCTATCACTACACGTGGTGTATTGGAAATTCTTTTAAAGCATCGGGAATGTAGTATTATTGATGCGATATGTACACAGGCGGTAGAGGAACTCTATCAGATGAGTCAGGGAAAGGGTAAGATCTTTTTAGTGTTGTTCTCTTTTGACAATGAGGTGCTTTGGTATGGCAGCAGGGAAGGTAAAATCGCGGGTATCAAATAAAGTTATAACGGTGGTTGGAATGGGCATGTCCCCAGATGATTTAAGCAGTAGGGCGTTATCCATTGTCCAAGAGGCTGACATCCTTGTTGGAGGGAAAAGGCATCTTAAATACTTTTCCAAACTACCTGCACAGAAAGTTCCTATTTTTAAGAATCTTGAAGAAGTTCTGAGTGTCATTAACACATCCATAAGGAGAAGAAAGAAAGTCGTTGTTATTGCCTCGGGAGATCCTGGTTACTATGGGATAGCAAACTATCTGATTAAGCATTTGGGGAAGGATAAGGTTGAGATCATACCAAATGTAACTACTTTTCAGGCGGCTTTTGCAAAAGTTAAAGAAAGCTGGGATGATGCCTTTCTCTTAAGTCTCCACGGGAGGCCCATACCCCATCTGGCCCCTCTTCTTAAAAAGCATAAAAAGATAGGGCTCCTTACTGACAACAAAAACACCCCTGGCAAGATTGCAAAAAGCATGCTTTCAGAAGATGCATCTCTTGGAACTACGGGCGTCTTTGTTATAGAGGAGTTGGGGAGAGAAGGTGAGAAGGTTCATAAATATCTTCTTAAGAATATTGCCAGTAAAACATTTTCATCGCTTAATGTCATGATTCTTATCTCCTCATCGCAGGAAGGAGCAGAGGAAGAGAACATCCGCATTGGTATGGCTGATGAGCTATTCTCTCACCAGGGCGGACTTATCACCAAAGATGATGTTCGTGTCTTTACTCTGGCAAAACTAAATCTTCCAAAGCAGGGTGTTTTCTGGGACATTGGCTCTGGCTCTGGCTCTGTGGCAATTGAGGCAGCCCTGCTTGCCCCCGAGCTTACTATATTTGCTATTGAAAAGTATAATAAGCGCATTAAAGATATCAAAAAGAATATAGATACATTCCATACCGCAGACACAGTGACGCCCATATTGGGGGAGGCACCTCAAGCGCTTAAAGCATTGCCTAAGCCGAACAGGGTATTTATCGGTGGAACCGAAGGGCAACTTCTTCCAATTCTTCGTTACTGCAGGCGCGCACTGTTACCATCTGGTAAAATCGTTATCAACGCAGCAACCCTTGAAACGGTGAATGGTGCAGTGTCATTCTTTGAAAAGATAGGGTGGTTTTCTAACGCGACCCTGCTCAACATTTCTAAAATGAAGCGGATCGGAAAGCAGCGAAGGTTTCAATCCTTAAATCCGGTTTTTGTTATTGAAGGAATAAGGGAACAGGGGTAGGGGTGTAAGGTATATTGATTGAATTATTAGAGACTTCTT
>RCNB010002068.1_pt1 | contig 12398 bp, 11 predicted proteins | sample 2041321 | NCBI WGS metagenome assembly RCNB01 (sample SAMN09708232, study PRJNA481090) | Marine sediment metagenome, whole genome shotgun sequencing project. | reverse complement strand
CAATTAAAAGAACATTTTAAACCAGAGGATGTTGTGGTGGTTTTATATCACGATCATGGTAGCCGTTATATTGGTAAAATGTTTAATGATGATTGGATGCGAAGTATGGGTTATATCGAATAGATCAATGCCTGCGAAAGCAGGAATCTTGGTATAAAAAATTTAAATCCTGAGTTCACGCCCAGGATTTTGTGTTTTCATAAAAAGTCAAATTAGAAGGATTTTTTTATCTTTAATGACATAAATTATCTTTCATGAAGCATCTATACACTTTAGTATTGTTTTTAATTTTTGGATGTTTTGTCTTTTCGCAAAATGGTTATGTTCAATTAGAGTTAGTAGATCCAGATATTGGTTTTCCTACTATTTTATCTCCAGATGATTTGTCTAATGATGACGGTTTAAATCAAATATTTGTAATACATAATGTGATCTTTTATGGAAATATGAGTCCAGAAGTTCAATTAGGTGAACCGTATGATTCCCAGCCTTATTTTAATCGTCTAACATGCGATGGCTGTAATGTCGAAGATTTAATCTCAGATTTATTAGCATACGAAGCAGTTATAGCATTTGCTATTGAAGAATCAGAATATGGTTACTTAGCTAACTTCACAGGCCTTTCGGTGGTTGATGAAGCTATTGGTTTACCTAATGGAATTAATGAAAATGGTATTGCAATAACTAATGATGTGGGATTGAATACGATTTTCGAAGATTTCAATGTAAGATTCTATAAAGCGACATCAAGTCCATTTTATAATTTTGAATTTGTTACAATATGCGATTGTGATGCAGATTTATTAAAAAGCGAATTAGATACTTACAATACAGTTGTTCAATTAACTTCAACTGTTTTTTATGGGCAATTACTATCTGTATCAGAACAAGAAAAATTAAGTGCAACTATTCAGCCTAACCCATTTAAAGACAAAGTTTCAATAAAGATCAACAACACTATTGAAAATATTGTACTTTTTGATGCTTTAGGAAAGCAAGTCTATAAATCAAAATCGATTACAGATTTTTTAGATTTTTCGGTTTCTCTTAACGTTGGTGTCTATCTTCTTAAGTTAACTGTGCAAAATGGTGAGACAATTACTAAAAAAATAGTAAAATCTTAGGGACCTCAAAAAGGTACAATCCAGTATGTCTTATCTGAATTTTTATTTATTGTTCATTCTAGTTGATGAAATGTCAATCTTCAATCTGGTTTTAAATTAAAAAGATAATAGGGGCCTATTTATATACTGAGGTTAAGTTCAAGGTTTTGTGTGTTTTTTTATAAAACGTATGAAATAGAGGGTAAATGTATCCTAATAAATAATTGTACTATAGCGGTTTATGTATAAACTTTTGGAGTATCAGAAATTTACCATATCTTCGACAAAATACACATATGCCCGATTAAGTGTATTTACCCAAACTTAACCTAAACAACTATGCGAGTAGAACAGCTATCCCTAAATAGCACTACATGGAATCAATCTATTACTCAGATTGAGATTATACCAAATATCTTATTACTTTTTGTGTCTCCTTTATTTATAGAAAAAGACGCTTTATTAGACCAATTAATTAGGCTTTATCCAAACACGACAATAGTTGGTTGTTCTACAGCTGGAGAAATATCTGGTACAAGTGTATCTGATAATTCTGTAGCACTAACAGCAATTGAGTTTGATAAAGTAAATCATAAATTGGTAAAAGTTGATGTTAAAAGTATGGATGAGAGTTATGATGCAGGAATGGTCTTAGCAAAACAGTTGGAGGCGAATGACCTTAGCCACGTTTTAGTGTTTAGCGATGGTCTCAATATTAATGGGGCAGATCTAGTCTCGGGATTAAAAAGTGTTTTACCAGAAACGAGTATTACAGGAGGATTGGCTGGCGATGGTGGAGATTTTAATGAAACCTTTGTAATAGCAAATAATATAATTACTGATAGAATAATTGTTGGATTAGGGTTGTATGGAGATCAATTAAAAATTGGTTATAGCTCTAATGGAGGTTGGGATAGTTTTGGAATCGATCGTTTGGTAAGTAAATCTGATAAAAATGTGTTATATCAGTTAGATGGTTTGCCAGCATTAGAATTGTATAAGTCTTTTTTAGGGGATAATGCTAAAAACTTACCAAGTTCTGGTTTGTTATTTCCTTTAAGTATGCGCGTTAATGAGCATGATACTCCCGTGGTAAGAACTATTTTGAGCGTTAATGAAGAGGATCAAAGCCTAACTTTTGCGGGGAATATACCGAAAGGAGCTTATGTACGCTTAATGAAAGCAAATATAGATAGACTTATAGGTGGTGCAGAAGATTCTGCCAAAAACGCATTTGACGCTATAAAGCAAAACACGGAGTTGGCAATTTTAATTAGTTGTGTAGGACGCAGATTAGTGCTTAAACAATTAGTCGAAGAAGAAGTAGAGGTCGTGCAAGAAATTGTGGGTAAACATTCTAAAATTACAGGTTTCTATTCTTACGGAGAAATAGCCCCGTTTGGTGTGTTTTCACCTTGCGAATTACATAATCAAACCATGACTATTACAACCTTATCAGAATGATAGAAGCTAACAAGCATAGACTATTGCGAAGGCAAATTCGCAATGCAGGATTCGATGATGCAGATTTAGATAAGTTTAAAGACTTTTTTGAAGTTGTTAATAAAGCATATAAGGGCTTCGATGATGATGTGAAGCATATTGAAATTATATTAGAAGAGAGTTCTAATGAGCTTTATAAAGCAAACCAAGCTTTAAAATCTGAAGTGGATAATGCAGAGTACGAAATAAATACTATCGTAAATACTATTGAGGGTATCATTTTTAAAACTGACATGGAAGGTAATTTTAAATACCTTAATAAGGCGTGGGAAGATTTAAGTGGCATTCCTGTTGAGGATGCGCTCAATAAAAATTATAGAGATTTACTATTTGGTATTAATAATAAAGAAAAAGTTAGAATTAATAAATTTTTAAGTCAAGAGCAGAGTGATTACGGGACTTTGTTTAAATTTTTCAAGCCTACAGGAGAAAAGATTTGGATTCAACTACGCTTAGCACTTACCTATAATTCTAATGGCAAAGCAAATGGTACTATCGGAACAATGATAGATGTGACTCAACTTAAGGAAACTGAAATTGAATTAAACCAAGCCAATAAAACAAAAGATGAGTTTTTGTCAACCATGTCTCATGAAATTAGAACTCCGTTAAACGCCGTAATTGGCATGTCAGATATTTTATTGATGGAGAATTTCTTACCTGAACAACTAGAAAATCTACAAATTTTAAAATATTCTAGCGAGCATTTATTAGCCTTAATTAATGATCTTTTAGATCTTAATAAATTTAAATCTGAAGAAATAAAACTCGTTGAAGATGATTTTAATCCTTCAGAATTAATTCAGAATATTCAACTTCATTTTAAACAGACGGCAGCCAATAAGAATCTAAGTTTCGATACTATAATGGACAGTAATATGCCTGTGGTTTTAAAAGGGGATAGTCTTAAATTGTCTCAAGTCTTAAAGAATTTATTGAGCAATGCTTTTAAATTTACGCATCAAGGAGGTGTTGTGTTTAGAGCAGAAGCTATTGAAATTCAAGCTAACAGTACAACGATGCGATTTAGTGTCTCAGATACTGGGATTGGAGTCTCTTACAATAAGCAGAAGGATATCTTTAAAAGCTTTGTTCAAGCGAGCGATAATACGTCCACACTTTATGGTGGATCTGGACTAGGTTTATATATCAGTAAAGAACTTCTGAAAATTCAGAAAAGTAATTTACAATTGGAAAGCACAAAAGGAAAAGGGTCTACATTTTGGTTTGATATTTCATATGCTAATTCTAACCATGAGTCGGCAGATAAACAGAATATTATTTCTACAACAGAGCCAATTGACCTAAAAGTTCTTGTAGCAGAGGATAACAACCTTAATGCCCTATTGTTAAAAAAGCTGTTTAATAAGTGGAATATTGAATATGCCATTGCTAAAAATGGGCAAGAACTTTTGGATATATATTCAGAAAAAGATTTCGATTTAATCTTAATGGATTTGCAGATGCCGGTTTTAGACGGTTATGACACCACCCGAGTCATAAGGAAAATGGATGATTTTGGTAAATCTAGGATTCCTATTATTGCTCTAACTGCTTTTGCACAATCTGAGGTCAGCGATAAAACTAAGCGTTATAAAATGAATGGTTATGTTAGTAAGCCATTTAATGTGAACGAACTGCATCAACTTCTTAAATTTTATAGTAGGAAGAAACAACCGGTAGTATAGATATTTTTAATAAAGATTTTATTATTTTAGATGTATGCAAGAAGATTTCCTTCATTACATTTGGAAACATAAAGCTTTCGATACAAAAGACCTAAAAACGGTTAATGGAGAATCGGTTTCGATAAAAAAACTAGGTGAACATAATCACAATGCTGGTCCAGATTTTTTCAATGCGCAGTTAAGTATTGATTCTCAAGTTTGGGCAGGCAATGTTGAGATTCATATAAAGTCTTCAGATTGGTATGTTCATAATCATGAAGTTGATAAGGCTTACGATAATGTGATACTACATGTCGTTTGGGAGCACGATACCGAAATCTTTAGAAAAAATAATTCTGAAATTCCCACTTTAGAATTAAAGCACTACGTTAATAAAAGTTTACTAGGAAATTATCAAAAGCTCATGCAATCTAAGTCTTGGATTAATTGCGAATCAAATTTCTCAGAAGTTGATGATTTTCTACTCAATAATTGGCTAGATCGCCTTTATATTGAGCGCTTAGAAGAAAAGTCTGAAGCTATTGAGCAATTATTAGAACAGTCTAGCAATGATTGGGAAGCAGTACTCTTTAAAATGCTTTTAAAGAATTTTGGACTTAAAGTTAATGGCGAATCATTTTCAAGTTTGGCAAGTTCATTTGATTTTTCTGTTGTAAGAAAAATTCAGAATAATGTTTTAGATATAGAAGCATTGCTTTTTGGACAATCGAACTTACTAGAAGAGGATGTGCAAGACGTTTATTATTTGGACTTAAAAGAGCGCTATAAATTTTTAAAGCAAAAGTTTAAACTGAATAATCAAGGAGTCTTGCCCGTTCAGTTTTTTAGGCTGCGTCCACCAAATTTTCCGAGTATTCGTTTATCTCAATTTGCAAACCTCTGCGCATTAGAACAAAATTTATTTTCAAGAGTAATAGATTTTAAAACGAAAGCGGATTATTATAATTTGTTAAAAAAAGAGGTGACTGATTTTTGGAAGACGCATTACACATTCTCTAAAGTTTCAAAAAAAAGTAAAAAACAATTAACGGAATCCTTTATTGATTTAATTATCATCAATACCATAATACCTTTAAAATTTAGCTACGCTAAATCACAAGGGAAATTCATTGATGAAGATTTGTTTAAACTTGTTAAGCAAATTAAAATGGAAAAAAATAGTATTGTATCTAGGTTCTTGGAAATTAAAAAGATCGAAAAAAACGCACTAAATTCTCAAGCATTGTTGCAATTAAAGCCTCAATATTGTGATAAAAATAAATGCTTACGTTGTGCTGTAGGCAATAGCCTAATCGTTAAAAATTAAGTATCTTTCCGCGATGAGTTTGTTTTATACATTATTGCTCTATTTTCAAAAACGAGGTTACTATGTTTGTCAGCGTATTGCAGACCGTTTGGGTATCAGAGCCAAAATTGTAAGAACCTCATTTATGTATCTCACTTTTGTAACCGTTGGATTTGGTTTTGCACTATATCTATTCTTGGCCTTTTGGATACGTATTAAAGATATTATTTACACTAAGCGTTCTTCGGTATTCGATTTATAACTATGCACAATTCTTTACTTAAACTCTTTAGATCAAAAATATACACGGCCCTCATAATGCTTTCGTTTATATCTTGCATTGGAATTATTGGCTATAGGTTTATTTCTGGTTATGAATGGATAGATGCGATATACATGACTGTTATTACGATAACAACAGTTGGTTTTGCTGAGGTAAGTCCATTAGATACGCCATCTAAAATATTTACCATATTTTTAATTTTAGCGAGTGTAGTTATTGTCGGTTATGCAATAGCCATTATTACTGAATATATTCTAAGTAAAAATAATTTTGAAGACATAAAACAACGTAAGATGCAAAAGAAAATTGATGCGATGTCAGACCACATCATCATTTGTGGTTATGGGCGAAATGGAAAACAAGCAGCTAAAAAATTACGAGCCTACAACAAACCCTATGTCGTTATTGAGCGCGATAAAGAGCTTATTGAGAAATGTCAAGAAGACAATATTCCATTTGTTTATGGAAATGCCAATGAAGATGAAACGCTTTTTGAAGCTGGTATAGAAAAAGCCAATACCTTAATTAGTGCTTTACCAAGTGATGCAGATAATTTATTTGTAGTGCTTTCGGCAAGACAGATTAATAAGACTATGACCATTATTAGTAGAGCATCTCAGGAAACCTCATATAATAAACTAAAATTGGCTGGAGCGAATAATGTTATACTTCCAGATAGAATAGGTGGTGATCATATGGCATCTTTAGTCGTAATACCAGATTTAGTAGAATTTATTGATAATTTGGGTATTGTCGGAGAACGGAATATTAATATCGAAGAAGTTAAAGTAGAGCAGCTTTATAATACCGAAGAAATCAAAACAATTAGGGACTTAGATTTACGGAGAAAAACAGGCTGTACTGTGATTGGTTTTAAGGATGATAAAGGGGAATATATCGTTAATCCTGAAGCTGATACTAAACTTATCCCAGGTTCTAAAATCATTGTTTTAGGGCGTCCAGAACAAATAGATAAGCTAAATTCTGAATACAATATTGCATAAGGACTAATCCCATTTTAACGCTGTAGGCTTTAAAAACTCGTTTTTTTTTAGCATCTTGTCACCTTTAAATATATAAACTAACAAATAACTATACACATGAAGAAATATCTTCTATCACTTTTTACATTACTGTTACCATTATTAAACTTTGCTCAAGAGGCCCAAGAAATTGGCATTGATCAAAAAATCGATGAAGCTTTTGGTAGTGCTACAGGATGGTTTGTGGATTTTATATTTTATCAAATTGATTTTGGCGGAGATGTAAAAATATTTTGGGTACTATTTCCTTTAATTCTTGGAGCCCTCTACTTTACATTTTATTTTAAGTTTATCAATGTTAAAGGATTTTTTACATCTATAAATATTGTTAGAGGAAAATATGATGAGTTAGATCATCATGAGTCTTTAATAGCAGCAGGTGATTCTACACCTGGTGGTGATGCTATAGAGACTATCGCCGTAGAAGGTCATGATGGTGAAGTATCCCATTTTCAAGCTTTAACCGCTGCTTTGTCTGCAACCGTTGGTTTAGGGAATATTGCAGGTGTCGCTATTGCGGTTTCTATCGGTGGAGCTGGTGCAACATTTTGGATGATTGTTGCAGGTTTACTAGGTATGGCATCAAAATTTGTCGAGTGTACCCTTGGTGTAAAATACAGAGATATAGGAGAAGACGGAACTGTTTATGGTGGTCCAATGTATTATCTTACTAAAGGACTAAAATCTAAAGGTCTTACAGGTTTAGGTAAAGTACTAGCTGGTGTATTCGCTGTTTTTGTTATTGGTGGGTCGTTTGGTGGAGGAAACATGTTCCAAGTTAACCAGGCTGCGCAATTATTTGAACACATGACAGGTGGTGAAGAGTCATTTATTCATGGTTATAGATGGTTATTTGGTTTGGTAATGGCAGTTTTTGTAGGTATCGTAATTATAGGCGGTATTAAGAAAATAGCTAAAGTTACAGATAAGATTGTGCCTTTTATGGTTGTAATTTATGTAGCAGCATCTTTGTTTGTGATTTTCGTAAACTATGATATGATTGGGGATGCATTTCTTCAGATTTATAATGGTGCATTCAGCCCAGAAGGGGTAGCTGGTGGTGCAGTAGGTGTTTTAGTCCAAGGATTTAGACGTGCTGCTTTTTCAAATGAAGCTGGTATTGGTTCGGCTTCAATAGCACATTCAGCAGTAAAAACAAAATATGCAGCAAGTGAAGGTATGGTGGCTTTATTAGAACCATTTATTGATACAGTAGTGGTTTGTACGATGACAGCTTTGGTTTTAATTATTACAGGTAATGTTACCGCAGCAAATGCAGGTTTAGATGATGCTCAAGCAATTTTGTTAACTTCAGGAGCATTTGAATCCGCGATTTCATGGTTTCCATATGTGTTAACTGTAGCAGTAGTTTTGTTTGCCTTTAGTACAATGATTTCTTGGTCTTATTACGGATACCAAGGATGGGCATATTTGTTTGGAAGATCAAAGAAAATGGAATATACATATAAAGTCTTGTTTTGTTTATTTGTTATTATCGGAGCTTCAATTAGTTTGGGTTCTGTAATAGGATTCTCAGATGCAATGATTTTTGCAATGATGGTGCCAAATATGATAGGTTTAGTTATTCTTGCGCCAAAAGTAAAGGATGAATTAAAAAGATACATGGATGCCATTAAAGCTAGTAAAGCCTAGTATAGTATTCGAAATTAATTAATATGAAATCCCACTTCCAGTTTTCTAACAAACAACGGAGTGGGATTTTTTTATTGGTCTTAATTATAATAGGTATAGAATGTGTTTACCTATTTACTGATTTTTCAAATGATGAAATTCCAGTAAATCAAAATGAATTAGATACGTTTAGAAATGAATTAGATTCGTTACGATTAATTGAAATAGAAAACAGTAAACCAAAAATCTATCCGTTTAATCCAAATTATATAACCGATTATAAAGGTTATACTTTGGGTATGTCTAATGAGGAAATTGATCGTCTTCATCAATTTAGAGAAAGTAATAGTTGGGTTAATTCAGTTAAAGAGTTTCAGAACGTCACAGAAGTATCCGATTCGCTATTAGCGACAATGTCTCCTTATTTTAAATTTCCAGATTGGGTAACGAATCCAAAGCCAAAAGTAAATTCAAATAACAATTCCTATTCAAACAACAATACTCCAAAAACGTTTGCTCAAAAGATAGATTTAAACAAAGCAACTGCAAGTCAGTTAAAAGAAGTCTACGGAGTTGGGGAAAAGTTATCAGAACGGATCATCGCATATCGAAGTAAATTTATTGGAGGTTTTATTGCAGATGTTCAATTGTTAGAAGTATATGGTTTGTCAACAGAAGTGATTGAGCGTATAAAAAATGATTTTACCGTTAAAACTCCAAGAGCTATTAATACGTTTAATTTAAATACAGCAACTAGAGATGAATTAGTTACAATTCAATATATAGATTATGAAGTTGCCAATAATATTATTGAAGAGCGAACCTTACGTGATGGCTTTAAATCTATAGAACAATTAACAAAAGTTGAGGATTTCCCCATCAATAAAATCGAGATAATTAAGTTATATTTGCATTTATAAAAAAAAATATTGCATGTCTAATTTATATTTTACAGAAGAACATAATTTATTTAGAGAAAGTCTTAGGGATTTTTTGCAGAAGGAAGTGGTTCCTCATATAGATAAATGGGAGGAAACAGGTCATATAGAACGCTTCATCTGGAAGAAATTTGGAGATATGGGTTATTTTGGTTTGGCCTATCCAGAGCAATATGGAGGTTTAGATTTAGACTTATTTTATACCGTAATATTACTCGAAGAATTACAACGTATAAATTCTGGTGGATTTGCCGCTGCTATTTGGGCACATGCTTATTTAGCAATGACGCACCTTAATAAAGAAGGTGATGAAGCTATAAAAGAAAAATACTTAGCGGATAGTATTTCTGGAGATCAAATAGGTTGTCTTTGTATTACGGAGCCTTTTGGAGGAAGTGATGTAGCTGGAATGCGATCCACAGCCGTTAAAAAAGGGGATACTTATGTAATTAATGGGTCTAAAACGTTTATTACAAATGGAGTTTACAGTGATTATCTCATAGTTGCAGCAAAAACAAGCCCGGAATTAGGTAATAAAGGTATTAGCATATTTTTAATGGATAGAGATACTCCTGGCATTACGGCAACGAAATTAGATAAGTTAGGTTGGAGAGCTTCAGATACTGGAGAAATCGCCTTTGATAATGTGGTTATTCCTGCTTCAAATTTAATGGGCGAAGAAAATGAAGGATTCCCTTATATCATGCAACATTTCGCGTTAGAACGTTTAATTATGGGAGTAAATGCACATGCTAGAGCAGAGTATGCTTTAGAATATGCAAAACAATATATGAGTGAACGTACAGCATTTGGGAGAACTATAGATAAGTTTCAAGCTTTAAGACACACCTATGCGGATTGCGAAACGCAAATGGAAATTTGTAAGCAATTCAACTATTACGTCGCAAAGCGCTTAGATATGGGTGACTATGTGGTAAAAGAAGCGACCATGTCTAAATTACAATCGACTAAAATGGCAGATGATGTTATTTATCAATGTCTTCAGTTTTTAGGTGGTTATGGTTATATGGAGGAGTATCCATTGGCACGAATGTCTAGAGATAGTCGTTTAGGTCCAATTGGAGGTGGTACTTCTGAAATCTTAAAAGAGATTATCGCTAAAATGGTAATTGATGATAAAGATTATAAGCCTGCTACTTAGATCGTGCAATTAAGTTGATGCATAAAATTTCAAATCTTGTCTAATAGGCAAGATTTTTTTTGCTATATACTCAATAATACTAAAAGCAATTAGTTATATTTATTAGCTATCAAAAAAGTGTCATGAGTCTCAAAGCATTTTCAGAGTATTTATTGCTAGAAAAGAAATATTCTAAGCATACGGTATTAGCCTATATGAGAGACGCTGAAACATTTCAAGGATTTTTAAATGAGTATCATAATTCGGAGGATATAGCACAAGTTGGATATTCAGAAATTAGACAGTGGATTGTAGATTTGGTTAATAGTGGTATTTCCAATAGAACGATTAATAGAAAAGTATCATCCTTAAACGCCTATTTTAGGTTTTTATTAAAAACTCAACATATAGAAGTAAATCCTATAAAGCAACATAAAGCTCTAAAAGTAGGAAAGAAGGTGCATTTGCCTTTTTCAGAACAAGAACTAAAGGATGTACTCGAAAACTTTATTGAAGTTAATGATTTTGAAAGCGCAAGAAATCATTTAATAATAGAGTTATTTTATGCAACTGGCATAAGGCGTATAGAGTTAGTTAATATAAAATTAATGGATATAGATTTTGGTAACCAGCAACTCAAGGTTTTGGGAAAGAGGAACAAGGAACGGTATATCCCTTTAATTGAATCCGTAACTAAATCTTTAAAAAGATACTTGGAATATCGCAGTCAGTTGCCAGTAATAAAAGATAAGGAGATTATGTTCTTAACAAAAAAAGGTCTTAAAATTTACGAAATGCTTGTTTACAGAATAATAAATAAGTATTTTAGTGAAGCATCTTCAAAAGCAAAATGCAGTCCACATGTATTAAGGCACTCATTTGCGACACACTTATTAAATCAAGGTGCTGATTTAAATGCAGTAAAAGAACTTCTGGGACATACCAGTTTAGCCGCCACTCAAGTTTATACACACAATAGTATAGCCGAATTAAAAAAAGTGTACGCCAAATCGCATCCTAGAAATTTAAGTTAAGTTTTTACTTAATATTAATTAACCTGTGTTAGGCGCATCTCGTTTTAACACGCATGTTTAACTTAAAAGGAAGTATATGAAACGAGCATGTTCAAAATTTCATCATTAAAAGAAATGATCAATAGCGAACAGCATGTGACCATTATAAACCAATAAATAGAAACACATGAAACGAGCATGTTCAAAATTTCATCATTAAAAGAAATGATCAATAGCGAACAGCATGTGACCATTATAAACTAATAAATAGAAACACATGAAAGTAAACACACAATCCGTAAATTTTAACGCAGATAGTACGCTAATTGAATTCATTCAGAAGCGAATGGATAAACTAGATATGTTCTATGACAAAATAATACAATCCGATGTGTATTTAAAAGTTGAGAACACAAGTGGTAAAGAAAATAAAATATTTGAAGCTACCGTAAGTGTACCGGGTGATAGTTTCGTGGTGAAAAAGCAATGTAAAAGTTTTGAAGAAGGTGCTGATGTTGCTATTGCTTCACTAGAAAGACAGATCAAAAAGAGAAAAGAAAAATTAAGAGCTAGAAGTTGATTAAAATTTTTAAAAAAATGTTTTGAATAATTAAATAAAACACTACATTTGCAGTCCGTTAGAAATAGCGGACTTTTTTATGGTCACATTTTGATGTTAGAAAAGTAAGAAAAAGCCGATGTAGCTCAGCTGGCTAGAGCAGCTGATTTGTAATCAGCAGGTCGTGGGTTCGAGTCCCTCCATCGGCTC
>RCNB010002067.1_pt1 | contig 12398 bp, 14 predicted proteins | sample 2041321 | NCBI WGS metagenome assembly RCNB01 (sample SAMN09708232, study PRJNA481090) | Marine sediment metagenome, whole genome shotgun sequencing project. | reverse complement strand
CCGGAAGGCATATCAATAAACTGATATTTAATTGAAGAACTTCCTGTGTTTATTACTAAAGTATTCATAAAATTAATTTTCCTGAGCTTGTATGGCGGTAATAATTACGGTATTAACTATATCTTCTACCAAGCAACCGCGACTCAAGTCGTTTACTGGTTTGTTTAAACCCTGTAAAACTGGACCAATAGCAATTGCACCTGTTTCACGTTGTACAGCTTTATAGGTATTGTTTCCTGTATTAAGATCTGGAAATATCAATACGCTAGCACGACCGGCAACTTCAGAATTTGGAAGTTTCTTTTTTCCTACTCCCAAATCTACAGCTGCATCGTATTGTATAGGTCCCTCTATTTTAAGGTTTGGATTTTTTTCTTTAACCAATCGAGTTGCTGTTCGAACTTTTTCAACTTCTTTTCCTTTTCCTGAATCACCTGAAGAATAAGATAACATAGCTACTTTAGGATCAATACCAAATCTTTTGGCTGTATTTGCAGATGATATAGCAATTTCAGCTAATTGTTCGGCATTGGGATTTGGATTTATAGCACAATCCCCATAAGCCACTACCCTATCATCTAAGCACATAAAGAAAACGGAAGACACAACCTTACTCCCTGGTTTGGACTTAATTATTTGTAATGCTGGTCGAATAGTATGCTGAGTGGTATGTGCAGCGCCAGATACCATGCCGTCTGCATCTCCTTTATGAACCATCATGGTACCAAAATAGGAAACATCGGTCATCATATCATATGCAATTTCCATATTGACTCCCTTTTCTTTTCTCAATTCATAAAAATCCTCAGCATATTTTTCAAAATTGGGAGAAGTTTTAGGATTTATAATTGGTGTTTTTGTGAAATCAATCGTTAACCCCAAACTCCTACTTTGGTTTTTAACAAGCTCACTATCCCCCAATAATATCATATCTACAATATCCTTCTTTTGTAATATTTCGACAGCTCTTAATATCCTATCATCATTCCCCTCCGGTAATACAACAGTTCTGCGATCTTTTGAAGCCAATTTTTGTAAATGATAAATAAACATTTTTGGGGTCATTCCAGAGGGTGAGATATTCCTTATTCCCTTCCCTAGAGCTTCTATGTTAAAGTACTTCTCGAAAAGTGTAAGTGCTAAATTAATTTTACGAACACTGTCTTTATTAATAGATGAAACTACCTGATTGGCTTTTACAGAGGTTTCAAAAGTAAAATCCTTTACTAGCAGAACAGGTAAAACGTCTGGCAATCCACTTAATAACTGATTTATATGTTTTTTTGGTTTCATTCCCCCCGTTAATATAATTCCAGAAATATGTGGAAATTTAGACGAAATATTTGCCTGAAGAGCTCCCATTAATATATCAACTCTATCGCCAGGTGTTATGGCCATACTTCCTTTTTCAATATGTTTCAGATAATTATTAAGTTGCATTGCAACTACTTGAAAACCGGATACCAAATTTTCTGTTTTATCTTTACCGTACAAAATTTTAGCATTTAACTGTTCCGCAACTTCTTTAACAGTTGGGCTGCTTAATACTTCATCTGTAGGTATAACAGAAATAATACCCGAATCTATCGATATTTTTTCCTCTAAGGCTTTTTTAATTTCTTTTCGTCTATTAGTTATTACCCTATTGACAACTACACCAAGAATTTTCGTGTCCTGGTGATCAAATGCCTCAATCGCCATTTTAATAGGGTTTATAATTTCAGGAATCGATCTGCCAAGACCCTGCCCTACAATTAAAACAGGTAAACCTAGGTTTTTCGCAATAAATGCATTGATATCAAACTCAAAAAATGAGCCTTCACCAATATAATCTGAACCTTCACAAATAACAAAATCATTTTTCTCTTCTAGAACTTTATATTTAGCAATAATTTTTTCTATAAATTCATCTTGTTTACCTAGTCCAAAAAGCTCCTGTACCTCGCTTCTATAAAAAACAAATGAGTCATCATAAGATTGTTCTAGATTGTAATAATCTAGAATCAGCTCAATATTTTTATCCATTCCATTTTCTCCTTTATCTCGAATAATAGGTTTAAAAAGAGCTACTTTTTTAGTTTTGCGAAGAATGGCTTCAAATGTTCCCATCGTGATAAGCGATTTACCCGAATAAGGCTCTGCAGATGAAATAAAAATAGATTTAATCATAGTAGGATTTCTTTAACAAAAAAGGTGTTGTTTTTCAATTTTCATCAAAGTTATTACATTTAAATCTATCGGGGTAAGCTCCATCAAAATTAATTTCATCTTACACAGGCGAATTATAAAATAATTTGGTGTTACCATGAATCCAGAGAATTTAATTTTTTCGAAATACTGAAAATACTGTAATTAAATTCCGGGGTTTTAACCTCTAAACTGAAACCTATAAACAATTATTAAAGGCTAAAGTGACTGTAAATCCCTAACCGTAATAAATGAGAATGACAACAGAGTTTTAAACCCAAAAAAATGATGGATTTCAAACTAAAATTTGTAGCTTAGATTCAGCAATTATTCCCTTAACTGAATTTAATAAACCCTTTTAAGAAAAATAAAATAAATTAATGGCATTTATAGACTATTATAAAATATTAGGTATTTCTAAGACAGCAACTGATAAGGAAATTAAAACTGCCTATCGGAAACTTGCCCGAAAGTATCATCCTGATTTAAACCCGGAGAACAAGGAAGCTGAATTAAAGTTCAAAGAAATAAATGAGGCAAACGAAGTTTTAAGTGATCCTGCAAACCGTAAGAAATATGATAAATATGGTAAAGATTGGAAACATGGAGAAGAATATGAAAAAGCCCGACAGCAGCAACAGCAGTCGCATCAGCAATCAGGTCGGCAGAACTTTTCAGACGATGAATATTCAGATTTTTTCGAATCAATGTTTGGAGGCGGAGGAAGATCATCATATAACAAAGGTCGCAGTCCAAAATTTAAAGGTCAGGATTACAATGCTGAATTACAACTGAATCTAAAAGACGTTTATACCAGTCAACAACAAGTCCTAACAATCAATGGTAAAAAAATTAGACTTACGATTCCAGCAGGAGTTGAAAATGGTCAAGTCATAAAAATTAAAGAAAAAGGAGGAGTAGGAAGCAACGGTGGACCAAATGGTGATTTGTATATCAAATTCACCGTTGATAATCACACGCAGTTTAAACGTGAAGGCAATAACCTATATCTGAATATCGATCTGGATCTATACACATCTATTTTGGGTGGAGAAATCAAAGTAGATACTTTTAACGGTAAGGTCAAACTCACTATAAAGCCTGAAACAAAAAATGAATCGAAAGTAAAACTGAAAGGAAAAGGATTTCCTATTTATAAAAAAGAAGGGACATTTGGAGATTTGATTATCACCTATCATATACTGATACCAACCGATCTAAATGAAAAAGAAATAGAGTTATTCAAGGAATTACAAAAAATCAAAGCAAAATGAATAAAAAGCCTTTAATATCGACACAAATTCTTTGTTCTCAATATAACATAGAAATTTCATTTGTAGATGCTTTAAACAAAATGGGGCTCATCGAAATCGAAATCATAGAGCAGAAACAGTTTATACATCAAGACCAAATTAGTGATCTAGAAAGAATAATAAGACTTCACAACGAATTAAATGTGAATCTTGAAGGTATTGATGTGGTGTTTAATCTATTAGAAAAGGAAAGGAAGTTACGAAATGAATTAAATGCTCTAAAAAACAGATTAAGACTTTATGAGAGTGACTAATTATACCTATTTAACCATATAATGTCGCAATTTAAGGCTTCAGACAATAAAACTGTTAATATTTCTATATGTGTAGATTGTATGGACTAATTTCCAGTCATCCTCGAAAAGTAGAGTGCGATTTGATTCGATCGCAGCATTCACTTTTATATCAAAGTGAACACGATGACCGTGGGGGGGAAAATGCTCAAGGATGGGGCTTAGAAGATTACGAAAAGAATAAACCTAATTTGGTTAAACAACCAAAAGCAGCATTCGATAGTGATGAATTCCGCTGGCAGGCAGCCAAAATTCACAGCAAACAGGTTATTTCCCATGTAAGGAGGGCTACTGTTGGTATTGTCAGTTTGAAAAATACTCATCCATTTGTGCACCACGAATTAATTCTAGCACATAATGGGCACATAGATCATTTTGATGTTATAAAAAATAAAATACTTTCAATCATTACGGCAGAAGAGACCAAATGGATTCAGGGAACTACTGATAGTGAATATATTCTAGCATACTTGCACCATATTTACAATCAAGATCCCAAGGCTTCATTGGCTACTGTTTTAACCCACGGTCTTCAACAAATTATCCAAATGATCAAGGAAGTTGATCCCAACAAAGAAGCTGCACTAAATATAGTCTTCAGTAATGGAAAAGAAATGGCGGCATCCTGTTACAATCGCTCGTTGTATCTTATTGAGAGGGGAGCTGTTCATCCTTGTCAGGTTTGCAATGGAGAACTTCACATCAATGATAAACCAAAATCGTTTCGGGCGGTCGTAGTAGCTTCAGAACCAATTACAACAGACGAAAAGTGGCAGGAAATTCCGAATAAGTCCATCATTGAGGTTGATTCGAATGTTTCATTCAAAATCCATAAGAATGCATTAATACCAATTTGATTGTGTAATGTAGTATAAGTTATTAAAAACCAAACTTTTCTTCAAACCATCCAAAAAACTTTCGCATCGGTTTATTATCATTAAATCTGTAGCCTAAATAAAGACTGGCATAACTCGTGTTTCGGTCGAATGCATCGTCCTGACTATTTGAATAATTATAGTTTTTAAAATCCCCGGTTGCTCCAAAAAACCATCTATATGCATTATACCCAATACTAACTTCGCCATTAAGTGCAAATGTAAAACCGTTAAAGATGTTATTAATAGAGTTAGCATCAACTAACTCGTATTCTGAATAATTATACCCTAAACCTGGATGTAGTCCAACTGTTGCAAACCATTTGTTTTTAATAACAAAAGTATGCATATAGCCAATTTGAGCTATTATGTCTAAACTTGTAATTACATCAACAGGTCCTCTATTTAAGCTATTAACTATGTTTGGTAGGTTACTAATTCTGTTTGGGCGCATTTTGCTGTATATATATTTTAGTCTAGGAATAAAGCTTCCTGCACTTTTAAGTTGTCTTTCAGTTTGCGCATAATGAGCGCGAAATGAAAAATTACGATTCATAATAAAATACGTACTTCCTTCAATCCCTTGTAATTCTGCATTACTAAAATCTGCATCTATATCATCTGTAAAAAACCCTTTATAATAATTATATTTCAATTCTTGTCGCCATCTATCTGAAAAAAAGAAATTTAAACTGGCAGTAAATGATTTGCTGTTATTTAATTCAGCTTGACCTTTTGAAGTTAAAAGAAAATTGGGTGTAAAGCCAAAACCAACTGCAAACCATTTATAATCTACAGAATATCCTATTTGATATTGAGCGGCTGGTCTTAAATCAAATGTTTCATTTGTAATTCCATTTACGAATTCTATTCTAGGTACATCTGAAGTGAAGCTGGTTCTTAAAATAATATTTTCAAAATAATTTACACGGAAATTTGGGTCATATCCTTTTACTTCGGCATGCTCGGCTTGCTTTTCTAAATCGTATTCCTGGATTATTTGTGCATCTAAAACTTGACAACAAAAAGCAATGATAAGTAAACTAAAAAGTGACTTCATAAAACAAAACCTTAATTGGCAAGTTAGTAAAATGTAAATTTAATTTAGTTTTTGAAACATAAAAAAGATCGACATGTTTTGTGAATTAAAATCAGGATGCAGCCCTCCCCTATCTCAGTGAGAGAAACCCTGTTTAAGTTACTTCTTGAAAATAATTTATTTGCACTCATCGAACAAAACATCTACAAACACGAAATAGGCAAATAAGAAGGCTTTAAGTTAAAAAGAGTTAAAGTGTTATTATATAATTGACATATCAATTATATTTACATCAAATTAATAAAATATGAACCTGGCCCTTCCGTCGGAAACAATATTTCACGCTATCGAAAGCACCATTAAAGAATACCGAAAATTTGCACAGAAGAACATTTCAGAAAAAATAAAAGACATTACCATAGATCAGGGATTGGTACTCCTCTTTCTGAATGAGTATCCAGATCTAACTCAGAAAGAAATTGCCAAACTGGTGTTTAAAGACAACGCATCGATGACGCGAATGATCAATACCATGGTTCAGAAAAAATACCTGAAACGCTCCATGAATAATGAAGACAGAAGGCGTTACAAAATTGAAATCACAAACAAGGGAAAGGAAGTATTGGAAACCCTCCCTCCCATCATTCATTATAATAGAAATTCATCATTAAAAGGAATCACAAAAAACGAACTCAATCAATTGGAAACCATTTTGGAAAAAATCAGAACCAATTGCACAAAAACATGACATTATGAAAGCAATAGAATACCTTACCGCAATCATAGCAGCATTTTTATTGCTGCTCACTACTCAAATCAACGCTCAGGAAAATGCTGCACTATTAACACCTAAAGAACAGCAAACTGTTGTGGATTCCATAGGCAGTAAACTAAACGCAAACTATGTTTTCCCAGAAACTGCCAAGAAGATGGTCTCTAGCATCGAATCAAAACTTGGGAATGGCGATTATAAATCCATCCTGGATCCTCAGGAATTTGCCACCACTTTAACCACAGATCTCCAAGCGGTCAGTAACGATAAACATATAAGGGTCAACTATGCTCCGGACCGAATAGCCGACCAACAACAGGCGGTTACTGCTGAAGATAGTACTGCTTTTTTGAATCGCTACATCAACAGCCTAAAGCGAAACAACTTCGGTTTTAAAGAAGTAAAAATTATGGCCGGCAACATTGGCTACCTCGACCTGCGAAGCTTTTCCAATGTGGAATACGCCGGAGAGACAGCGGTGGCTGCAATGAACTTTTTGAGTAATACCGATGCGATTATTATCGATCTTCGGAATAACGGGGGTGGAAGTCCGGCAATGATCCAGCTCATAACTAGCTACCTCTATGGAAGCGACCCTGTTCATTTGAATAACTTCTATTGGCGACCAACCGATTCTAATTCTCAAACCTGGACCTTGCCACATGTGAGCGGTAAGCGCAGTCCAGATACTCCGGTTTATGTATTAACCAGTAGCGGGACTTTTTCGGCAGCTGAAGAATTCAGTTATAATTTAAAGAATCTGGAACGTGCGACTCTAATAGGTGAAACTACCGGCGGTGGGGCGCATCCGGGCGGTTCGGTTGTGGCGACGGATCGATTCATGGTTTGGGTTCCTACAGGCCGCGCCATTAACCCAATCACCAATACCAATTGGGAAGGAACTGGTGTTAGTCCGCATATTGAGGTTCCCGCTGGAGAGGCACTCGATGTAGCACATATGAAAGCCTTGGAAACGCTTATGGACAAGAACAAGGACGAGGACCTGAATGCTTTCTACGAATGGCCGCTCGCGGAACTAAATCTAAAAACCAATCCCGTGACCTTAGACGCCAAAACTTTAAAATCCTTCGCTGCAAATTATGGCCCACGCATGGTGACCTTCGAGAATGGCACATTATTCTATCAGCGAGGTACTGGAACAAAATATGAATTGTTTCCGTTTAGTGATAATGAATTTATGCTGAAAGGTCTTGACAGCTTTAGAATACGTTTTTTGGCCGAAGGGAACGAAATAACCGCTTTGCAAGGATTGTATGACAGCGGCCAAACCGATAAAAATGCAAAAGGGAAAGAGTAGATTCTCTTTGCTTGATTTTTAAATACTGCGAAAAAGGAATCACAATGTTGTGATTCCTTTTTTTTTATGCCAAAAAAATTTAGATAGTACTGATTCATTTTGCCAGTGGGAACACTCAAAGCCCTCAGGAACGAACAAAGATGAAATGGACCGAACACGATTCCATATCCCCGTCATTGTTAAAGTCGTATTCCCCAGTATCGGTCCCCCCATTAAAGGATATGGTTGTTCCGTCAAAGGTGTGACCGTAAGTATCCCAATCATCAGGGTCATCATCCCAGACAATTGCAAAGTAGAATGTTTGCTGCCACTCCTCCCAAAACATTTCTCCACTTACAGTATAAGCATTCCGATCTACTGGATCCAGTGTCAGGGTAAAGCGGCCATTGGATTGCACGGACATGCGGGCTGTTCCCCCGTCCTCGACCACGTCTACAGAGATGGCGCTTACACTAAATTGGGCTTTGGTGGCCTCCCAAGTTCCGCTGAGTTCGCTGATCTGGAACGGACCGTCTTTGGTTAGTGTGTATTCGTCATCATCCTTATTACAGGAGAAAGTCAGAAAAATCAACGAGATCAAAAAAATATATGTGAACGGTTTCATTGCGATAAATTTTGGAAGAGAAGAAGGGAACATATCCTCTTCTGATTACATCAATAAATGTATTGAAATCTTTTGTTGTAAGCAATGACATTCATCAGTGTGCTGGGATTATTGCTCCTGAATGATATGAAAAACCTTATGCACTTCGTAGTTCTCTTCAATCTTTTCCAGCAGCTTCTCAACTTCATCAACTTGTTCAGCAGGCAGCTCCTTCGGAAACTTTTCTACCTCCAATATCATAGATCTTGGCAGCGTTAAGAGCCATTCTTTGTGAGATAATAGTTACTGAGGTCTGCGTCGGATTTGGATACAATGTAATGGATTCCAAATCTACATCGTTAGTTCCTAAGTCCGAATTATCAAACACCACTTTGAAATTCATACTTTTTTATGTTCAATTTCAGTTTAAAACTTTCAAAAAGTTTCAATCTGACACGTATCTATAAATGACCTACTACATTTTTTTCAGCACTTTAGCTATTTCTTGTCTAGTCTTTCGAAGATATGTTTTTATAGGTATTCATGTTTTCTAAATTAGCATTTATTTTTACTTAGAGTATTCTAAAATATCTCCGGGTTGGCAATCTAATGCTTCACAAACAGCTTCTAGTGTGCTGAACCTAATTGCCCTTACTTTACCTGTTTTTAGTTTAGAGAGATTCGCTAATGTAATATTTACAGTTTCCGATAATTCGTTAAGTGACATTTTACGTTTTGCCATCATAACATCGAGGTTTACAATAATTGCCATAGCTTATACGGTTTCGTTTAGCTCGTCTTGATACTCAACCCCTTTTGAAAAAATAATCGCAATAAAATAGATGACAGCTGCCATTAAAATAAATGCTTGACTGTCTGCCCAAAACTCGTTTAGTGAGTCAATAATAAATCCGTAATGTTGCAAATTTTTAGCGCTCTGTCGTGCTATATGACTTAATAGTCCAATTGACAGCGTATAATAACTCATTTGTGAAATCTGTCTCGAAACAAAACTGTTGAATGGTTTTGATAAATTAATTTTATGCATTAGTCTAATGACTATATAAAATAGGTATGCTTTCAGAAATGAGATGAACAATATAAAACTGTACATACTGAAAAAAGCCCATTTATTACGTTCATACATTTCGCTTAAGTCTAATTTTTGATATAGATTCTGAACAAATTCAGGGTTGTATAAGCTGAAAAAGAAATTAACAATCAAGCCTCCTGCTTCAATGCATAAGCCAACGAAAATGATCCAAGAAACAATCTTTAGACCTTTAAATACGAAATTATTTGTTTTTGACATAATTTAAATTGTTTTAGTAGGTTACAAATATAGATAAATATTTATCTATAAACGATAAATATGTAATTTTTATTGATAAATATTTTGAAAATGAAATTTATTCTAATCTGGGAAAAAGTATTATTTTCTCATGTTCTATCTAGAATCAATTAGATTAAATTTTAAAAAAAATTGAGTATTTTTTATAATTTACTTTAATAAATTATTATAATATTGTATACAATATGCAATTATGATAAAACGAAAATCACTTAGGAGTCAAATTATTGATGCAATTTGGCAACTGATTTTAGATGGAGAAATAGAGCCAAACGATCCGTTACGAGAAGTTCACCTTGCTAGCTTGCTAAATATTAGCAGAACTCCGCTGAGAGAAGCTCTACAAAAACTAGAATGGGAAGGTATTGTCACTTCAGAACTTGGAAAAGGATTCCGTTTATCAGAGTTTTCAGAAGAAGAAATAATAGAAATATACCCTCTTAGAGCCAAGTTAGAAACCTATGCATTTGAGTTATCCGGTATACCTTCCGAAGAAATAATAGAGAAATTAAATGGCACCAATCTGAAAATGCTTAAAACTAATTCTCCAAAAAAACTGATAGAATTAGATGAGCTTTGGCATGATTTATTGATTGTAAACTGTAAAAATAGAAAGCTGATAAAAATGATAAAAATTTTACGAAGGCAGTCTCAGCGTTACGAATATGCCTATATGAATATAAAAAACGAGGTTGGAGTATCAATTGCACAACATGAAAAAATATTAATACACTTAAAAGAAAAAAACATGAATGAAGCCTCTAAACTTTTAGCTGAAAATCTGGTTGTTGGTACTGACACTCTCATTAATTGGTTGAAATCTAATAAAACTACTACTTAGTAAATCATCATTAATTGCTCAACAAAAAATCAACAATGTTTAAATTCTCAATAAAAATAACTGCATGAAAAAAATAGTATTTGCCCTTACAGCCCTAATAATCATAAGTTGCCAATCGCCTAAGAAAACAGAAGAACCTCACTTTAAACAATTAACAAACTCTATTGACCAATACGCAGAAGAAGCGTTGTGGAAAGGTAATATAAACTCGATTGCTGTAGCCGTATATAGAGATGGTAGCATTTACCAAAATTATTATGGTGAAATAGATAGAGGTTCTAAAAACCTGCCTAACGACACTACTCTCTATGAGATTGCCTCTATTTCAAAAGTATTTGCTGGTTCTTTGGCAGCCAAAGCTGTGGTCGAAAATAAAATAACATTGGATGATGATATTAGAGAGTATTTAGATGGTGAATATCTAAATTTAGAATACTTAAATACACCAATTACCATCAGAAATTTACTAAGTCATACCCTTGGACTTAAAAACAAAACTCCAAAAGGATTCCAAGAAATAAATGACAAAATAGGTGAAGGTTATTATGAAAATCGGAGTATTGCTTACAATATGATTGACCTATTAGAGGAGCTTAAAACAGCTGAGTTAGACAAAAAACCGGGTACTTTTTATGAATACACTTCTGTTGGCCCAGAACTAGTTGCATATATTCTAGAACAAGTATATCGTAAACCTTATATAGATTTATTAAATGCTTTTTTGCATGAATTGAATATGGACAACACCTACTTGTTAGGTTCCGAAAATGATAAGAGGCGTCCATCTAATAGTTATAACAGCGATGGAAAACTCGTCTATTTAGACAAGAACCCTTTACTTGGTGGTGCAGCCGGTATGGTTAGTACATTACCCGATTTAGTTAAATTTATGAAATTTCAGCTCGAAAGTGAAAACCCTTTGATTGAAGAATCTACACGGATATTATTTGAGGATGATGATGACAATACATTGGGTTATTTATGGGATGAAGGAATTGGTGAAGAAGAAGGGTTTTATTATTCAAAATCTGGAGATTCAAAAGGAGTAAGATCTGCTATCTTACTATGCCCAGACACCAATTATGGTCAAATTGTAATAATAAATAACCGCTCTGATGCTGCACTTAACGACTGGGGAACTCTTTTTAATACTATTGAAACTGATTTAATTAAATTTCCGAAGATTAATTTAAAGAATGTATTGAAACCGCTGTTTTTAAAGGACAAAGAAGAAGCTAAAAAACAATTCAGTTTATTAAGTAAACAAGAAGACACCTATTATAATATAGATCTAGCCAGGATATTGAATAGCATCGGATATGACTTATTGCATGAAGATAACACCAAAAAAGCCATTGAAATTTTTGACTTTGCTATCGCTGAATATCCGGAAAATGCAAACTTATATGACAGTCTTGGTCAAGTCTATTTTGAGAATGAAAATTATGATAAAGCACTTTTGAATTATAAAAAGTCGCTCGATTTGAATCCCAATAATGATAACGCAAAAAAATATATTTCCGAAATTAATCTATTAAATTCTAAACAATAAATACTATCGCTAGCATCGTAGCAAATCAGTAATGGCAAAAGAATTACTAGAATAATCAGATGGATTAAGTAACTTTAAAACTAAATAGAGAGTCAGTAAAAAAAGTTTGTGAAACTCTTGGATTATTAAACTCAGTTCACTTATAAACCATAATACTTACTGAGTTTAACGCAAAAACCCTTTCATGTAATTTGAAAATGAGTACTGAAAATAATGAAATATCGCTCAATTTTTTGGACCACGTAGCAATTCGTGTGAAGGATTTAAATACTTC
>RCNB010002066.1_pt1 | contig 12399 bp, 11 predicted proteins | sample 2041321 | NCBI WGS metagenome assembly RCNB01 (sample SAMN09708232, study PRJNA481090) | Marine sediment metagenome, whole genome shotgun sequencing project. | reverse complement strand
GTTTACATTTTATTTATTATGTTCGGGTATCAACTAAAATATGTCAAAGAATATTATCAAACAGTGATTCTCATGCAGGAAACAATTCTAGGCAGAACGGGGTTAAAGATCAAAAAATTGGGCTTCGGGGGTATACCTATCCAGAGAGTCAGTGAAAAGGATGCCATAGCTGTTGTTAGAAGGTGCTTTGAGCTTGGGATAAACTACTATGATACTGCACGTGCCTACTCTGTAAGTGAGGAGCGTATAGGGAAATCGCTTGAGGATGTAAGGGACGAAGTCATCCTTGCTTCAAAGTCTGGGCGCAGGGACGGAAAAGGCTTGCTAGAAGATCTTGACATAAGCCTCAGTAACCTCAGGACCGACCATATTGATGTTTATCAGCTTCATAATGTGTCTTCAAAGGATGCTTGGGAAAAAATCAAGAAACCAGGAGGGGCATTAGAAGCCCTATTCAAAGCAAAGAAAGATGGAAAGATCCTTCATCTAGGGGTAACCAGTCATGATCCTGCAATACTAACTGATATCGTCCGTGAAGAAGTCTTCGAGACCATAATGATCCCTTATAATTACCTGACATACCAACCTGAAGAAGCATTACTACCCCTTTGTAAGAAGATGAATGTGGGTACAGTCATCATGAAACCCTTTGGTGGTGGAGCCTTCAGCAATGCAAATACAGCCCTCAAGTTTTCTCTTGGAAATTTTTTTTCTGATGTTGTGATTCCCGGTGTTGCACACATCCATGAAGTAGAAGAGAACGTTCAGATAGCTTCCAGATCCTATGCTCTCTCAGAAAACGAATTAGAATTAATCGAAAAGGATCGAAAAGAGCTTGATAGGGAATTCTGCCGCGCCTGCGGTTACTGCCAGCCATGTCCAAAAGGTATACCAATATCTTATATAATGAGGGCTGAAAGCCAGTTCCTCAAACGAATGGGGTGGCGTCCAGGCATGGAAGAACAGATGGGCAAAGCAGTGAAAGCTTCCTACGAGTGCATCAAATGTGGAGCATGCGAAGAAAGATGTCCCTATCACCTCAGAATAAGAATGCTACTACCCCAAAAAGCTCATTCACTACGCATTCTACTGGAAGAAAGAGATGCTTGGTAGAATCCTAACTTTCTCTACGCAGGAAATCACCGATATCAAAGATATTTTTCAGTATCAGTTTACCTTGGAATACCCAGACCCTACCATATCCAAGGCATTCACCGTTAAACATCACAAGGAAATAGTTATCCCTCTCAAATTCACCCTCACATTTCAAGATATTATCCTGAAATATGTCGCGTCCACATACAAAAAGCCAAGCAGTGTCACGGTTCACATGTATTCTGTATACCTTTTCCTCAGTTTCCAGTTTTTTCAACAGAATACTGCTAGGTTGGAAGTCATTTCGGTCCTTACCAAGGAAGCATCCAGCATAAACCAATTTGTCTTTCCTGACGATGTTTTTTTCTAACTCTAAAGAGATAAGGAATCGCTTGTTATTCAACTTAATATAGTCTTCTTCTTCAAATGAGAACTGTGAGCCGACTCTTTCCAGGAATTTCTTTAAAAGTCTCATTCTTTCACTACCTTTGCATAGAAGAATCCTTGAGTTCCAGTTTCTTCAGGCCAGAACCGCATACATTTTACCAAATCAGGGTTCAGCTGTGTATCAAAAATTTGTGTTAATCCAGGTGAACCAGGTCCATCGAAGGCTTCGAGGTGGGCATCATAATATTCTAAAAGCCAGTCAATGTTCAACTCGTTTTCTTCAGGCTCTAGGGAACAAGTAGCATACATTAGGACTCCTCCGGGTTTCAGGAGTTCCATGCCTCTAGCAAGAAAATTCTCCTGATATTCACTGTTCCTATCAACATCTTGTAGAGTTCTCTTTCCAAACCAATTTGAATCATTAACGTAGTTGCCAGAGCAGGGAGCATCAATAACTACGCGATCAAATATTTGTTCTCCAAGATCCAACTCTAGGATATCACCATGGTATGCAATACAGTTCTCGACACCCATTCTTTCAAGGCTATTTTCTAGTGCATAAAGCCGTTTACGGTTTACATCAACAGCGACAATAGAACCTTTATTCTCCATGTGTGCAGAAATCTGCGTGGTCTTTATTCCTGGTGCAGCACACATATCCAGTACTGATTCTCCAGGCTGTGGATCAAGGGCCTCTACAACAAACTGTGAAGCTGCCTCTTGTAGTGTATAATAGCCTAAGAGGTATTCGAAGGATGCTCCCAACGAGAATTCACTTCCATCAACATAGTATCCATCCTGAAGGAAGTTTATTTTGGAGAGCTTAGCGCCAAGGGATCCAAGTCGCTCCACAATATCCATTGGGGCTTTAAGCAAATTTAATCTGATTGCTTTGCGGGTTTTCTCTCTGCCTGACAGGGAATGCCCTAAATTTCGGTATCTCTCAAGGAAGAATTCTCTGCCAGACATGGGTCAATAGTTCTCGTTTTCGTGTGATATAACCATTCCCAAAAAAGAAGTGATTAACCCTGGTAAATGAGTGGGAATCCAGCGTAAACTTTGATCCCAAGTACAAGGTTCTCAATTGTAACCCTCTCATCAGGCTGGTGAGCCATTCCAACCAGTGATGTACCGTAACCAAGACATGGTATACCGGTATACCGTTTAATGGAGATCGCGTCAGTACCCCCAGTTAATATTTTGAAAACCGGATTATCCCCTGTAACTTTCTCAACTGTTAAAGCTAATTGCTTGCTAAATTCCGTGTAAGGAGATTCGTAATAACCCGCCGTTTCTGATGCTCGAACCTCGACTATTACATCGGGTATTCCTGCTTCCTTGACCAATTTCTCAATTTGTTCCTTAACTATAATTGGTTTGCTACCGGGTGGAAGACGGATATCAAATGTTGCTTCCGCGTAATCCGGAATAACATTGTTCTTTATTCCTCCGTTGATAATGTTACATGCTACTGTTGGGAAGTTGAAGAGCTTCTTTGCGTCAATCATCTTTTCTTCAGTGTCAAGGTTCTGGGTTCCCATATAGTACCTGACAGAACTCTCTATTGCCTCATCCAATTCATCAGGAAGTTCAAGTTTGTAATCTCCTATCTTTTCAACCCATGGAATCACCTTGATGAGTTTACTGATTGCATTGTCTCCCAGATATGGTGTGCTCCCATGTGCCGTTTTCCCCTTAGCCACTAATTTTGTACCTAAACTACCTTTACACCCCATATCGATACTCGGATTATCAGGTCCACCCCCGTTTCCATCTCCGATAATACAAACATCTCCTTTCAGTCGTCCTGATTTGGCTAGCCATCTTGCACCATCACCACCTCCAATTTCCTCATCAGCAGTAAACCAAAATTCTACCCTATGATTCAAGTCTTCAATTTTGCTTAACAATCGCGCTGATACCATTGCTGCTGCACAGGCACCCTTCATGTCACTGGTGCCCCTTCCCCAGATGTAACCATCATCGGTGATTATCCCCTTATAAGCAGGATATTTCCACATCTCAGGCTTTCCTTCTGGAACCACATCTAAATGTCCAACCCATAGAATCTTTCTACCATTACTTGGTCCCACTTTAGCCACGATATTCGACTTAATAGGATTACAATTATGAATTTCATTTTCAATACCGTTTGCATCGAAATACTTCTTAATATACTCTACACAATTGTCGGTTCGTGCTTCAGGGTGTGCCGAGTTAAACTTAACTAAACCAGAGCATAGCCCTGCAACCTCATCCGCTGATTCCTCAGCCCTCTGCATTAATTCTTCAAAACTCAATTGAACCAACAATATGATATGTAGTAGTACCTTAAAATTCTCTGTTTAGTCAAGTAAGGTGATAATTCAAGCATTATTTTTTGGATAAAAACCCGAAATGTATCTAATCTCGCACACGTGATTTGTACTGATGTTGATTATTAAAAAATCAATGGATTTTTTCCACTCGTACTGCGCAGACTTTGAATTCAGGAATCTTGGATTCAGGGTCCAACGCTGAATTTGTTAATAGGTTTGCTGCTGCTTCAGCGAAGTGAAATGGTACAAATATTGATCCTTGAGGAGACCTCTCTGAGACATTGACGCGTGCTTGTATCATACCTCTTCGAGATTCTACCTTAATTTCATCCCATTCAAATATACCCAGTTTATTAGCGTCAACGGAATTCATCTCTATTAGACACTCAGGTACTAGACTGTTGAGCACTTTAGTTCTACGGGTCATTGTCCCTGAGTGGAAATGCTCCAGAATTCTACCGGTGTTAAGTATGAATGGATATTCTGTATTCGTTTGTTCATTAGGTGGTATAAAATCAACAGGATGGAATTTGCCTTTTCCTCTGGTAAATCCATCCTTATGAAGAAAAGGAGTACCCGGGTGATCTTTATCAGGGCAAGGCCATTGTAACCCATCTCCTTCAAGCCTATCATAGCTGACCCCTTTATATGTAGGAACTAATCCCGTAATCTCCTCCATGATCTCTGATGGATGATTGTAATCCATTGAATAGCCCATTCTTGTTGAGAGTTCCGATATTATTTTCCAGTCAGGTTTGCTTTCTCCGATGGGCTTCAAACCTGCCCTTACTCGTTGAATTCTACGGGTTGTGTTTGTATATGTTCCATCTTTCTCTGCAAAGCTTACAGCGGGTAAGATTACATCCGCCATCTCAGCGGTCTGGCTCATAAACAAATCTTGAACTACGAGAAATTCTAGCTTACTGTAGATTTCTCTGACATGGTTTAGGTCCGGGTGGCTCATCATAGGGTTCTCGCCCATAACATAGATGGCTTTGAGTCTTCCTTCTTCTATTGCATCTACCATCCTTGTACTGGTCATACCCCTTTTCGGATTTAACTGAACTCCCCATGTCTTCTCAAATCGTACCTTAGCTTCAGGGTCATCAACCCTTGCATATCCCGGGTAAACATTAGGTAGTGCCCCAAGGTCGCATGCTCCCTGTACATTATTCTGGCCTCTAAGGGGGTTCACTCCAGTTGACTCACGACCGACGTTCCCTGTGAGCATAGCTAGATTTGCCACAGAATACACATTATGAGTGCCTGTAACATGTTGCGTAATACCCATACCATAAATGAATGCAGCTCTCTTTGCCTTACCGAGAATCTTAGCTGCCTCTCGTAACTTATACCGGGGGATACCAGTTATCTCTGAGACTGTTTTCAGGTCATATTTCGTTATAGTCTTCTTGAGCTCATTATAATTTTCACATCTCTCATCGATGAAAGCTTGATCCTGTAACCCATTCTTGACTATCAAATTCATGAGACCATTCAACAGAGCTACATCAGAGCCTCCATTCTGCCTCAGCCATATTGTAGCATTATCAACTAGGTTGATACGTCGAGGGTCAGCAACAATGAGTTTGGCTCCATTAACGATAACAGCTTCCCTGATAAATTTAGCAATCACAGGGTGATTCTCCGAGGTGTTGGAGCCTATAATGAAGATAGCATCACTGTTTACAAATTCCCTACTACTATTTGTCATAGCTCCACTTCCAAAAGCATTGAGTAATGCTATAGTGGTTGGTGAATGGCACAGCCTTGCACAGTGATCTACATTATTATTTCCAAAACAGACCCGTACGAATTTCTGGAATAGATAGTTCTCCTCGTTGGTGCATTTACCGGAGGCTAATCCTGCAAGAGCGTCTGATCCATGTTCTTCTTTTATCTCTTTGAATCTTGATGTAACGTAGTTTAGGGCTTCATCCCATGTAACTTCATAAAATGTCCCATCACGTTTAATCAAGGGCCGTCTAATCCTATCGCGATGAGTAACCCAGTCATAACCAAAACGACCCTTAACGCATAGGCTACCATCATTTTCTATGCCATCTTCCTTTCCTAAAACTTTGATTATTTTTCCATTTTTTATGTAGAGTTCAATACTGCATCCCACTCCACAGTATGGGCATATCGTTTCAACTTTCTCAAGCTCCCACCGTCTGCCTTTGAATCTTGCCATCCTGTCAAACAATGCCCCTGTTGGACAGACCTGTACGCATTCTCCACAGGAGACACATCCTGCTTCAAGAAGTCTGGTATCGTTGTGGGTGATTATCTTTGTCTCCACTCCGTTGTTTGATAGTTTGAGTATATTAAAATGCATAAGGTCACTACATGCACTTACACACCGACTGCAGACGATACATCTGTTAGGGTCGAAAACAATCGCTGGATTAGAATCATCCATTGTAACTTTTTCAATGTCGGTCCTGTATGGAATGGCGTCAGGATCAATACCCATTTCATATGCGAGGTCCTGAAGTTCACAACTCCCATTCTTATCACATATCATGCAATTAGAGTTATGCTGGCTAAGAAGCAGTTCTGTAACCGTCCGTCTTGATTCTATAACCCTTTGATTCTGAGTTTGAACTTTCATACCCTCGCGAATATATGTTGTACAAGAAGTCTCTAGCTTCTCAGCATTACCGGTGTCAACAACACAAATACGGCATGAACCCGTAGTCTTCAGACGTGGATGTGAGCAGAGACTAGGTATATATATGTCATTTTCTCGAGCTACCTCTAGGATAGTCTGGTCTTTTTTTCCCTTGACCGTTAATCCATCGATAGTGAGGGTTATAGTCTCCAAGCTAATTCTCCTTTCAGATTGCTCTTCCTTTTAGCAAAGATTCATTCTATTGAATCAAAACAACGGGGGTCTGAGAGTATCCAGTTAATTAATCCTGCTGAGTATATCGAGTGAAGTGAGGACGTAGTGGGGGACTTTCCTTCCCACAGGACATGATGATGTTTCATTAAGTGCTTTAGCTAAACTTGTAAGAATTTCCAAATCGTTTTCTTTACCTTTTTTGGAGGTCATCCGCACAAGGAGGTCTTCCATATGGACATGTCCGATTCTACATGGGGAACATTTTCCACATGCTTTTTTATTAATAGAGTTAATCATCTCAAGACTGCTGATTAAAACCTTCTGTATATCCTGGTTACTGTAATAGCAACTTGGGGAAGATTCATCTTTCATCATACTCATCGAGACGTTATCCATAATTACTCACATACACACTTCGTCATACGACGAAGTTGGCTTCGACATATGCCGAAGGTGTATATAAACATTATTCAATTCTATTGCGTAAAAATGTAAAATCAACCCTTTATAGATGGATTTTAAATCTTTAACCTTAGATGTCCCTTAAAAAGATTTTCCAATAAACTCATCACCATCTCTTCGGAAATATTGAAGGAAAAAGGCTTAAAATAGTCCTCTGTGATGCTATAGGGTGCTCAGGATTAAACCTGTGCGGAATAAGCTGAGGTCTCCTAGCCTGGTAGGGAGCTGGCCTGCTAAGTCTGTGTCCATACGGACGCGAGGGTTCAAATCCCTCCCTCAGCGCCATTAATTTTCTAAAAATGAAATTAAAATGAAAAATGTGATTAGAGAGATAACCCCATACGATGTGTTAAACGCCAGCTGCGATGTAGTTGATATCCACCAACCCTTCTGAGATGAGCATGCTATTCATTATATCTACTGTTTTCTTCATGTCACTATACGTGCTATGAAAATCAGTCTATTAATGCTTCTTCTACGTCCTTCTTGAATGCACCCAAATCTGTGATGTAATGTTTGATTGGGAAACTGTTAACTACTAACCACTGATTTCCTCTGCGGATGCTTTGATCTGGTTGCTCCCATGAATTATAGATATCCACCTTGAGATTTGGTGCTATCTCTTGTAGAGTTTCTTTTACCTGTAACATGTGGGCGTAATTCCATTCACATATAGGCTCGTATAGTAGTACAGCTCTATCCTTGTCTTCGTACAGTGGTGTATAGCGTGTCAGTTCTTGGGGTTTATAGGTACCGAATACTTCGCGATACATCTCACCGAAACCATCTATGAAACCAAGACCAGAATACAATCGATCTAACGCGGTCCCCTCACTAAATTCATAAGGCTTTGAAACAATATATTCACACAGCAGTCCCTCCAATATCTCTAAGCCCATTCTACTGTCATTCACAAGACTCTCCACAAGAGCTGTAGCAACTCCTCTCCTCTGGAAGTTTGTAAAGGGGTTGTACGCGCAGTGCATGATGATGACCCCTTCCCGTTGGTGTGGGATGTAGGGTACCGCCTCTTCAGGGTAGAATAATATCTGGGCGATAGGAGTGGTATCCACGTAAGCTATCTTGGTACGGGGGCCGTACTCATTCATCATCTGCCGAAGCCAGCGACGCTTCATCTGAATTCCCTTCAACTGGGTGCGATCTTCCAGTCTGTTAAATGAACAGATCCTGAAAACATCGAGGAGGTTTTCCTCGCCGATATCTTTCACACTCATCAAGTCACTGCTTCCCCCTACAAAAGTAATCTGAGAGTTTATAACCTCTAACTGTATACACGATAGAGTTTAATCCTTCATATCAGATATTTCGAAAAACTGGAGAAGAAATACATGGACCTATGGGGTTGGATGGCACAAATAGTTCAGCAATACGGCTATGCAGGAGCGTTCCTAATCTCAATAGTAGGAAACTTCACTGTGTTTCTCCCCGTACCTTATGCAATCACAATCTATACCTTTGGTGCAACACTAGATCCTTTGCTACTGGGGATAGCTAGCGGACTCGGGTCCACAATTGGTGAATTCTCTGCCTATCTTATAGGCGCAGGAGGCCGAAAAGTACTAGAAGGCCGGTACGGTAGTCGTTTTGACACAGCCAAAATTCTTGTCGAAAAACATGGAATGCTGATCATTTTTGTGTTCGCCCTACTGCCTCTCCCAGATGACCTCATATTGGTCCCTCTTGGGATGATGAACTATGACCTGAAGAAAGCTTTAGCTGCAGCATTCCTCGGAAAACTGGGTATGAGCTGGGTGCTAGCCTACGCAGGTAGGTACAGCTTCTCTTTCATCAAGAACCTGTTTGACAGTGGAGGCTACCTAGGAGGTGTAGTATCAACAATTCTGCTAATAGTCATCATTGTTGCCCTGATTAAGGTAGACTGGACAAGATTCATCGACCCTGATTTGAAAAACGATGATTAACCACAATTTGATATTAGTAACTCTTTCCCAGAGTTTCTGGTTGAAGGCTTGCTGCTGATACTCCTTCGCGTCTTCAAATACGTCTTCATAAATCCTGTACTTTCATATAAATCGTTGATTGCAGGAGTATCTGAATTGCTCAACACAAAGAATACACCTAATTCATTTAGTTTAATACAAATATCCCTTAACCTCATCTGATCCTCAAAATTAAAGTTACCTGAAGCATACTCTGTGAAGTTAGCTGTCTTACTCATAGGGTGGTATGGTGGATCCAGATAACAAATATCCCCCTGTTCTACATAGTCTAAAATATAACTGAAATCCTTGCAGTGTATTTCTATCCCAGAAAACAATAGACTGGTTTCAAGAATTCTCTTCCTGAAAACTATCTTGGGATTTTTATATCTCCCATATGGGACGTTGAACTCTCCCTTTGAGTTTTCCCTATATAAACCGTTGAATGCCGTTCTGTTCAAGTAGAGGAATAGTGCAGCTGACTCCACAGAAGGTATGTTAAGGTCATTGAATCTTTCACGTCTCTTATAGTATTCCTTCTTCTCATACCTATACTTAGATGCACAATCAATCAAATCTTGAGGGTGATCACGTACCACCCTGTAAAAATTAATTAACTTCTGGTTTACATCATTGATAGTTCCCCGTTCCGGTTCCAGTTCAAAGAAAACAGCTCCTCCCCCAAAGAAGGATTCATGGTATCGCCTGATCCTATAATCCTCTGGGAACAACTCTGTAATACGTTCTACGAGACTTCTTTTTCCACCAGCCCACTTCAAAAGGGGTTTCAAGATGTTACCGCATGAAAATGGGGTTAGAGTTAAAAAAGGTTAGAGGGCTGTAAAGCTCTCCACAGTCTCTTTATCCAGCTTCTTAATGACCTCAATAATAAGACGTATAGCGTTTTCTACGTCCTTCAGACTGAGGTATCCAACATGGCTGTGGATGTGTCGTGTTGGTACAGCTATAACCACTGAAGGACAGCCTGTTTTATGTTGATGGAATTTACCTGCATCAGTTCCCCCGCTGACCATACTGAGTTGTAATGGTATCTGTGCTTGTTTTGCTGTCTCTAACACCAGTCTCTTGAAGGGCTGGTTTGGGATCATGCTTCTATCCCATGCTAGTAAGCTGGGACCTTTTCCCATCTTCGCTGGTGCCTCCTGAGGCTTGATTCCAGGAACATCCCCCGCTATATCCACTTCAATAGCTATGGCGACATCTGGATCAACAACGTGAGCTGTGGTTCCTGCCCCCCTGACACCAACCTCCTCTTGTACTGTACATGCCCCGTAAACCGTGTTTGGATGGGATATGTTCTGCTCTTTCAAACGTCTGATGACTTCCATGGCAATGAATGCACCAATTCTGTCATCAAATGCCTTGCCCATTGCTATTCTGTCACCCATTACAGTGCTGAATGGGCTCCATGGTACCACAGGGTCTCCAATCTGGATACCTACTTCATCTACCTCTTCTTTGCTTGTGGCACCAATATCAATAAACATGTTATTCTTTTTTACCACCTTGTTCCTCTGATCTGCTGAGAGGATGTGAGGGGGCTTAGAAGCAATGACTCCAGGGACCAGCCCATTACTTCCTCTGATCATTACGCGTTGAGCTAGGAGCACCTGATCAAACCACCCACCTAGAGGGTTGAATGTCATATATCCCTCCTTGGTGACGCTGCTGATGATGAAACCCACCTCATCAGTGTGTCCGGACATCAAAAACTTGGGGCCATCAATGTCCCCGTTAGCTACAAATGTTACAGATCCTAGCTTGTCTGTGAGAATATCATCGGAAATAGGGGTCATGTATTCCTTGCACATACGGTTTACTTCTCGCTCGAAACCGCTTGGTCCGAAGCCCTCCATCAGTTTTTTCATAAGATCCATTGACTTTTCGTCAAGCATTACTATCAGAAAAAATACCAATTCATGGACATTTAGCGTTATCTCTGTTACAAGTCATCAGGTATTATTTTTCTTGCAGAGGTAAGATAGCCGCTGTGACCGATCATCTGAGTTTGGGGACGTGTTCTGTTCTCTGCGACGGTAATATTCCTGAGTATGAGTTCAATGGTTTCGATTTCAATGAATGGGAACTCTCGTATGGCTGCAACTGTCTTCATCACCTGTTCAATTGTAGGACTGAAGGATAGAAACATACCGCTCCCTCCAAGACTTTCATAGACATGGGGAACAACCATCCATGGTGTCGCCATATCAAGGATTACACCATCTACTCCCCTTTCGTCGATTCCTAGTGTAATGTTACCTATCTTCAGGTCAACATATTCCTCTAACCCTGAACGTTCAATGTTTCCGCTAGCCACCTTTTGAAATTTTGGATTAATATCATAACTGTAGATCATCCCATCAGGGCGTACTATATTTGCCATCGCCATGGTGAGTGCCCCACTACCAGTTCCCGCCTCAACAATCCTACTTCCCGGTCCGATTCCCATCTGAAGTAAAATGTAGCTGATATCCTTGGGGTAAAGAACCTGTGTCTTTCTATCTGTCTTCAAAATCCTATCCCGGATGAGAGGTTTAATCACATGGAAGCTGATCCCGAGACTACTAACAAGTGTTGTACCGTAAGGTTTTCCTATGAGTTCTCCAAGTTCCACGAAGCCCTTATGTGTGTGGAATTGTTTGTCTGTTTCGACTTTCACCATATAGGTTCGGCGTTTGTCCAAGTATAGTATTATGTCGTCGCCTTCTTTGATGGGATTCATTGGAACCTAAAATAGGACACTTGAATAAAATCCCTACTGTAATTATACTTAATCGAATTCAGGTAAGATAATGTCACTGTCCTTATGCTACACTGTTGTTTTACCTGTCCGTGTCTAAAAGTTGTTTTTTCCATGCAACCTGCTCTCGTAGTTTTCTCTCCCTCTCTTCAAATGGCATCAATCTATAAGGATTGAAAGGTAACCAACTGACACCTTCTACTGGTTTACCTGAAACCTCCTCTGCTGTCCCAATGTAGACAATACAATGGAGTATACCTGATTTTTCAAATAAACAGTCAGCACTATTTGACGCTTTAGCCAATCTATAAAGTGCAACCTGTTGAAAGGGGCTGTCGAGATTATATTCTCTAGAGTCTTTATAGTCAATTTCCTTTTGACCTCCTGTGTCTACGAATATTTTATGGGTTTTCCCATCTATACTAACATAATTTGGGAAGAATATCCGTCTGAAAACTCGCATCTTGACTCTTTTTCGCTTGTACACGAAATTGAAGCCCTTGTCCATAGAAGAAACGCAGCTTTGTCTTGTATTTTAATTGTCTGTATTTTTAGATTATTTCAAAT
>RCNB010002065.1_pt1 | contig 12404 bp, 12 predicted proteins | sample 2041321 | NCBI WGS metagenome assembly RCNB01 (sample SAMN09708232, study PRJNA481090) | Marine sediment metagenome, whole genome shotgun sequencing project. | reverse complement strand
ATTCCTTCATAAAATGCAGCATATTATTTTTTATTTTATCTTCTATACGTAAGTATTCAATATGTTTTGATATCTTAAGGACAGAAGTTAAATAATAGCTTTTATCGAAATATTTGCAAAAATAGAATCCGAATTTAAACACAGCCTTAGTGAATTCTCTTTTGGAACTTAAGATTTTTTGGGAAGATTTGCTTTTTTTTAGGCTTATATCTAGATGATAAAGGCTTCTCACGAAAATATCGTCGAAATCATACTCAAGATCAGAAATGTTAGGAAGTTGATTTCTTACATCTTCCCCATATAAGAGTTGGGAGTTTTCCGGACATTTCAAGTCTAAGAGACTCCACTCGTAATTAGCAAATGACTGGAGGGAAAACGCTTCTTTTGCTTGTAATCCTTGTAAAGTATTATATCCTACCCAAACATTAAAATTTTCGACATTTTTAGTTTCATATCGAACATCTGTCCATTCGAGTTTAGGGATTTTATCGAAGGAATTAACTATAACAATTATATCAATATCAGTGATTTCCCAATCAGTTGGAAGTGTTTTATCGAAACAGCTTCCAATACCGAACACACTGATGATACTCTCTTTAAAACCATCCTTTAGATAGGTGATGATCTTTGAAATTACGCTATCTTTTGTTTTAATTTTGTTCACAATTTATTGCTTAAATTAAAATTTAAAGTTATGTTCTATTTATAATATCACTATTTAGATTTATATTATTAGAGAAATAATTTTACGAGTTAAAATGCATTTTATAAATAGTTTAATCAAAACACCAAAATTAGACGATCCTGCTAAAGAACACATGAATATCCATAGACATTTTTATAGGTATTCTAAAGGAGATTTTATTGGTCCTGCTATAAAAATTACTAAAACAAGTGGAAAAATAACCCTTAAAGGAACTCATGAATATGAAGATTTAATTTTAGAGCTTGTTGTGGCATCCCTATCTAATACACAAGCTGATTTTGAAATTAAAGGTAAATTGATTACAGGAAGCGATCTGAATGATACACTATCAAATCTAGGTTTAACCTGGGCTTTGAAAAAATCTACAGGTAAAACGAAAAATTACAAAGCAAATATACTAGACCAAATCAATAAAAACTTGTTATTACAAGCAATAGAAGTATTTAGAGAAAATAGCTACTTGCTGTTGTCTTTCGTTGTTAATCCAAACTGCAAGGTTACTACTAAAAAAAATATTCCACAACCATCTAAAAAAAAAGCGGAAGATGACGATGTGAGCAAAAGAATTCAATTTTGTACCGGTGTTCTTAGTAATACAGATGCAAATCTTAAAATGGTCTTAGATTTAACTGTTCCTGATTTTATCTCTGATATCCCCAAAAGTTGGAAGACCATAATTGTTTTAAATAATTACAACATAAAAGAGATTGAAATTCCTACGAATATCAAGGATTCTCGGTTATTAAGAATTATGGCTATAAGAAAGGGTAAAATGTTTCGATCAATTAACGTAAACGGTGAATTAGTAGAAAAACAATACTCAATTGTAGTTTAAAACGAAGTATACTAAATTCTATTAATTTGAAATTCAAAAAATTTAATTTTAATGGATGTTTTACTTGAACATCGAATAGAAGAGATTAAGAAGATAAAAGATTATGAAGGAATTAAACCCTCTATTAAGGTCTTTTTTGTATATATTAGGTAGCGATATAGCCATAGAAGTTGGAATTGAACTATTGAATTCTGAAGAAGAGGACATAACTGATGAGGGTATTACTGAAAATATTAAAGAGCGCTTTAAAGACGAACCACCCGAAGTACGTTTTGAAGAAAATGAGGCAGAATTTTTAAAATTAAATACTGTACGAAAGACATTATATAAGTTATATAGTGCAAAATTAGCTCAATTTAGAAGAATTCGTGATAAATCTACGGGCTGGTTTATATATTATTGGTGGCATGAATTTGACTTGTTTGAAGAAATTTTAATGGAAAAAAGGAGATTAATGGAGAATAAGCTAAGGGAGAGATTAAAATTCGAGGAAAACAACTACTTCTTTGTTTGTAAAGATTGTAAAGATTCAAATAACCAATTCAATTTTGATAGAGGGTTTGAATTAAATTTCAGATGCCCTGATTGTGGAGGTCCTTTAGAAGCTCAAGACAATAAGGCTTTAATACATTTTTTAAAAGAAAAAATAGTTCTAATCGAAAATCTAGATTTATCTATAGAATCAATAGTATAATTACATCTCATATTTCAGCTAAGATATTCGTTCTAAAGCATAAATTGAAGTCTAAATTTATAGGTTACGACGATTGATGCAAGCTTTTGTAGTGATTTTAATTCCATTAGTTTTTATTTCTTTTTCTTCTTAATATAGGCGATATCACCTAAAGAAGAGCCGCTATCTTTTTTCATATACTGACTTTGTTTAGCACTTGGCTCAATTTCGTCTACTTGTTTAAGTAGTTTAATATTGTAGACATCTTCTATTTTTTTCGCTAACTTTATTGTAGGCTCAACTTTCCCAGCTTCAATTCTTCTTAATAGTGAAGGTTTTTCGTTCAGTTTTTGAGCAAACTGATCTTGGTTCAGTCCGCGAGAATTACGAGCTTTTCTTATTCTTGCGACATAATCACCGACAATTTCTATGCTCTCTTCGATTTGTCTAGGTCGGACTACTTTTTTCAGGGACGATTTAGGTTTAGGATAAAAATTTTTGTTACCAAAGGCAGTTTTAGGTTTAATTTTGATTTTAACTCCAAATTGGGCACAACTTTGACACACAGTGATTTTTGCTCCTTCTATTAAGACTTTTTCTCCTCTACCCCATATTTTTCCACCACATATGGGACATTCCTTCTCATATTCGTTGGCTAACTTTTTCGACATAAAATATCATAACACCCAATATTTTCAAAGGAAAAGCACTATGAATAAGATCGGGTTAGAACCCTTAAAATTTTTGGTTATTAGCTACAAAACGTTATAAAATATAATCCAAAAATTTTTTAAAACTACACTGCTTCCAGATATTAGCGTATTACCTTAAGTTTAAATGAATAAATTGTTATTATTAAATTAATTTATTATCTTAATATTAATATAAGTAAAAATTGGGGAATTTAACGTTTGACAACAACTAAGGAAAGTAGGAAAAAAAAAGAAGACACGAAAGATGAAGAATATTTAATCACTTATACAAGGCATTTAGAGAAAAGATTAAGAAATCTAGAAACAGAAAAGCAACTATTAGATGCTGAACGTTTAAGGTTAGAACAAGAATTAAACAGTTTAAGAAATGAAATCGATAGATTAAGAGAACCTCCATTAGTTTCGGCAACTGTAATTGACATGCTAGAGGACACGGGAAAAGTCATAGTAAAAAGCTCCACAGGACCTAGTTTTGTTGTTAACCCCAGCAGAAAAGTTAAAAATGAAAAACTAACTCCAGGAATGCGAGTAGCTCTAAATCAAAGAACCTTCGCAATAATGGAAATTCTACCGACTAAATTAGATCCATTTGTTAAAGGAATGGAAGTCATAGATGAAATTCCAGATATCTCTTACGAGGATGTAGGCGGATTAAGTGACCAAATACAAGAGGTGAGAGAAACTGTGGAACTACCGCTGTTAAAACCAGAGTTGTTTGAAAAAATTGGAATTGATCCCCCTAAAGGGGTTTTACTTTATGGTCCCCCAGGTACGGGTAAAACATTAGTGGCGAAAGCAGTTGCGCATGAAACTGAAGCTACTTTTATTAGAATAATCGGTTCAGAGTTAGTTCAAAAGTTTATAGGAGAAGGCGCTCGATTAGTGCGAGAAATTTTCAATTTAGCAAAACAAAAAGCCCCTACTATCTTATTTATTGACGAATTAGACGCAATTGGGTCTCAAAGATTAAAAATCGCAACGTCAGGAGACAGAGAAGTTCAAAGGACTTTAATGCAATTATTATCCGAATTAGATGGATTTGGAGAAAGGGGAGACGTTAAAATAATTGGTGCGACTAATCGTATTGATATCTTAGATCCTGCTTTATTGAGACCTGGTAGGTTTGACCGAATGATAGACTTTCCAATCCCTGATGAAGAAGCAAGATTGTCGATCTTTAAAATCCATAGCAGATCTTTAACTATTGAAGGAGAGCTTAATTTAAAAAAGTTAGTTGAGTTAACTGAGGGTGCTACTGGAGCAGATATTAAAGCAATATGTACTGAAGCTGGAATGTTTGCAATAAGAAAAGAGGCGGAGCACATAGTAAAAGATGATTTTTTCAAAGCTGTCGATAAAGTAATGAACAAAATGAAAGATAAGGCTATTCAATCACGGATGTATTCCTAACAATCATTTTTGCAATTTTTTATTTTATTGTCAATTGATATAGAAATCAAATTAATATGGAAACTAAACTACTTTTTGCTTTAAGAAAAGTAAAGGCTATTTCTGATTACCAGTTTGGTCAGTCGATAACTGATATTCTGTTTGAAGACGAAAACGAGATTAATTTTGAATTTTCTAGAAACACGGGTAAAATTAAACATGTATATGACAAAGACAAGCTAATCCTAAATTTAAGACCGACTAATGGATTTTTTACTTTGAGTTTATATTCCGCTATTAAAATAATTAAACGCATTCCACCGCTTAAATTAAGAGCGGTAGTGATGAACGAAATATCAGATTTCATTAGAAAGGGACGTAACGTCTTTTGCAAGCATGTTGTAGACATTGACGATAATTTAAGAACCTCCGACGAGGTTATTGTGGTTAATCAAGAGAACGAAATTTTAGCGATGGGAAGATTAATGATTCCTGTCCCTTATGTTCGAAGTTTTAAAACTGGAATTGCAGTTAAAGTTCGAAAAGGTATAGCTAAATCAAAATTATAAAAATTAATAGATACTTATAATATATGTAGTTTGGAGTTGTTGAAAAAAATGGTTAAATTACCAAAGGAAATGCAAAAAAAGGAAAAAAGTAAACCAACGCGACCACAAGCAACAAAGAAGAGAGAAGGACAACAATTTGCTTCAAGACAGATGCGCCGTCGGATGCAACAGCAAGGAATTGATATGGAACCAATTAACGCTACGCGAGTAATAATTGAAGGTCCTGAAAATACTCTTGTAATAGACGAACCCGAAGTTGTTTTAATGAAACAAATGGGACAAGAGATTTATCAAATAATAGGGGATGCAGAAGAATATTCTGTAGGGGAGGTTCAAATAGAAGAAAAAGCGGAAGGGGAAAGAGAGGATGCTATGGTAGAATCTGAAGCTAAAGCGGTTATTACTGAAAACGATATAATGCTAGTGGCAGCTCAAGCGAATGTAGATAAAGAAGAAGCGAATGCCGCGTTGATTGATAGTGAAGGAGATATTGCGAAAGCCATTTTATTTTTAAAAAATAAACCTTAATATCTTGACTTGTATTTGTAGAAAAAATAAGAATTAAGAATCATTAACCATTAAATTTTTTATAATTATTACGGTAGAAAGATATGTCAAAAGTAAAGAAAAAACCCACTAGGTCACCGGGAGGATTATCCCAAGAAGAAATAGTATTTGAGAAAGTTATCCAGTTTTCGGGTTGGATATTTTTAATTGCTTTACTAATGTTTTTAAGCGCGTTTTTTGTTTTTGACATGATACTCGACTTAATTGAACTCACATTGAATGCATCAACATTTACATTAATAATTTTCACTGGTACTAATGCAGCAATTAGTTTTGCCTTAGCAACTCGCGTTAAAAAGAATAGAGATCAAAAAAGAAAACTGTTTATAGATTGGCTTTTAGGTCAATTTATTTTTTGTTTGGTTGCAGTTTTTGTTGTTGCTGCCTATCAGTGGTAATTAATTTTTATTTTCCTTTTGTAACTGCACGTATTCATTTATAATCATCTCTTGGAGGATTAAACACGTCTATAACCTCTGAGTCCTCCAATATTTTTGCCCCATGTTTTTCGTTTGATTCAAAAACATAACTCTCTCCCTTTTGAGCCAAAAATTCTTCATTTTCGGTAAAAAATTGTAATTGTCCTTTAATTACGTATCCGATTTGACGTTCCTTATGGGAATGGAGAGGGACTTTAGAATTTTTATCGAGAATAAAATGGCATAGCATCATGTTCTCGTTATAAATTAGAGTCCTTCGATAAATTCCGGGCAACATTTCTACAGAATTGATAGAACTTTTATTTACGTGATTTTTTTTCATTTCAGACACTTAAATAACTTGATTTCATCTGTTTTTTCTTTAAATATTCTCGTAGTTGATAATTTTTAAATTTTACATTAATCGCTTAAAAATTACAAAACCGAGAAGGACGACAATTTTAAGTTTGAGAATAAAATAACGAGATTAAAGGTAATACAGTCGGATTTATAGGTGAAACTATTAAGTTTTCTGTAGATTTCTTAACTGGTTTATTAGATTGTAGATTAAAGGTTAATAGAATAAGTTTATATTGGAAAAAAAAATACATTTTTATATCAAAAGAGGCAAAGTATTAACGAGAATATATAATTATTAAAGCTACTATTTAGGTTAATAAAAACGACATAAAATTTTAGCCATCATAATGGTTATATACTGATATCACTTCGTTAGGTATTGCAAATTAAAATATTATAATGGTTAATATGGTATTAACTCCAAAATCTGAAACAATTAAAGAAAAAAATATATTAGAAAGTGGGTTTTTGAAAAATTTACTTCCAAGTGTTTCACGGACGGAAGGTGATGTAGTACCTTTTGAGCTAAATAAAATAAAAGAAAGCATTTTTAACGAAACGGGCCTAGATTTAGAATCTGCCGAAAGAATTACCGAGCTTGTTGTGAGAAGAATTATATCTTCCAACATTAGTTTTCTTTCTGGACCACATATTAGAGAAATAGTATGCTCAATATTATCGGAAGAACACTACGAAGACGAGCGAAAACTATATACAAGGATAGGCATGCCATTAATGGATTATGAAGCGATATTAGAGAAAGGCGTTAATGAAAACGCCAATCAAGATTTAAACCCTGAAAGCATCCATCATTGGGCTGCAAATAGAATTTCTGATGAATACGCTCTTTTAAGGATTTTAGACTCAGAAGAAGCACATGCTCATTTGTACGGAGACATCCATGTACATATGCTAAGATACTTCGATTTGAGACCGTTCTGCCAAGAATGGGATCCTCGCATGATTCTCGAACATGGACTTCCTCCCGTAAATAGTTGGGCACATTGTAGTAGGTCTGGTCCAGCAGGAAGCTTACGGGTAGCTGTAACCCATCTAGCTAAATGGTTAGGAACGATACAAGGCGAATTTTCGGGCGGTCAGGGCTATGATTACATAACAACATTCCTCGCTCCTTATGCTAAAGGACTTTCCGCTAGAGAAATCGAACAATCTATGCAATGTTTAATATATGAAACAAACCAGATTTTTGCAGCGAGGGGAGGGCAAGTACCCTTTACGTCGATTTCTTGTACTCCTACAGTACCTGAAGGTTTGTTATCCATTCAGGCTATTGGCCCCCACGGTAAAATTATTGGTAAATATGGTGATTATAAAGAAGAGTGTCTAAAACTTTTTGACGCTCTAACCGATGTTTATATCCATGGAGACTACGATGGAAAGCTATTTGCATTCCCAAAACACGAAATTAAGATTAAAAAAGAGTGGCTTAAAGAGTTTGAACCGTCTTACATTAAATTAATGGAAGAGGTTGCAAAGATGGGTACTCCATATTTTCTTAATATGTGCCCAGAATGGATGCCAGACGAAATTCACAGTCAATGTTGCCGTAAATTTTTAAGCGGTAATCAGATTATAAGCAGATGTGAATCAGACCCCGAAAAGAGGAAAAACACAAATGTTTGGGAAAATTACGTCTCAATTGGTTCGCTTCAAAGCGTCAGTCTTAATTTACCTAGGTACGCTTACATGTCTGCTAACGAGGAAGATTACTTTAGGATTTTAGATAAGAACATGGAGCTGTCTGCAAGAGTGCTACTAAAAAAATGGAAATTGATCGAAAAACGCTTAAAATCGGGCCATCTACCTTTGTGTAGCGGTAAAATAAATGGAGAGCCAATTTTTAACCTAAACGATCAGAATCTCTCTATTGGCTTTACTGGTTTGAACGAGGCCTTAAAAAGTCTGATTGGCTATGAATTGCACGAACACGACACTGCATACAATTTTGGTAAAAAGGTGTTAGAATATATGGTAGCAAAGTGTAATTCATTGACCGAAAGAGACGGAATTTCGTATTCACTTTGGGAGCAACCTGCAGAATCTAGCTCAGGTCGCTTTGCTAAGTTAGACCTAAAACATTTTCCCAAAAAAGCAATTCCACAATCAACTGGTAACTCTGCCTACTATACAAATTCTAGTCATTTTAGATATGATGCTGACATTACTTTATCTGAAAGAATTAAAAAGCAAGGAGATTATCACCCTGTTGTTGAAGGTGGAGTAATAACACACATCTGGCTTGGTGAACAAAAACCCGATATTAATGGGTTATGGGAACTGACGAAGAATATTTGTCTCAATACTAATACAGCTTATTTCGCTTATACGACCGATTTTACTTATTGCCCTCATTGTAGAAAAATGTTTCGAGGTGGAAATTTTACTTGTCCTAAATGTTACTCTGGAGATGTTAAGGTGTATTCAAGAATTACCGGGTATTACAGTGAAGTAAATCGATACAATTCAGGTAAGAAAGCAGAATGGGAATCTAGAAAAAGATATAATTTACTTTCCTAATTCGCTGACAATAAATATTTGAGTATCTTACATTATTTATGAAAGAAAATTTATCGCTCAAAGAATTTCAGGAAAAAATTGATACTTGGATTTTAAGTCACGGTGGCTATTGGCCTCCTCTTTCTATGTTTAGTGCTATAGTGGAAGAAGTTGGTGAATTAGCTAAAGAAATAAATTACCTTGAAGGATTCAAACCAAAAAAATCGGAGGAAATCGCAACTAGCATTGGTGAAGAACTCGCAGACGCTATTTTCGCAATAATATGCGTTGCAAATTATTATAAAATTAACTTAAGCGAGGAATTAAGCTTAGTAATTGAAAAATATACTAAGAGAGATTCAAAACGATTTAGTTAAGCGTAGGTTTTACCATTCTTATTAGATATCTCTGAATATATTTCTAAATATGTAAAACTTTAATTCTTATAAGCTTTCTATTTCTTAGAATTAATAGTAGTTATAACACTAATCAATTATTCACCTTAGAAGATGGAAGAAAACGGTTTAGATAAACAAGTTATACTTCATTTGCTGGAAAAAAAGCTAGATAAAGATTTTTCCTACTACTCAGGATCAATTTTAGGATCGATGTGTACAGAACCATTAGATTTTGCTAAGGAAATCTATCTCAAATATATATCTAAGAATTTAGGAGATCCCGGGTTATTCCCAGGCACCGCTGCATTGGAGGACGAACTTATCTCTGAAATTGGGGACTTATTTGGAAATGAAAACATTACAGGAACATTTACAACTGGCGGTTCTGAAGCAAATTTAATAGCTATGAGGATTGCCAGAATTTTGCGATCTGATATCAAAAATCCGGAAGTTGTAGTTCCAATCTCTGCCCATGTATCTTTTGATAAAGCAGCAGATTTGTTAAACCTTAAACTGCGGAAAGTAAAGTTATTAGATAATTTCGAATTTGACTTAAATCATTTTAAAACATTAGTTAATAAAAATACTTGCGCCGTTGTCGGAGTTGCAGGCACAACTTCCCTGGGTTTAATTGATCCAATAGAAGAAATAGGTACATTTCTTGAAGGTAAGGATATTTTCTTTCACATTGACGCCGCATTCGGAGGTTTCGTTTTACCTTTTCTAAAAAGGTTGGAATATCAGGTTCCTTTATGGGATTTTTCTGTAAAATCTGTAGATTCAATTACTGCTGATCCTCATAAGATGGGTTTAGGAATAATTCCTTCTGGGGGTATTTTTATTAAAGACTCTTCAATTTTACAGAAAACAGGTTTTGAAATTCCTTATTTAGCGGGAGGATCATTCAAGCACTTTCATATTGTTGGGACGAGACCAGGAGGTCCAATCATAGCGTTTTGGGTAGCATTAAAGTATTTAGGAATTAAAGGTTTTAATGAGATTGTTAGGAAATGTATGGATAACACTAAATATTTGGTAAAACTAATCTCTGAAATTCGCGGGATAAAATTAGCTGCGGATCCTGTTATGAATGTGGTTGGGATCACCACGGACAATGGAGATAGTATATGTGAACTCGAAAAAGCGTTACGTCATAATAAATGGATGTTAGGGAAATTTCTAGATTTTAATTTAATTAGAGTTGTGATAATGCCTCATGTAAAGAGAGAACACTTATCAAATTTTGCTGTTGATTTAGAAAATATTGTAAAAAAACTAAAATTATAATAAGAAGAATTTAGTTTTTTATTATATCCGACAGAAATATATTTATTAGTCGGAAAGTAATTTAATATTTTATACAAGATTATTAGGGTAAAATTCCTCTTTAGAACTGATTGGAGAATGGGAAAGGATAAAAAAAAAAAATTTGGAATAAAAACAACACGTTATTTTACGAAAAACTGTACTAACTGTATGTTCGAATACCCAAATTGGTTTACGAATTGTCCTAAATGCGGAACCGCATGGGATGCTACTAAAGCAGAAGAAGCTTTAGGGCAGAAGGGCATACTTAAAAAAACTATTAAAATTGTCGTTAAAATAACAGAAGATGATTTCAACACTACCTTAGAAAGGGTTCTGCTCATATTTAGTGCTGATCGTGGAAAATCGTGGTATCGATTGCAAATGGAACACGAGTTAGATTATTTTATAGCAGAAATAGCTGAAGTACCAATGGGTTCTATTATTATCTATTACATTGAGGTATTATTAGCTCATGGTGAAATAGTAATTGAAAATAACGAGGGAAATTATTTTCATTATGAAGTTGGCATTCCTATAGAAGAATCAGAAAGAAAACGACAATTATCACAACAGGATATGGGAAAGAGCGAATATAACGAGTCACCAGATCTGACAACTAACTCAATACCAGAACCTAATAAAAAATTAGACGAAAAATTAAGCGAACCTTCGATTCCACCGTCTCAGATTTATATTAACCAAGAAGATATTCAACCGCCACAACAACCGAAAAGTTATCGTTTAGAGGATAATTTAACTATTTTTGGAAAACTTCAAACTCAGATAGATCCAGATTTAAAAATATGTCCTTATTGTAATTCAAAGATTAAAAAACTGTGGAGCACTTGCCCCATTTGCGGGAAAAATCTTTAGAAGATTCAATTGAAAAGGATTTATTTCAAGGTTTAATGATTATAATTTATTTCCACATTTATTACAGAACGCGTAATCAGAGGATAAAATAGACCCACATTGTTCACATATTAAAAGATCTTTGGATTTGCTTTTTGATACTGGTTGAGTAGACGTAAACGCAGTAAAAGTATTAGAATCGGCTTCAACATCCGCAACATTAGGAATTATTCTTAATTTAGAAGCCCCCTCTTCCTTAGTTTTACTTGTACTCGTAAAGGGCATAAATGGAACGCTTTGATCTGGAGTTTCTACCTCAGATCTATGGGTAAGAGTTTGAAATAAGGAATCCATCCCCGTTTTGGTTTCACTAACAGCAGAGAGTGGTGCAGGTTTGGTTTTTTTAGATTCAACTTGTTTTTCTTTTTTAGATTTTTTAGATTTTTTAGATTTTTGCATAGATGTAATTAAATTCTCTTGCTTCTCCCGTTCTTCAAGCGTCTTCTTTTCCTTCTCAATTTTTGCCTCTTCTTTATCCTGTTTCTTTTGTTCCTTGGCTTTCTTTTTCTTCTCCTTTTTTGACATAATTGCCGAGGGCATATAATCGATAAGCGAATCAGAAGTTGAACCTGGAGGTGTTTGGGTTGGAAATATTGGTGATCTACTATTCGTGTCTGGTTGTGGTTTGGGGCTAGGTTCAAATGGTATTGATGCAGGTTGAGGTTTCGAATGTTCTTCCCTTTTTATTAGACGAAATGGTGTATGAATCGGAGTGCTTTCAGTTGGCTTTTCAGAATGAGGTCTTTGAAACTCTTTAGGAGTTGGTGCAGGTTCTGGGGCGTTAGTGAAAGGAATTGCTTTTGGTTTATAGACAATATCGTCGCTGGCAAGGGATTCAAGTTCGGATTTTATCGCTTCTTTGATTAAAATCTCATCTGGAGTTTTAAATTCTATTTCGGTTAGTTCAGGAATTGAGATATCGGGAGTGGATTGCGATTCTGTCGCTGGCTTTGGTTCGGGAACAGGTGGAGCTTCGTATTTGATTTCTTTTTCAGATTCAAAAAAGGAAGGCGGTTCTACTTTTTTAGTCAATTTCGG
>RCNB010002064.1_pt1 | contig 12413 bp, 11 predicted proteins | sample 2041321 | NCBI WGS metagenome assembly RCNB01 (sample SAMN09708232, study PRJNA481090) | Marine sediment metagenome, whole genome shotgun sequencing project. | reverse complement strand
GGAACATGTCCGAAAATTGAATCCGGACCGGGGCGGACTCCTTGGAGTTTGTTCTAAACTACACCGCTCTTTTCAAGCAGGCTGCGCACCTGTAAAAGCGCCTTACTGTCTCCCGGAAGGTCAAAAACCGAACCGCCATTAAGATCCATTTCATATATACAATCATCAATATTTATGATCCCCAGCAGGTTCAGTCCTTTTTCATCTATGCTTTTTTCAAGCCGGCTGTCAAGCTTTCCGTCGACCCTTCCGACAATAAGGTGGATCTCCTCTGCTCTGACACTTACTTCTCCTGCCAGGTCCTTTATCCTTGCGGCGGTAAGTATCCCTCTTGGAGAAGGATCAGATACTATAAGGAGCCAGTCCACATCGCTTGTCGTCCTCCTGCTCAAGTGCTCCATTCCCGCTTCATTATCCATTACTACCCACCCGTAATTGTCCTGGAGGGTATCAATATATATCTTGAAAAGATTATTTGCCGCACAATAACAGCCCGGACCCTCGCCCCTGCCCATTACCAGAAGATCATATCCAGAGCCCTCGACCAGGGCCTGGTGGACATTCATCTCAACCATCTGGTCCTTAAATATTCCCCCGGTCATCCTGGGGGCATTTTTTTTAAAATCTTCCCTGATCATACCTATAGTAGAGGATACCTCAACACCCAGTACTTCATTAAGATTAGAATTTGGATCAGCATCAAGTGCCAGGACCGTTCCCTTTTTCCCATCGATCAGGTTTCTTATTATAAGTCCGCTTGTAGTGGTCTTACCCACTCCTCCTTTTCCTGCTATGGCGATTTTCTTACTCATAGACCAGTGGGATCCTTTCAAAAATTAAAAATAATTATAAAATTTATTTATCAATAGAATATATATATTCTTCTACTGTCGGAAAATCTTTCATATCCGTATAGGGTAAAAACAGGCCCGCAACATACCGGTCCATAAATTTCATATTAACACTTAATTCTATATACGTAATATGATCAGCTATTTTTACGCTTTTATTATATTTATCCTCCGACATTATGCTTAAGTATGCGCCGGTAACTGAAGTATTTCCGAGAAAATGATATTTACTGATATTTACATCAGGGATCATACCTATCAATACTGCATTCCTTATATTAAGATGCCTTCCAAGCCCTCCAGCAAGATATATTTTTTTCAGGTCGAATACACTGAGGTCCACTTCTTCAAGAAGAGTCCTTAACCCTGCATATATAGCCGATTTTGCCCTGATCAGATTATCGATATCTACTTCGCTAATAAAAATATCTTTTCCGGTGGCACTCTCATCAGCCGGCACTATCACATACTTGCAGTCCTTTTCCTCACAGATAAGGTATTTATTGCCGATATCCTTATTAAATTTTCCTTTTCTGTCTATGACTCCCTTTATATACATCTCTCCCAGAATATCAATAAGGCCTGAGCCGCATATGCCTTCAGGGGTCTGATCCCCAACTATACCCACATCACACTTGAATGTCTTCTGGTCTATTGATACTTTTTCGATCGCGCCGTCAGCGGCCCTTATGCCGCATTTTACTCCGCCTCCCTCAAAAGCGGGTCCGGCAGAACACGAGCACCCCATCATCCATTCCGAATTCCCTACCACAAGTTCTCCATTGGTGCCAAGGTCAAGGAAAAGAGCCAGTTCACTTTCGTCATACATCCCGCTGGCAAGTACTCCTGAGGTTATATCTCCTCCAAGATAACTGGCGACTCCCTGCATGCTGTAAACATGCGCATTGGCAAGATGTTTTATACCGACTTCCCTGGTAGTTGAATTCGAAAACTTATTTCCCACTGTAACATAGGGTTCTTCCCTGATAAATCTCGGCGGGACCCCGTAAAAAAGGTGCATCATCGTAGGATTACCGGCTATCATCACCGATACTACGTCCCTGGCATTGATGCCGCTGTCTTTTAGCAATTTTTTTATAAGATCATTTAAGGTATCTGTCAGGACCTCCCTGAGCTTTGCCAACCCTCCCTCTTTATTTGAATATACTATCCGGTTTATGATATCTTCCCCGAATTTTATCTGGGGATTATATTCGGACTGGATTCCAAGGATAGAACCATCAAGAAGATCGACCAGATACATCACAAGGCTGGTGGTCCCTATATCCAGGGCTATACCGTATATCTTATTATCCAGATGCCCGCTGTGGAGATCGATCATTATCTCATTTTCCTTATCCATTATGACTGTTACCTTCCAGTCCTGCTTCCTTAATCTATCCGGGAGCTTCCGGATAAGATTTATTGGAATATCGGGATTATTTATCCCCATCTTCTCTCTTATGCTCTTATTTATCCTATAAAGATCGCTTGTACCATATGACAGAGTGGGCTCTTCGACTATAAGGTTTTCCTTTAGGAACCAGGGCTTTACCTCAACGATTGAAAGTTCTTCAGTGCTTATCCCCGAATAATCCTTTAAGGTCCTTCTGCTATATTTCCCCTCAGCTATTTTTGCCCTGCTTTTTTTACGTATTGGTATCTCTACTTCAAGGTCGCTTTTTACATTAGCAAGACACGACAGTACGAAACCTTTCTTTTTATCATTTGCGGAAATGAATTTGGTCCTTTTTGATCCAATATCACCTTTTATCACTTTTACCCTGCATCTTCCGCATGTTCCAACGCCGCCGCAGGAAGAATCTATGTCCAGGCCGCTGTCAAGAATTGCCTGGCGAAGATTATAGCCTGAAGGGACTTCAATGGACCTGCCGTCCGGGAGGAATTTGACGAGATATTTTTTAGTTTCAACCATTCTTTTGCTATATTTTTTGACTCATTTGAAAATTTATTCTATGACAGGACTTACCAGGAGCCTTTCCTGGAACTTATAAGTCTTATTAATTCTTAGAAATTATATTATATAGGCATTTAAAAATCAAAATGGAAGGAGATTTATGCTCCTTCCATTTTTAAAATATATGATCACCTTAAGTTTTTTACTCTTCTGTTACACTCTCCATAATACTGGTTCCTTCATCCTCTGTCTCAACCACCATGATAACCACTACAAGTCCGCCGCTTTTTGCGGAAAGAGAAGAAATCTTGTCATCATCTCCGCTTGCAGAGAATTCGTTCTCAATTTCCCAACCATCTAAGTTTTCCTTATACCAGGCAAATACATCGCTGCCTGCATCTTCTGTAAGGCCGTTTATAGAGTAACTGTCTTTATTATCTTCTGTGACAGACCAGGATGAGATTATTTCCATATCAGGATAGACAGGTACATTATCTGGAAAATTATCCGGGAGATCAGCACCCATACCGATCGAGACATCCCCATCATCGCTTTCAATGGTCATCTCACCATCATCTAGGTCTATGTCAACATTTTCTCCGCTATCGCTTTCAATGGCTTTCTCTATTGCTTCCTCGGCTATCTTCTCGGCAATATTCTGTCCAAAGCATCCACTGGCCAATACCAGGATCAGTAGCATAGGTACTATTACTGCAGTTATTGCTATTATTTTTTTCATCTCTTTCTCCTTTTTTGAATATGGCTTAACAAATTGCCTTAAAATAAATTTAACATATATTCTACTAAAATAATCTCTATAATAAAATTGGATATTCTCAGGACTGCTAAGTTCCCGGACAGGCTCCCGATCTACTCAGCTACTTATCACTGCTTATCTCATAAAAACTCATGAAGGCCTCATCAGGTATATCTACTCTTCCGATCTTTTTCATCCTCTTTTTGCCCTTCTTCTGTTTTTCAAGCAGTTTTTTCTTTCTTGTGATGTCTCCTCCATATAGTTTAGCCGTGACATCCTTACGGTATGGAGCAACCCTCTCTTTGGCTATTATCCTCTTGCCTATGGTCGCCTGTATAGGCACCTCAAAGTTCTGCCGGGGCACGATTTTTCTTAGCCTCAGGGCAAGTTCTCTTCCAATATAATATGCCTTATCCTTATGTACGATCACCGATAGTTCATCCACCCTGTCACCTGCAACAAGAATATCCAGTTTGACCAGGTCCGACTGCTCAAATCCCATTACCTCATAATCAAGGGACCCATACCCTGAGGATATGGATTTTAGCTGATCGAAAAAATCCACTATTATCTCAGAAAGCGGGATTATATATTTAAGCTCTACCCTTTCTACGGAAATATATATCATATCCACAAAGTCTCCTCTTTTGGACTCTGCAAGCTTCATTATTTTGCCGATATATTCTTTTGGACTGATAATAGTCACTTCAGCATAGGGTTCCTCTATGCTCATTATCTTTTCCTGGTCCGGAAAATCAGAGGGCCTTTTAACCTCTACAACATCTTCATTGCTTAGAATGATCCTATAAGCAACATTGGGGGCCGTAGTTATTAGCTTGAGTCCATATTCCCTTTCCAGCCTCTCCTTTATTATTTCCATATGAAGAAGCCCCAGGAAGCCACACCTGTACCCGTAACCAAGAGCAACCGATACTTCAGGGACAAAGTCAAGGGAAGAATCATTAAGGGATAACTTTCCCAGTGCATCCCTCAAGTTTTCATAATCCCCGCCGTCAATAGGGAAAAGTCCGGAATAGACCATGGGTTTGGGCTTTTTGTAACCGGGCAGGCTGGTCATGGCAGGCTTACCTTCATTTGTCACAGTATCGCCGACAACAATACTTCCGACTTCCTTGATGCCTGTTATCATATATCCTACTTCTCCTACCGAAAGATTGTCCTTCTTTACCATCTCTGGTCCGAATATACCTACTTCTTCCACATCCGAGACTGCATTTTCTCCCATGAACTTGACCTTCATGCCTTTTCCTATAAAACCATTGACGACTCTTATAAGGGCCACTACACCCCTGTATGAATTATACTGGCTGTCAAATATGAGAGCCTGCAGCGGGGCGTCCTCACCTCCGGTTGGAGCAGGGACATCTTTGGCTATCCTCTCAAGGACCGCTTCAACCCCTTCGCCAGTCTTGGCGCTTACCTTTATGATTTCGTCTTCTGATACTCCAAGTATCTTGCCAAGCTCCATCGATACTTCCTCGGTACGGGCACTTTTGAGGTCAATTTTATTCAGTACCGGTATTATCTCAAGATCTCCCTCCAGGGCCAGATGTACATTTGCCAGGGTCTGGGCCTGGATTCCCTGCGTGGCATCAACTACAAGTATTGCTCCTTCGCAAGCGGCAAGGCTCCTCGATACTTCATAAGAAAAATCAACATGCCCCGGGGTGTCAATAAGGTTAAATATATATTCTTTCCCATCATCAGCATTATTATAAAGCACCCTTACTGCATGCGCTTTTATCGTTATACCTCTTTCCCTTTCAAGGTCCATATCATCAAGGAATTGATCGAGCATCTCTCTCTTGCTTACGGTCCTTGTGATCTCAAGGATCCGGTCAGCCAGTGTCGATTTACCATGATCTATATGGGCTATTATTGAAAAATTCCTTACTAAATTCCTGTCTGCTTTCTTAGCCATTTTCTTTATCGCTGCCATTTCTATCTTCTGATTCATTTACTTTTCTGCTGCCATTCTTTTTCATGCCCTTAAACATATTAAGCACAAACCTTATCTCATCCATCTTTAATAGGATAGTCATACCTGTATAAATAGCTGCACCCAGGGCTATTATTCCAACTATGGCTGCAACCAACCATGCCAGATTCCTATATGCATAGACCGAGATATACTTCCATGCTATATATATGGCCCCGCTCATTATAAGGGCAGACAGCAATATCTTCCAGTAGGAGCTTAAGATCCTTCTTGCCCCCAGATTTCCAACTTTCTTTCTCAGTATTACAAGCAGTACCACTACATTAAAAAGCGCAACAAGAGTGGTTGAAAGCGCGAGTCCCTCTATACCCATATACCTTATAAATATCCAGTCCAATAGGAGATTAACAAGTATAGATACGGCTGCCACCTTAAGTGGCGTCTTTACATTCTTAAAAGCATAGAATATGCGGTTTAGTATCATAAGCAGGCCAAAAAATACCAGTCCGAGACTGTGGAATATAAGGATAGTTGAGACCTTCGCCGTATCTTCGGGCCCAAAATTATTATGCTCAAAAAGGACCTTTATTATCGGATAGGAAAGTATTACAAGCCCTGCGGCTGCAGGCACCATCATATAGCCTATCTCCCTTATACCAAGGGAGAAACTCTCTTTTATTCCTCTTGTATCATCACCTGCGGCCTGTCTTGACATAAGTGGATACAACACTGTTATGATCGCAACAGTAAATACTCCCAGTGGCAGGTTTGCCACTCTCCATGAAAGTGTCAGCGCTGTGGTGTTTCCGGCGCCGAGGTTTAATGCAAAAAAATTATCCACACTATTATTAAGCTGGACCGCACCCAGGCTCAAAAGGATGGGAAACATCAGGGAAAAGATCTCTCTCACTCCTTCATGTTTGAGATTTAGGGTAAATCTTTCTTTGAGCCGTCCTGTTATATTATCTTTTAAGGATTTCCGGCCAAAGGCAGATGATCTGAATTCAGGACCGGCTATTCTTAGCTGGGGGACCTGAACGAGGAGGTGCATGAGTGATCCCGTCATGACTCCTATCGCCATTGTATATATTCCAAGTCTTGAATAAAGAGTTGTCACAAAGATTATTGTGACAATATTTAAAATAAATGGTGCAAGTGAGGGAAGGGTAAACAGATTGTGGGAATTAAGTATTCCCGTCACAAGACCGGAAAGACTCAAGGTAAGAAGAGAGAAGATCATTATACGGTTCATGACCACAAATTTTGCAATATCCATCTGATTACCTGAAATACTTGAAAGAAGTGTTCCTATTTGAGGTGAAAGAACAAATAATATAGCTGCTATCACTGAAAACCCTATGATTATTATATTTGTTATAGAGCTAACAAATATACGGCTGTCATCAGTATTCCTCTTCTTTATATATCTGGAATAAATGGGAATAAATGCCGCAACAATAAGGGACTCTGCAAAAAGTATGCGGAAAAGGTTTGGTATATAATTTGCCCATACATAAGCATCAGTCTCAAAGCTGATACCGAAATATCCCGCCATTATCTGGTCCCGTACAAGACCAGATATCTTGGAGAGCAGTATAGCGATCACTACCAATACTGTGGCCCCAAAAATCCTTTTCCTTGAAATAAACCGGTCTTCGCCCATATATGTCTTTTCCCTGATATGTTTATCTAACTTATGGTACCCAGAGATTGTATTATATGATTGCAAATATGCCAATAATAAGTGTTTTTATTTATTTAAAAAAATGCTAAAATGTCTCCTTGTTTGCTATAGAAATCCAATTTTTTGGAGGAAAAATAGATGCCGAATATTAAATCGCAGATAAAACGTGATAGGCAGAATAAAAAGAGAACTATAAAGAATAAAGCTTTAAAGTCCGTTATAAAGTCAGCTCAGAAAAACCTGATCGCTTCTGTCGAAGATAAAAAACTGGAAGATGCGAAGTCAAATCTGGCTAAACTGGATAAAGCTCTTGATAAGGCCGTTAAAAAGAGTGCGGTCCATAAAAATTATTCTGCAAATAAGAAATCTCAGGCTGCAGGGCTTGTAAATTCCTTAGAGAAATAACATAAAGATTTAGCCCATCCATAACAGTGCATAAAGATCCAGGAGCCTGTCCTAAGACATTCTCAGACTTTAACATCAGTTATCTGGGCTATCATTCTTTTTGCAAGGTTTTTATTTCCGGAAGGGTCTATCCTGAACTTAATATCATAATCATTTAATAGATCAAATATCTTTATTATCTCTTCATTTGAATAGTTCTGTGAAAACTTTATATATTTATTTACAAGCTTTCCAATAAAATATGGGGGCATATTTATATTCTTTTCAAGAAATGCCGTTACTCCCGTGGTCCCATTACCGGTCTTTATATAAAGCATACTCTTAAACATCCTGTGAATAAGCGTGATGAGCCCCAATAGATTACTGTCCTCTGAAAGTATCTCCTCCAGGGCCACAAGGCTTCCATTCTTATCCCGCCCGCCAAGATAATCCACAAGATCAAATATTTTCATGGAATACACTCTGGGTACAAGGTGTCTTACATCTTCCTCTTCAATGATCTTTTTATCTTCAGAACTTATATAATCATAGAGTTTTAAGTATTCATTTTTAAGTAGGTTCAGGTCAAGATTAACATTCTCGATAAGAAGGCTTTTTGCCCCATCTGTAAAGACTATTCCGTCGCTAGATGCTTTATTCTCTAGCCACTTCAGCATATCTTTTCCTGATGGGGGCCTGAGTCTCTTTATTGAACCTTCCTGCTTCAAAGCATCAAGAAGAGCCTTATTTATCTTTTCATTTGAGGCAGTGAGTATGAATACTATATCTTCTCCATCGATTGCCTTTGCAACTGTCTTTTGGAATTTTGCCTTAAATTTCTCAATATTTCTAATGACCGCGATCTTCCGGGAGGAAAAAAGAGAAGGGGTAGATATATAGTTTTCAAGTTCCCCATCGGTACTTTCCGAATCAGGCCTGAATACCTTATAATCTGTCTCAATATTTATTTTGTCTTCTATGAAGCCCTTTATCTCCCCTACTTTTTCTTCAAGCACAGACAGGTTCCGGCTTATGTAGAGATAAGCTTTTTTTAATTTATCGATCTTGTTTTTTTCTTCCGGCAACTGTCCTCCTTTTTATTCCTAATTTTCTATTACTTATTATTAAAAATCAAATCATTTAGCCTTCATTTTTTTTTCAAGTGAGCTGTGGACCATAATTAGAAGCATGGTTATGCCTATATAGTATATAAATAACTGTAAGGGCATTATATTTGAAGCTTTTATAACGGGAAGACCGGGTCTTGAAAGAAAACCGGCCAGCCAGCCCATTATTTTAAATAAAGGTGGAGTGACCTTTAAAATGATCCCTCCAAGGGGAGGCCAGATGACCGCAAATATTGCCGATACCATAAGCAGTAGCAGAAGCATATAGAAAAAAGGCAGGATAAGAATATTGGACACTGCAGATATAAGGGGGAGGGACCCGAAATAATAAAGAATAAGAGGACCGCATACCAGCTGGATGGAAATAGTGAGGATAAGGGTTCTATATATAATGCTGCCGGCAATTCTTTCTACTGGCGGAACATTGGATAAGATCTTTATAAAAAGGGGGTATACAAAAACAACACCCGCCATCGCTGAAAAGGAAAACCAGAACCCGATATCATGGGTAAATGATGGACTTAAGATAAGAAGCAGGATAAATGAAATACATAATATCCGGGGCCTATTTGACTGGCGGTTCCACTGTGTGGCTACTGCCGCAGATATCATCCATATGGAAGCCCGGAGCACGCTTGCCTTAAGCCCAAGCAAAAAATTATACATCACAAGAAATAAGATGATAAATACGATCAATACGAAGCTTGTTTTTGATCTCCCTGTAGTGACATAGATTATAAGTACGATAAAAGAGATATGCATACCGGAAATCGCCATTAGGTGGGCCGTACCGCTCTGCCTGAAATCATCCTGCAGCCTGTCCGGGACATTTGTCCTGTTCCCCAGAATAAGAGCTTCTGCAATAGACCCATACCTGTGGTTTAAGTATTTGTAGAAGGTCCGGTTTATACAATTATATACTGTCTTTCTAAACTCAAATATTCTTTCCGGAAAACCGCCTGCACTGATAAACCTTATATTGCCGGAATTTGCCCTGACAGTCGAACCATTTGGAGATGTCCCGGCTTCTCCCTTTACTTCTATGAGATCATCTCTCTTTATCCTTAGATTACCGGACCTTTTAATGATTATATCTATTTTCCCGTCTTCAATATATTCCCCCTCATCGTCCCTGCTGTCTGCAGCATACCAGAAGCATTCTGCATCCATTTCAAAATACAGACTGCCGTATCTGGTCTCCGGATGGCTGGACACCCTGCCTTTTGCTATAATGACCCCCGTAGTACCGCCCTCCTCTCTGTCAACCACAGGAGATAGATCGATCCCTTTAGTTTCTTTGCTGTTTACTCCGGTAAGGTACCCCATGAGTATCATTACTACTACCGGGATAATTACTATAAGCAGTAAATTTTTAACTTCCAGGACATTTCCATCAGATATTGTATTTTTCCTTAAGATATATACTGGTCCGGACAGGGAAGCAAGAAGGACCGTACCTATAATAGAAAAATACAGAAAAGCTGGTATTTGAAAATATGGGAAAAGCTTTATACCCAGGAAAAGCCCCAGCCCAAAAGAGACCGTCCATAAAATATAATGATTGTTCAGTGCTATCCAGTATAATCTTCTCATATATAATATCTACTGCCCTGACGCGGCCGGTTCCCGGAACTATATCCTGATAAGCTTTTCAAGTTCTCCATATTTTTTTGGTCCAATGCCGCTTATGTCCAGTAGTTCTTCCTTGCTTTCAAAGTTACCGTATTTATTTCTGTGATCTATTATCTTTTTTGCTGTTGCAGGCCCTATTCCCGGAAGTTTCTCAAGTTCGCTGGTTCCAGCTGTATTTATATTTACAATATTTCCATATGCACTTCCCGTAACGCTATTTCCAGAATTACCCATATGGAGCAAAGAAGAATCTCCATAATAAAGGGAGCTCCCCTGCTCCACTTCCATAAAAGAAGGAATATATATCCTCTGGCCATCACCTGTTTCCAGTGCAAGGTTTACCGCTGCAAGACATGCGGAATCTGTTGCTCCTCCTGCAAGATCGATAAGATCCGCAATGCGGAGACCTTGCTCCACATCATAGACCCCGGGTTCATAGACTTCACCACATATATGGACCTTATAAAATTCTTTATACCCTGCATCATCAACCAGGCCTGCCGGTTCTCCTGCCGAATCTGATCCTTCTTCCAACAGTAGTGGCTCTCCCACACTTTCTTCCTCCTTGTTTTCTTCATCCAGATAAAAACTTCTTACAATATTTTCTTTCCTTATGATCTCGGTCCTTTGCTTTATGAAGACTGCGGTAAATATAAGGACAAGTACAGCTACGAGACATAATGTAGTAAGATAAAAGTGTTTCCTGGAATTATACTTTAGATTATTTGCGAGAAACCTTATCCTTGAAAGCAGTTCTCTTATATCTATAAAATTCATCGCATCATGATCCTTAAAAGTATTTAAATAAGAAATATCTAAATATAATTATGTATATGGTCATATACATATTAACATAATTTAACTATCATTGATAAATATTTTTATCCTCTTTTTCTGGTGAAAATTATTTATTAAGCTCATACAATTATACGGATCGGAAAAAAATGTTTATAATATCTAAAAGAAAGATAATTATTTTAATATCGGAGGATATTATGGGAAATAAAGTGTTTATCCTTGTAGAAGATGGATTCAGGGATGAAGAGATCATCTATCCTTACTACAGATTTATTGAAGCGGGTTATGAAGTAATAATAGTCGGTCCGGAAGCAGGAAAAGAATATAAGGGGAAATTTGGCCTGCCTGTAAAATCAGATATAACTCCTGTCAATGTAGTTCTTGATGAATTGGCTGCTTTAATAATACCTGGAGGATTTGCACCTGATAAGATGAGGCTGAACAAGGATATGGTCGATCTCGTGAAGAAAGCATTTGACGGCTGCAAGATAATAGCCGCTATCTGTCACGGTGGCTGGATGCTTGTCGAAGCTGATATATGCAGGGGAAAAGATGTCACCGGTTATATAGCCATCGCCACAGACCTCAAAAATGCAGGAGGAAACTATATTGACAAGGAAGTGGTAGTCGATGATAATCTGGTGACTTCCAGGATCCCGGATGATCTTCCGGCTTTCTGTAGATCTACGCTGGAGCTTATCAAGGCATATAATAAAGAGTGACCCACAAAACCTTTTAAGTTCCTTCCAATTTGGCATTAGCTTGCTTTTTTAGCTGGTTCTACACTAATTGAAAAAAGTTTTTTTACCTTTTCTCTATCATTTGATTGAAGTGATATCCTGTAAATATATGGAAAATGGTTTTTACGGTTTGGACTATAATAATGGATCTTGAATTCATCCATATATTCTTTTGAATATTCTATCAATTCATTGGCTAGCTTATCTTCTAAAGACCTAATATCTCTGGCATTTGCCATCAGGTCCATTTCATTAAATACACCACTATAAGAACCATCTTTTTCCATTTTTACTTCTACAGTCAGATTGTATTCTGATAAAATGGAATCTAATAATTCCAGAGATAATACAGCAATCAGGTCCCTATTGCGTTTAACAAGAGCGGGCCTGTCCCTTACCACATCATCAATAAACAGGCTCCATTCTTTTCGCACTTCAGTTGATTTAAATATTGTTTTCAAAATTATTCTCCTATTTCACATAGATTACGTACTTATTATACATTATGTACGTTATGTCCACAACAATAATTTATTTGTAATAGTTGACTCAATTAATAATA
>RCNB010002063.1_pt1 | contig 12415 bp, 11 predicted proteins | sample 2041321 | NCBI WGS metagenome assembly RCNB01 (sample SAMN09708232, study PRJNA481090) | Marine sediment metagenome, whole genome shotgun sequencing project. | reverse complement strand
AGTCCCTGCCTGAGTACGAGAATTTTGTTTACATGCTCTCACAGCAATATCCTTACATTCTTCATTCAACTAAGCACATTCCGCCTAACATCAAGCACCATCGCGTCCCAGCACCCGAGCTGAGTTTTACGCATCCAAACATCACTTTTCTGCTCCACGAGATCAAGACAACTCTTCTGCAAGACTGAAAAAACTTATGCCTCTGCGCCCTTTGGTCTTTGCGGTGATAAATGATTCATAGGTTTCGATACAATAACGAATCATAATGAATGTTAACCTACCGATATTAGAAAAAATGTTATCCCACATTGTTTGATACACAATTGATTCAATGCTAAGCTTCTGCTTTTTCAAGCCTTTCCTTATTTATTGATTCAAAAATGAATCACTTAGCCTTGTGGCCTATTCTTGGCATGAAGTGCAACTATTCATAATAACAAGCATTATCCTGTACGGACTGTGCTTTGGCCCGTTTTTTGCTCTAAGAAGAAATATCGCATCTGAAAAAATCTTTCTCCGCGTTCTTAGCATCTCTGCGGTGAAACCAATGTTTTGCCAGTAACCGAAATTCTGGAGAGACCTATGAATGATTCCTCAAAAAATGAGTATCTGAGCGAATTACGTGCCAGAGTTGTACCCAAGGGACCCTTTAATGTGACTCCTTTATTCGTTGAGAAGGCTAAGGGTGCTGTAGTCTATGACGTGGAGGGCAGGGAGTTAATCGATTTTGCCGGCGGTATCGGTGTGATGAACGTAGGGCACTGCCACCCAAAAGTAGTGGCAGCGATCAAGGATCAGGCTGAGAAGTATACCCACACCTGCTTCCATGTTCTCATGTATGAGCCCTATGTGAAATTGGCCGAGAAGCTTTGCGCCGTTACTCCCGGCTCTTTTCCAAAGATGGCAATGTTCGCCAACAGTGGGGCCGAAGCTGTGGAGAACGCGGTGAAGATTGCCAGGTATTATACCAAGAGACCCGCGGTCATTGCTTTTGAAAATGCATTTCATGGTCGTACACTATTAGCCATGAGCCTCACCAGCAAGGTCATGCCTTACAAGCTCGGTTTCGGCCCATTTGCTCCAGAGGTCTACCGCATGCCTTATGCTTACTGCTATCGCTGTCCCTTTGGGCTCGAGTACCCGAGCTGTGATGTAACATGTGCTGATTATCTAAAGGAATTTTTTAACAGTCACGTGGCCGCTGAATCCACTGCGGCCCTCGTGGTGGAACCCATCATGGGGGAGGGGGGCTTCATAACTCCGCCTCAGGAGTATTTTTCTAAGCTTATCAATTTATGCAATGATAATGGAATTGTATTCATTGCTGACGAAATTCAGACCGGCATGGGTAGAACCGGCAAGATGTTTGCCATGGAGCACTGGGGTGTGGAGCCCGATCTAGTTACTGTGGCAAAGAGTCTCGCTGCAGGGATGCCATTAAGTTCGGTTGTGGGGAAAAAGGAAATGATGGATGCACCCCATGTTGGCGGTCTGGGTGGAACTTACGGCGGCAATCCAGTTTGCTGCCAGGCAGCGCTTGCCGTATTAGATATCTTTGAAGAAGAAAACCTACTCACTAAAGCGGAAGCCCTGGGCAAAAAGCTAAAGGAGCGCTTCGATTCCCTCCAACAGCAGTTTGAGATTATTGGTGATGTTCGCGGAAAAGGCCCCATGCTGGCCCTGGAGCTGGTAAGGGATCGGGAGACAAAGGAGCCAGCGGCTGAGGAAGCCAAGGCCCTTGTAAAGTTTTGCTATGAAAAGGGTGTCATCCTGTTGTCGTGCGGCAACTTCGGTAACGTGATCCGGACATTGATGCCGCTTGTCATAACAGATCAACAATTGGAGAGAGGTCTTGCCATCATGGAGGAGGGGTTGGCTGAAATTTCAACACAGCACTCATAAAAAGCACGCAATCTCGGATTAACCCCTATATCTTAATTTTGATGAAATAGTAATGAACAGAGAAAACCAAACCTCATAAACTTATTCTATGGCAAACTTAACACACATCAGAGAGTCGCTCGACCCGGCATTCAATTATCTGGTTTTTAGAAGGAAAAAAATGAGTAAGGGAAAGGACCACTTTTCTGATGCCCTTGAGTACCTCGACCAGCTGAATATTGATCTTTTAGATCGAGAAATTTATCGGGATGATGCTATGGACCATATCTACTTAAAGGTAAAGCTGAAAGACAAACAGATTGAAGAGGGGACCAAAGAGCTATTAGCGAGCGTTATGCCAAAGAGTGTCACATGTTTTATTTATAGCAGGAAAACAGGAAGTTGATTATCGACCATCAAAGCTTATCTCCCTGAGCTAAATTATGTTTAAAGCATGGATCTTAAGCATTTCTTTTATTTCTTTGTTCTGCAACGTTTTCATGGTAGAGAGGAGGTGATTTAAAATAACAGAAACTAGGCAAGAGGGATTATAATATCACCAATATAAAAAGGAGGAATATCTGATGAAGAAAGTAATGTTTGTTTTTATGGCTTTAATAGTATCGGTGGGGATAGCGGCTTTCGGGGGCCAGGAATCACTTGCAGCTGAAACTGTAAAGATCGGATTCAATGCTCCGCTGTCCGGGCCCGCGGCTGCGTGGGGACTCCCGGGCATGGAGGGTGTAAGTATCTGGGTTGACAAAGTTAACTCTTCGGGTGGTCTCAAGATCGGTGATAAGAATTATAAGGTGGAGATCATTAAGTACGACAATGAAGGCATCGGGAGCAAGGCCTTGCTTGGCGCCAGGAAGCTGGTCCTTGAAGATAAGATCGTGGCCATGCTGATGCTGGGAGGAGCGCCAAGTGCAGTTGTTCAGCCTTTTCTTACTAAACATAAGATAATGACATTTGTTCTCATCGCATCCGACATTGCGCCAGACAGACCTTACCTTTTGGATGTCACTGACAATTTCCCCACCTATCACCTTCTCCATACTGAGTATATCGCCGAGGCTCATCCAAAAGCCAAGACCGCGGCAATTATCTCTCAGGATGATGAGATAGGCCTGGCAGCCATAGCCTGGTCAGAGGCTGGGTTTGAGGCCGCAGGTATCGAGGTGGTCTACTCTAAGCCCTTTGGATTGGAGACAATTGACTTTGCGCCAATAGTTACCGCAGCTCTCGCAAAAAAGCCGGACATTATCAGCACTGGAGCTTCGTATCCGGAATTTCAGGCACTCATCTTTGAACAAGCCTATACGCAGGGATGGAAGGGCATTGTTACCTCGGCCTGCTGGGATTTTAAAGCCATCGTAGCCAAGGTACCAACCGAGTGGATGGATGGTGCTGTTTCTGGTTTCCCGGATTTTGATGATCCGAAACTTTCCAAAGAGCACAATGAATTCTGGAAGGCGTGGCGAGCCAAATATCCTACACATGGTTTCTCTGAGATCGTCTGGGAGTACATGGCGGCCTTGGACGTTTGGGCATATGGCGCACGGAAAGCCGGCACTGTTGAATCAGAAAAAGTGTATAAGGCCTTAAAGGCATCCAAAGAGGTTCCCCATTCATTTGGCCCTGCCGTTTGGTGGGGAAAGGAAGTATTCGGTCTGGATAACCTTTTGGTTCCTACCTGGCCCATTACTGAGGTCCACAATGGAAAGCCGAAAATTGTTGCTTATAAGAGCCTTATGGATTGGCTAAAGAAAGGCAACAATAAGGAAATACTCACTAAGTATCTCAAGAAATGGAAGCTGATGTAGCTGGTAGTATTGCTATGTAACGAAGACATAAAGGGAAGCCTGGGCTCTTTTATTGGGATCGTTGGTTGCGATAACTGGGCCCAGGTACTATGAAAGACCGGGTCACGTTTCTGCCTCAATAAATAGTGTCTGAACGACAACTGCTAATTTTCCTCCCGCCACTAGCGGGGCGTCTGGCTCAAATTTTAATCCTCGAAATACTCAATGTATGGATGCCTGTCCCGCTGTATTTAAGCGGGGGGATTAAAATTGTCGCTTTCCCCCGCTCACAGTCCGGGATCTTCGACTTGAACATGAAAAAATTATCTAGTTTTCGTTGGGACAATAAATAGGAAAAGGTGTGGAATTCCTTTGGCAAACAATTCTTAATGGACTTATGACAAGTTCGTTTTATGCCTTGATAGCTGTGGGATTGAGTCTGGTTTTTGGCGTTATGCACATTGTCAATTTTGCCCACGGCGAGTTTTACATGATTGGGGCCTATACGGTCTGGGTCTTATTCGCTTTACTGCATTGGCCCTTTTTTATCGCTGTCGGAGCAGCCATTGTGATAGTGGGCCTGTTGGGTTTAGTCTCCGAACGACTTATTTTTAGGCATGCGCACGGGAATGTTCTCAGCGGTTTTATTATGTCCGTTGGGCTTGTCTTTATACTCCAGGTCGCTGTGGTTGAGATTTGGGGCGTAGGCAAGATGAAGCCTGTCCCTGCTGCGTTTCCCCAAATTCTGGACATAGGTGGCGTCTCCACCAGTTGGCAGAGATTCATAGTTCTTCCGGCAACTATTATCCTGCTATGGGCGCTTTGGTATTTCTTGGCCAAGTTCAGGGTTGGACGGGGGCTGCGTGCGTCAGCTCAGGATCCGGAAGCAGCTGCTCTGTATGGAATAAGCCCCAAAAAAAGTGCTGCTATAGCCATGCTCCTCGGTTCGGCTATGGCAGGCGCAGCAGGGGCTTTCATGGCGCCAATTATGTCGGTTCACCCATATATGGGCCATTCGGTTGTCTGGACGGCGTTTGTAGTCGTCATTGTGGGAGGAGCCGGGAACATCAAAGGGACTATTTTGGCTGCGCTTATCTTTGGATTTTTGACAACCATCATTACGACCCTACTGGATTCTACTATCGCCAATTTGGTCAACACATTGGTGATGCTAGTTATTTTAGCAGTCAGACCCCAAGGGGTAGCGGGCCATGCAGAAGAATAATGTGAATAGGTCAGTGTGGCTAACAATTTTGGCCATCATTATGGTGGTGGTACCATTTACCATAAGTGGATACAAAGTTGATCTTTTGACAATGCTTATGGTGAATGTCATCTTGGCGGCCAGCTTTCGTCTTATCACAACCACTGGAGGATGGTCTTTGGCTCATGTACCCATGATGGGTGCCGGGGCATATGCGACCGCATTGATATCCGGGAAGCTGGGTATCCCATTCTGGTTCTCTATGCCGTTGGCGGGCCTGGCCGCCGGACTGACCGGCCTGGCAATTAGCTACCCTCTGGTCAGGACAAAGGACTTTTCTTTTTTCGTGGCGTCATTTGCGGCAGGTGAAGCTATTAGGCTTTGTTGGATCAGGTTTAAGGTCCCTTTCGGAGGCCACAGAGGACTGGGCGTCCCTATCCCTGAACTTATTCCTGGTGTACCCGCACTGGATTTCGCTGAGGCCATTCCTTACTATTTCCTGACCCTGGTAGTGACCATCATCTGTCTCTCTCTCATGTATCGGCTGGACAATTCTCGTATAGGTGATAGTATGAAGGCCGTCCAATCGCAGGAAGCTCTTGCTAAAAGCGTAGGCATAAATGCCGACGGTTACAAAATGCTGGCGTTTTTTATAGGATCTTTCTTTGCAGGTATCGCTGGAGTTCTCCTGGCCCATAGGCTGTGGGCCATTGAGCCCCACCAGTTCGGATTTACAACCACACTATATCTTCTGGTATGGGTAGTGTTCGGTGGTTCGCACACCTTTGCTGGGCCGGTCATAGGGGTTGTCGTTTTAACTATAGTGGGCGAAGTGCTACGGCCCCTGGCCGACTGGGTGCCTATGGTTTACGGAATTATAATAATTTTAACTTTGATCTTCCTGCCGGATGGTCTGGCGAGCTTACCAAGTCGGTTGGGATCCTCAGCGGGAAAGATCTGGAAAATTCGGATTTCATTTGGGGACTAATGAAATAAGACCCCTGATAACAATGCACCAGAACTTCCAATGTTAAAACCAATAGGTCTGGTGTTTGGGGTATGAGTTATATAGGAAGCGCTTGTGGCTATACTCGAATTGAAAGGATTGGGAAGGAATTTTGGCAAAAATGTGGCTGTAAATGAGATTGAAATGAGTGTTGAAGAGGGTGAGATAAGGGGTCTAATTGGGCCCAATGGATCGGGTAAGACCACTCTATTTAACATAATCTCAGGCTTTCTCAAACCAACTAGAGGAATGATTATTTGGCAAGGGCAGGAAATAACCGGCCTACCGCCCCACGTTGTGACAAGGTTGGGGCTTGTCCGTACCTTTCAGCTGACCGCCCTGTTCAGTGAAATGACAGTGATGCAGAATGTGGTTATCTCCTGTCATCTTCACACTGGGACTACACTCTGGCAACAATTCTGGCATTCGGCCGAGACACGCCGAAAAGAAAGAGAAACAGCAGAAAAGGCCCTGAACTTGCTCGAAAGTATGGGTATCGCCGACAGAAAGGATGAGATTGCTGCAGAATTGCCACATGGCCATCAGGCCGCCCTTGGATTAGCCAATGCCCTGGCTACCGGGCCCAAGATGATCTTACTCGACGAGCCAGTGGGCGGAATGAACCCTACGGAAACAAGCGAGACTATGGATAGAATAAAGATGCTTCGTGACCGCGGGATTACTGTCTTTCTTGTGGAGCATGACATGAGGGCAGTCATGACAACCTGCGATAAGATTACATGTATAAACTTTGGAAATAAGATTGCTGAAGGAGCACCTCAAATGGTTTGTAACCACCGGGAGGTGGTAGAGGCCTATTTGGGTGAAGAGATGGCTTGCTCACTCTGAAAGACATCGTTGTCCATTATGGTGGTGTCCAGGCCCTCAAGGGCATTTCTCTCGAGGTGCAGGAGGGGGCCGTTACTGCCTTGATTGGCGCTAATGGAGCCGGTAAGAGTACAACATTGAAGGCAATCTCAGGATTGGTTCCGCTCACTTCGGGCGAGATTTTATTTGAGGGCAAAAGAATAGATGGAAATTCGCCTGAAAAAATTGTTGCTTTGGGTATAGTCCAAGTTCCCGAGGGCAAAAGGCTTTTTTTGGAGATGAGTATCTTGGACAATCTTTTGGCCGGTGCCTATTTGAGAAAGGATACGGATAGGCTCGCAACCGATCTGGAACATATTTATGGGTATTTTCCCATACTGGGAAAAGCCCGCCACCGACCTGCATCTAACTTAAGTGGTGGAGAACAGCAAATGCTGGCTATCGGCCGCGGTTTGATGGCCAGCCCCAGGCTTCTTCTCCTTGACGAGCCTTCTCTGGGTTTGTCCCCGCTACTAACCAAGGAGGTCGGGGCAATTATCAAACAAATCGCCGATGAAGGAGTCTCGATTCTGTTAATTGAACAGAATGCAAGTCTGGCTCTTCAGTTGGCCCAAAAGGCCTATGTCATGGAAACGGGCACCATTGCCCTCGAAGGAGATCCTCTAGAATTGCAGAATAACGCTCATGTCAAGGAGGCCTACCTCGGTCTGAGCCCGGCTGAGGAGGTCCCTTTCGCAGGTATTCAATCCCCACAGACCACGCTAACAAGTATGCCGGCCATGGGAGCGCAAACCAGGTGGCAGGACAGAGGTCCTCAAGGGAGATGGCAAGACAGGGTTGTTCAAGAGGAATTGATACCTTCCGAAAAGAGGCGGGAGGAACCAGTCCGAGAGAGACAGGTGAAAGAAAAAGAGGTTCCGAGGAGACTACCTCAGGAAAGATGGACGGTCGAGAGATGGCCTGAAGATAGGCATGCGCAAGAAAGAAGTGTCTCGGCAAGAAGGCTTGAGGAGAGACGGAAAGTTGGGAAATGGTTTGAAGACAGAGAACTGCTTGAGAGATGGCCAGAAGAAAAGCGGCTTCGAGATAGAAAACCGCCCTCCCGTGTGGTGAAAAAGACCTTTATGCCCGTTGTGAGGAACGTGAGCAGAGCACTTCACAATTGAAGAATCACATTAAACTTCTATAAATCGTCGGAAGGAGATTTTGGGAGGAGATTTTAGAAGGCAATGGATAAAGCCTCCAAGGTAGAAGCTACTTTCTATGGGCTCCTTAAAAGAGTTTTTCAGGAAGAAAAGAAGCAAATTGACCTGAGCAATGCCTCAAATATCCGAGCTCTTTTGTTGGTATTGTGTAACTCACGGGAACGTCACGATAGAATTTTTGATGAATATGACAATGTCCGCCAAAACATAAGCATATTTATAAATGGCCGAAATATCTTGTTTATTAAGGGCCTGGAGACGGAACTTAATGCCGGGGATTCAGTCGCAATATTTCCACCGATGGCCGGTGGCTGACGTAAAACATGGTCGAAAACAGCCACAGATCGAATGCAAGAGAGGATGACTCTCTGGTTGAAAAATGGCTTGAAAAAAGGTCTGTTATGAAATGCGTTAGAACAATAGAAACAGGGGGAAACAGATGGCTAAAGGAATAGTCATTGACATTGGGAGATGTACTGGATGTGGGTATTGTGAGCTTATTTGTTCTTTCACACACCATGGTGAGTTCAATCCCCTCAAGTCCAGAATTCATAGCAGTGTGTTTATTGACAAATCTATGGCGATTCCGGTGGTATGTTACCAGTGTGAGGACCCGTGGTGTGCTAAGAATTGTCCTGCAGGCGCCATTTCGATCGATAAAGACCCGGGTGGCGAGGTAAGTGTGGTAACAGTACATAAGGACAAGTGCGTTGGTTGCAAGATGTGCACCTTGGCTTGTCCCTTTGGGTGTATCGTCGTTTCAGACAGTTACGCAGAGAAGTGCGACCTTTGTGGGGGAGATCCACAGTGCGTGAAAGTTTGCCGCTCAGGGGCTATCAGATTCGAAGAGGCCCATACAAGTGTGGCGGCCAAAAGGAAGATCGTGGCAGAACGACTTTTGGGATCTTATCAGGAGGAGTAGTTATGTGGTATGGCTGGACAGGGAATGTCTTGAGAGTGAATTTAAGTCAGCCTTTGGTTACGATTGAGGTGCTGGATCGCCCGAGTGCAGAGAATTTTATCGGTGGTAGGGGGCTGGGAGTAAAATATCTCTATGATGAGATAGACCCGGCGGTAGATGCCATGGGTCCCAAGAATAAGTTGATTTTCGCCACCGGCCCTCTCACTGGCACTGGAGCTCCGGGCGGGAGCCGATATATGGTGGTAACCAAAGGGCCTTTAACTGACGCCATTGCAGAATCCAGTGCTGGAGGGGCTTTTGCTATGGCCATTAAACATGCTGGTTACGATATAATTATTTTGGAAGGAAAAGCCTCAACACCTGTCTATCTTTGGATCAATAACGACCAGGTGGAGTTGAGAGATGCCTCCCATCTAATGGGTAAGACGAGTACCGAGACTGAAATTGCCGTTATTGCGGAGACGGATCCTGATACCAAGGTGGCCTGCATAGGGCCAGCCGGAGAAAATTTGGTTCTATTTGCCAGTATTATGAGCGACATGGGAAGGGCTGCAGGCAGGTCCGGGGTTGGGGCGGTTATGGGTTCCAAAAACCTGAAAGCTATTGCCATCCGGGGCACCAACGGCGTAAGGGTAGCCGATAATGAGGCTTTTCTGAAAGCGATGATGGAGGCCTATGAAGCTATCGACAACGAGGATACGGAGCATTTTCATCAACACGGCACCCCTGGTGTGCTGGCCCTTGTCAAGGAATTCGGTAGCCTTCCCACCAGGAACTTCCAAACGGGGGTTAATCCCCAGTGGGAAAAGCTTAGCGGCGAAACCCTATCCACGACAATTGCGACAAGACATAAGATGGGGCTGGCCTGCCCCGCTTGTCCGGTGGGGTGCGGTCGAGTAACCAGGGTAACAAACCCGGAATTCGCCGGAGAAGGTGTAGGCCCTGAGTATGAAACCATTGGCCTCTTCGGCTCGAGCTGTGAAACTAATGATCTGGATGTTGTCTCTAAGGCTGGCTTTATTTGCAATGAAATGGGCATGGACACTATTTCTGCCGGAGCGGTCATCGCCTGCGCAATGGAACTTTATGAAAAGGGCTATTTGCCAGAGAGAGATGTGGGAATGCCGCTTAATTTTGGTAATTCTCAGGCCGTGATTAAGCTCATCGAGGACATGGCCTTAAGAAAGGGGTTTGGTAAAGTTTTAGCAGACGGCTCCTATCGGTTGGCCAAAAGATATGGACACCCCGAGTTCTTCATGGGCTCAAAGAAACTGGATTTTGCCAGTTATGACCCCAGAGGATTACAGGGCATGGGTTTGGGTTATGCTACCAATTCCCGTGGAGCGTGCCACATCCGCGGTGAGGTGCATGACCTGACACTCTACTCTGTTCAACATTGGCGAGTCACCATGGATCATAATGTGGGACCGGTCGACCCTCACCGATGGGATGACAAACCTGTGCTGGCAGCAGATGTCCAGGATTGGTTCTGTATTATTGACTCCTGCGGGATGTGTAATTTTATGTTTTTTCTGACATTAAACGAAGATCATGCGCGTGCCCTCATTGAAGCCGCCACAGGAATTGACATGGGAGGATATAAGGGTTTGATGAAAACCGGAGAAAGGATATTCAATTTAGAAAAACTCTTTAATCTCAAGTCCGGGCTGACTGTTAGAGATGACTCGCTACCAAAAAGAATGTTAGAGGAACCTATGCCTGACGGCCCGGCCAAAGGTATGGTCGTTCACCTTGCCGAAATGCTTCCGGAATATTACAGAATCAGGGGGTGGGGTCACGAGGGTATACCCACCCCAAAGAAATTACAAGAACTCGGTTTGGAGTAAGTATAGGATTAGATGCTTTAGGGCAGTAACTCATAAGTCTTTTATAACGACTCAAATTTTTTACCCCTGAGGGGGGTTGTTTCACTTTGGAAAAATTACGGTGAGAAGACATAAGATACATGTCATCATTGGAAACAGCGCTGCGGGGCTGTCTGCTATCAGGGCGCTGAGGAGAATGGGCGATTCCGGTACGATTTTATTAGTCTCCGCCGAAGACTGTAATGCATATTCCCCGGTCCTAACTACCTATTATATTGCCGGTCAAATTAGACGATCTGACATGTTTCTGGTGGATGATGGCTTTTACAAAGTATTTGATGTGCAGAGACTATTTGGACGTAGAGCAATAAGTATAGACCCCGAGAAACGGCTTGTTCTTCTCGATAATCGTTCTAACTTACCCTATGATAATCTTCTCATTGCTAGTGGAGCCTCGGCTAGGCCGCTAAAGAATGTAGATACGGATGCCTCGGAGTTTGTTTCGACTTTACGCACCATTAGGGATGCAGATAAGATAGAAAAGGCGTCTGAAAAGGCAAGAGAAATCGTCTTCATTGGGGCTGGGTTGGTGAGTTTGCAAATAATAAAGGCTATCCTTGGCAAGGGGAAAAAGCTCACTCTTGTCGTTGGTTCCTATCAAATTCTATCTCAGCAAATGGATTCTGAAGGCGCGGCTATTATTCAAGAGAAATTGGAGGCCCAAGGGATTTCTATCCTTTTTGGCAGAAGGGTTGAACGAATCTATAGGAAAGAAGACCGTGTTCATGTGCTCACCAATTTTAACGAAGTGTTAACGGCAGATTTGGTGGTCGTTGGGAAAGGGGTCAAGCCTAATTTGAATATGGTGGAAAACACAGAGATCAAAATGAGAGACGGTATTCTTGTTGACGACCAGATGCGGACTAACCTCGAAGACGTTTTTGCATCTGGCGATGTGGCTGAGGGGAAAAATACTATTACAGACCAAATGGAGGTTATAGCAACTTGGTCTAATGCCTGTGCACAGGGCGAAATAGCTGGAATGAACATGGCTGGCTGTCCTGCGAAGCGAAAGGGGCAATTTAGAGAGAATGTGACGACCATTTTGGAGACATCTGTAGTTTCAATAGGACTGTCCAGGCCCGACGAGGGGGAATTTAAAGTATTAAGCCATGTTGACGTTAAACATGGTGTATATAGAAAGCTGTTTCTGGATGGTTCTATACTGGTAGGTGCTCTTCTCTTGGGTAAGATTGACGATGCTGGGGTAATCAGGCATTGTATTGCGAACCGTCTGGATGTTTCACCTTGGCAAGAGGAAATTGCTACAGGCCTTCTGGATTTCGGAAATATACTTATTAATAGTAACGATTATAGTTGGCCTCTTAATTGAGTGTGAACCCTTTGAGCGGTTCATCAGTTTGGATCGGCTCGGTTATGGATTAACTCGATTCACAAATGGGGGATCAAAATGTCTATGTTAGCAATCATAATTAGTATTGCCATTAGTGTGGCAGCCGTGTTGGTTATTCTTTGGCTGCTCCTGCGGAAGTTTTATCGAAGAGCTTCGAGAGAAATGTCATTTGTAAGAACGGGCTTCGGCGGCCAGAAGGTTGTCATGAATGCTGGAGCGTTGGTTATCCCGGTGTTGCACGAATTCATTCCAGTGAATATGCACACGGTTAGGTTGGAGGTAATACGTGCCAATAATCAGGCATTGATTACGCACGACCGTATGCGG
>RCNB010002062.1_pt1 | contig 12415 bp, 7 predicted proteins | sample 2041321 | NCBI WGS metagenome assembly RCNB01 (sample SAMN09708232, study PRJNA481090) | Marine sediment metagenome, whole genome shotgun sequencing project. | reverse complement strand
GTCGGCAACCTGTGGGTAGGCACGTTCCACGGTCTGGCGCATCGCCTGTTACGCAGACACCATGAAGAAGCGGGTTTGCCGCAGGGCTTCCAGATTATTGATTCCGATGACCAGCATCGTTTAATTAAACGCATGCTGAAAGGGCAGGAAGTGGATGAAACCACCTGGGTCCCGCGTGAGGTTCAGTACTTTATTAACGCCCAGAAAGATGAAGGACGCAGAGCCGAAAACATGGACGACGGCGGTGATTTTACCCGCGCCCAGATGATTCGCTTTTATAAAGATTATCAGGAGATCTGTGATCGTGCCGGGCTCGTCGACTTCGCCGAACTGCTGCTGCGCGCTCACGAACTATGGCTGAAGAACCCCGACATACTCGGCCACTATCAACGTCGCTTTCAACATGTATTGGTCGATGAGTTTCAGGATACCAACACCATTCAATATGCGTGGCTGCGTGTATTAACGGGCAATACCGGCATTCCATTTGCTGTAGGTGATGACGATCAATCGATCTACGGCTGGCGTGGTGCACGTGTCGAAAACATGCAGCGCCTGCAAAAAGACTTTCCGGGTATCAGTGTTATTAAGCTCGAACAGAACTACCGTTCGACGGCAAATATTCTGAATGCTGCCAATGCTGTTATCGACAACAACTCGGGCAGGCTCGGCAAAGAACTCTGGACCGATGGTAACGATGGCGACCCGATTCGCATCTACAATGCCTATAACGAGCGCGATGAAGCTCAGTTCATCTCGGGCAAGATTCAGGACTGGGTTGCGCAGGGTAATCCGCGCGCCGAAATCGCAATTCTTTATCGCTCAAACGCACAGTCACGCGTGTTTGAGGAAGCCTTCTTTCAAGCCAGCATTCCGTATCGGGTATATGGCGGATTGCGCTTCTTCGAACGCGCCGAAATTAAAGATGCGATGGCCTATTTGCGCTTAATCGGTAATCGCGATGACGACTCATCATTTGAACGCGTTATCAATCTCCCGACCCGCGGTATCGGCGCAACTACCGTCACCAAGATTCGGGATTACGCCCGCGCAAACGCTTTGACCATGTGGCAATCGGCGCTTACAGCAGCAGGCGGCCAGCTCTCATCACGTGCTTCCAGTGCGGCCTTCAGTTTTACCGCGCTAATCGACCAGCTCGACCGCGACACCAAAGAGCACCAACTCCACGAACAGGTGAGTCACGTTATCGAACGCAGCGGTCTCATTGGTCACTATCAGAAAGAGAAAGGTGAGCGGGGCGAAGCACGCATAGAAAACCTCGAGGAACTGATTACGGCAGCACAAGGCTTCGACCCCGAACAAACCGAAGAAGAAGAACTGCCGCCACTCATGGCATTTCTTGCGCATGCCGCTTTGGAAGCGGGAGACGATCAGGCCGACAAGTGGGAAGACTGCGTGCAGATGATGACGCTGCACTCGGCAAAGGGTCTGGAGTTCCCATTGGTGTTTATCGCGGGAGTTGAAGAAGGTCTGTTTCCACACAAGCGCTCTATTAATGATCCGAGCGGGCTCGAGGAAGAGCGCCGCCTCTGCTACGTGGGCATTACCCGCGCCATGCAACAGCTGTATATCTGCCATGCAGAACAACGACGCCTGTACGGCACCGAAAACTACGCGCAGGCATCTCGCTTTATTCGTGAGATCCCCGCAGAACTGGTTGAAGAGATACGCCCCAAAATCGCCGTATCCCGCCCTGTATATAGCAATATCGTACGTCCGGCCCTCCGTAAGTCGAGTAAGGCCACCCAGTCGGAAGCCCCGATAAAACTAGGGCAGCGGGTAAGACACGGTAAATTTGGTGAAGGCATCGTGATGAACTACGAAGGCACCGGTCCGCACGCCCGTGTTCAGGTGAATTTTGAGTTTGAAGGCATGAAATGGCTCGTCATGTCGTATGCAAAGCTGGAACTCTTGTAGCAGCCGCCGCAGTAGTTCTGATGTACAATCGGCACATTAATAAGTGATGTTTTTTTGGTCTGTTTGTTTAGGCTGAATTTTTGATTTGAGCTGCACGGGGCACGCAGTACTTCTTAACTAATGAATATACTCATCCTCGGAGCCGGACAAGTCGGCTCATCAGCCGCCTATCAACTCGCTCGTGAAGAAGCGAACGAAGTAACCGTTGTTGATAATGATCCCGCCGCACTTCGTAATCTTGCCGACAGACTCGATGTAAGAACCGTTGTCGGTCATGCGGCTTATCCTTCTACATTGCAACGTGCCGGTGTCGCCGATGCCGATATGATCATCGCACTCACCCACAGCGATGAAGTAAACATGATTGCCTGTCAGATCGCATCCACCATGTTTGGCACCAAAACCAAAATTGCCCGTATCCGCGCCGCTGAATACAGCAACGCACCCAACCTATTTCGCCAAGATGCGATGCCGGTGGACGTCTGGATTAGTCCGGAGCAACTGGTGACCGAGCATGTCGAGCAACTGATTCACTTTCCAGGCGCGTTCCAGGTGCTCGAATTTGCCCGCGGTAAAGTTCAGATGGTTGGCGTGAGAGCCAGACGTGACGGGCGTTTGGTGGGTGAGGAACTCCGTGAACTGCATCACCATCTGCCCACTATCGAGGCTCGCGTAGCCGCAATTTACCGCGATGACGTGAGCATTCCGCCCGAAGGCAGCACCCTCATTCAGGAAGACGATGAAGTATTTTTCGTCTCCGCAGCAAAAGACATTCACGGCATCATGCCCGAGATGCGCAAGCTCGAACGCTCGGTTCGCAGTGTCGTTATTGCCGGCGGCGGCAACATTGGTTACCGTCTCGCAAAGGCACTCGAGGGCACCAATAAGGTCAAAATTATCGAGCGCGATAAGGCGCGAGCGAAAGTTATTTCGGAGCGTCTTGAGAAAGCGATCGTGCTAACCGGTGATGCGGCAGATGAAAATTTGCTGCTCGAAGAAAACATCGACGGTGCAGATATTTTCTGTGCACTAACCAACGCCGAGGAAGCCAACATTCTGTCGGCCATGCTGGCGAAGAAGCTGGGCTGCAAAAAAGTAATGGCGCTCATCAATCGGCCCGCCTACGCAGAACTGGTTGAAAAGAGCGGCGGCATTGATGTCGCTATATCGCCACAACAAATTACGATTGGTTCTTTGCTGGCCCATATTCGTCTGGGTGATGTCGTTAAAGTGCATTCACTGCGCCGGGGTAAGGCCGAAGCCATTGAGGCTATTGCGCATGGCAAGCCAGGCGAATCCAAGGTGGTTGGCAAGCGCATCGAAGATATCGAACTCCCGAACGGCACCAGCATTAGCCTTATTGTCCGCGGCGAGCAGGTGGTGCAAGCGCATCATGACACCGTCGTCGAAGAAGACGACCATCTCATTCTGTTTATGACCGACCGACGTCAGATTGACAACGTCGAGCGGCTGTTCGCCATTTAGCCAACAGCGATTCACCGAAAAATGCATCTAACAGTTGTACAACGAATTCTCGGCCTACTGCTGATGTTGTTTAGCGTCAGCATGCTGCCGCCGATACTGGTCTCCTGGTACTTTAACGATGGTGCCGCCAATGCATTCTTATCGGGCTTTGGCGTAACCCTCGCCATTGGCATACTCATCTGGCTGCCGGTGCGCAATGAAGTAAAGGAACTCAGACTTCGCGATGGCTTCCTGGTTGTCGCAGCCTTCTGGCTTGGCCTTGGCACGATGGGCAGCATGCCCCTGTTTTTTTCCGAACTTCCCATTATGTCCTTCACCGACGCGGTGTTCGAATCGGTATCTGGCTTAACCACCACAGGCGCTACCGTACTGGGTGGTCTGGATGAACTGCCTAAGTCCATTCTCTTCTACCGGCAACAACTGCAGTGGCTGGGCGGCATGGGTATCATCGTTCTGGCGGTAGCTATTCTCCCCATGCTGGGTGTAGGTGGCATGCAGTTGTACAAGGCTGAAACCCCCGGCCCGATGAAAGAGAGCAAGCTCACCCCGCGCATTACTGAAACGGCGAAAGCTCTTTGGTACATCTATTTAGGCTTAACCATTGCCTGTGCGCTGGCTTACTGGGGCGCCGGCATGTCACTGTTTGACGCCATCTGTCATAGCTTCAGCACGATTGCGATCGGCGGGGTTTCGACTCACGACGCGAGCATAGGCTTTTTCGATTCTGCTCTTATCGACTCAATCGCGATCGTGTTTATGATTGCTGCGGGCGTTAACTTCTCGCTGCATTTCGTCGCATGGCGTGACAAGAGCACCGGCAACTACTTTGCCGACCCTGAGTTTAGGGCCTACTTGAAACTGCTTATTTCTATCAGCGTTATCACGTTGGTGTATCTGTATGCCACCGGTGTTTACGACAATATTCCGGATACCATCATCCGGGGGGTTTTCCAGGTGGTATCCGTAGCGACCACCACTGGTTTCGCGACTGACAAATTTTCTATGTGGCCCGGCGCACTGCCCGTCATGCTTATTTTCAGTAGCTTCATCGGTGGCTGCGCAGGCTCTACCGGTGGCGGCATGAAAGTCATGCGCTGGTTACTGCTATACCTACAGGGCGTGCGCGAAGTAAAACGCCTGGTGCACCCCAACGCAGAGATTCCCGTGAAACTTGGCAAGCTCGTCGTGCCACCACGCATTATCGAATCCGTTTGGGGCTTCTTTGCCGTATACATTGTGCTGTTTGCCGTCATGATGCTCATCTTGTTGGCTGATGGTCTCGATCAAGTCACAGCATTCTCAGCAATCGCGGCATCCATGAACAACCTCGGCCCGGGTCTTGGCGATGTAGCCAACGGCTTCGGCACTCTCAGCGATCTGTCTAAATGGGTCTGTGTACTGGCAATGTTACTCGGACGTCTCGAAATCTTTACCTTACTGGTACTGGTTTCGCCCAGCTTCTGGGACCGTTAAACCCCCACCCCTATGTCATTTGAGTCAATCTCACGCGTACTGGAAAGTGTCGTCCGGAAGCTCGGACAAGCCGTTAGCTGGCTAACATTGGGCATGGTTTTGGTGATGTTCGGTCTGGTCGCGCTGCGTTACTGGTTTGATACCGGCTGGATTTGGCTGCAAGAAAGTGTCACTTGGATGCACGCGGCTGTCTTCATGCTCGGCGCTGCATATACCCTCGCGGACGAGCAACACGTTCGGGTCGATATTTTTTATCGCGGCATGAGCGACAAACAAAAAGCTGCCGTCAATTTAATGGGCACACTCGTCTTCTTGCTGCCCTTTACCGGCTTTATCTGCTGGTTCAGCTGGCAATATGTGTCGCTCTCATGGGGCATTCAGGAAGGCAGTCGGGAAGCGGGCGGCTTGCCGTACCCGTGGATACCCCTGATGAAAAGTTTTATCCCGGCCGCATCACTCTTGTTAATTATGCAGGGCGTGGTGATGGTCTTGCGCTCGGTGCAGGTTCTAATCAGCACAACGAATCACGGCGGTGAGAATTAGCATGGCAATTTATGCGTTGCTAATGTTTGTTGCTGTCGTGATCGTGTTGCTCGCTGGCTACCCCGTCGCACTCACGCTCGCTGGAACGGCATTGTTGTTTGCTTTAGGTGGCGTCATCGGTGGCGGTTTCGAGATGGCCTTCATCGAAACCATGCCCAGTCGTCTGTTCGGCATCATGAGTAACGAAACGCTTATAGCGGTGCCTTTGTTTGTGTTCATGGGCGTAACGCTGGAACGTGCACGTATCGCTGAAGACCTGCTCACCACACTAAGTGAATGTTTCGGGCAGCGCCCGGGTGGACTGGGTTTTGCCGTCATTATTGTTGGCATGCTGCTGGCCGCCAGCACCGGCATCGTGGGTGCCACGGTAGTCACCATGGGCTTGTTATCGCTGCCCACCATGCTGAAACGCGGCTACTCGCCCGAACTAGCCGCGGGGACTATCTGCGCTGCAGGCACGCTCGGACAGATTATTCCGCCATCAATCATTCTGGTGTTACTAGGAGATGTGCTGTCATCGGCGTATCAGCAGTCGCAAATTGAACAGGGTATTTTTGCTCCGGATACTGTCTCAGTAGGCGACCTGTTTGTTGGCGCGGTTATACCGGGACTATTGCTGGTAGGGCTGTACCTCGGTTACCTGGTGCTGCTTGCCATCTTCAAGCCCGCCACAATGCCGGCACCGGATGAGTCCATCGAGCATCCGGATCGTTTGCTTGTCAGAGTCGCACTGGTGCTGTTGCCACCGCTGGTTTTGATAGTGGCGGTACTCGGTTCAATCATCGGTGGCTTTGCGACACCCACTGAGGCCGCATCAGTCGGCGCGGTCGGCGCACTGTTACTTGCCGCAACCAAACGTCAGCTCAATCTCAGCCGCATGCGCGAGATTGTGCAAAACACCACACGCTTTACCAGCATGGTTTTTCTGATTCTTATCGGCGCTTCGATGTTCTCATTGGTGTTTCGCGGTTACGAAGGCGATATCGCCGTACGCGAGTTCTTAAGCTCGCTACCGGGCGGACAGGTTAGCGCGCTGATACTGGTGATGCTTGTGATGTTTCTGCTGGGCTTTGTGCTCGACTTTATTGAAATTACCTTTGTCGTCGTCCCTATCGTAGGCCCTGTTTTGCTGGCCATGGGTATCGATCCGGTATGGCTGGGCATTATGATTGCCATCAACCTGCAGACCTCCTTTCTAACACCACCGTTTGGCTTTGCCCTGTTTTACCTGCGTGGCGTTGCTCCGCCTGAATTGCCTACATCGGCAATCTACAAAGGGGTTATTCCGTTTATTGCCATTCAACTACTGGCGCTGTGCATGCTCGCCATATGGCCGGGTATGGTTACATGGCTGCCTGACATGCTGGCGGCACGCTAAATTCAGTAGAATCTCTGCACAGAAGAAATATGCAGGGCAGGAAACAAACTAACAGGGGTATGCTACCGCCCCTGCTTACCGACACAAATACTAGCGCAGTACTAACTGCAGGAATGACGTTATGACTGAAGCACCCAATACCAAAGCTATTATGGCCCTGCTGTTTGTCGGTGTGCTCATGGGGGCGCTCGACCTCGCCATCATCGGCCCCGCGTTACCTGCCATACAGATCGAATTCGGACTCAATAACCGCGACCTTTCGTGGTTGTTCAACGTCTACGTTCTCGCCCAGCTCATTGGCACACCGTTGCTCGCCAAACTGTCTGATCGCCATGGACGCAGAATCATCTACACCCTCTGCGTCGGCGGCTTTGGCGTCGGCTCACTCATGCTGGTCGTGGCCGGAGATCAGGAGACATTGCTATTGGGCAGAGCGATTCAGGGCTTCGGTGCCAGCGGTATCTTCCCTGTCGCTGCCGCAGTTATTGGTGACACCTTCCCTAAAGAGAAGCAAGGCGGCGCTTTGGGTTTGATTGGCGCCGTGTTTGGCCTGGCCTTTCTTATCGGCCCGGTCATCGGCGGTATCCTGCTGCAATGGTCGTGGCAGTTGCTGTTTGTCATCAACCTCCCGATTGCCATCGCACTGATTATTTTTGGCTGGCGCTTATTACCATCCAAGGGCAATGCAACACCTGCCCCGTTCGATTGGCTGGGCGGCGTATTGCTCACCACGTTATTACTTGGGTTTGCGATTGGCGTAACCAATCTTGATACCGCCAACATCACTGCCAGCCTCAAAGAGCTCGATGTATGGCCGGCTTTAGTTATTGGCTTCGTATTGCTGCCCTTCTTCTGGAAGGTTGAGAAATCAGCCGCAGACCCGATTATTCGCCCGTCATTTTTTGATGCTAGGCAGATTCGTTTGGTCATGATTATTGCAGCCGGTCTCGGCACGATCGAATGTGCTCAGGTATTTTTGCCCGCGCTCGCTGTCGCATCACTCGGCGTAACCACAAGCACCGCCGCATGGCTCATGCTTCCGGGTGTGTTTGTCATGATGCTGATCTCACCAATCGCGGGTAAAGCCGTCGATAAAGTCGGTCCAGGTGTCATTATTCAGATCGCGGCTGTATTTATTTTGGTGGGGATTCTGATGTACGGCTTGGCCGAAATGACATTCGTCACATTCATTGGCGCCGGGCTGGTTGCCGGCGTCGGGATTGCGGCGCTATTAGGTGCACCCCTGCGTTACATCATTATTGAAGAGTCGCGTCCCGATGATCGCGCCTCGGCTCAGGGGCTGCTGAATATTTTTCTGGCCATCGGTCAGTTGTCCGGCGCCGCCGTTGTCGGCGCCGTTGCCACCTCGAAGGGTGGCGGGACCGAAGGCTACCAAACCGCCTATCTGGTACTGGGAATTCTTGCCGTCGTGATGTTCTTTATTACGCTGGGCCTTAAACGGACCAAGCCGTCGCAAATCGAAACAGCAGATTCATAGCTACAAAAAGCGGAGCTAAGTACCGCCGCCCCACATCATCGACCAGGCAACGGCAACGCGTTCAAAGCTGCCGCCCACTTTCTGGGTTCGCCCGCCGGCGTAGAACACTTTGAACCCCTGATATTTGGTTATGGGTATGCCCAATGTGACTGAGCCACGGGAATTAACCTGCTCATCAAAGCGCGCTTCACCATCAATAGTAGTTTTTGCGCCTTTGCCACCGCCCAGACCAAGGCCTAGCCAGAGACCCGGCTTGAAGCTATATATCACGTGTCCCTGAAGCGCATAGAGCGGGTCTTGCTTACGTTTGGCGCCTTGGTAGAACTCATCGTTATCGGTAAACAGCCAAACAGATCCCGTAAGCTCAAAACTCCACTTGCCGAGCCTGTGTTGGAAACCCAACTGCGGACGAATGGTCCAGCGGTTTGTACCGAGGTTTACCAACTGGTCCTTACTATACTCACCCAGCGGGGCGAAAACCTGCACTGAAGCACCCACGGTCGTGGCCGGTCGGTAGCGAATAAAGTCGGCACCCGTCAATGCATCACCACCGATAAAATTAATCGAATAGCGAAGTGCCGGGTCCGCAAAACCCGATCGGTCTACATCGCCAAACTCACCCTCCACAGTTCCCGTGAAATTGCCCCATGCATACGGCACCAGCACATCTATTCTGGATTGCTTGCCGAACGTGCTGAACACCCGTGAATAGGAGATGCCGGCAATACTAATATCAGAATTACCATCTTCAACCGGCAACGCAGGATCAAACAGCAAACTACCTGTGGAATAACCATACGCAACGCCAACAAAATTGGCTCCGGTAGGCAGGCCAGACCAACGTCGCGGCTCCAGCTCTTGAGCGACAAGGTTATTCGTCAGCACGAATAACAAAGCACAGCCGCACAGTAACCGCATCAAAAAACCGCTCATTCTAAATCTGTGCGTCATCGCCATTACTGCGGCTTAGGCACGCGGAACATGAGGCAATACAGCACCGGCACGACACCGAGAGTCAGAATCGTCGCGAATATCAGGCCGAAGATAATAACCACGGCCATGGGTTCCCACATCGGGCCGCCACCTAGCCACAACGGCAACAGACCACCAACCGTGGTGGCAGTTGTTAACAAAATTGGGCGCAGGCGTTGCTGGGCAGAACGAATGACTGCGGCTAGTGGCTCTGTGCCATGTTCATCAATTTCGATACGAATCCTGTCGAGCAAGACGATCGCATTGTTAATCACTATACCGGCAAGCGAAATAATGCCGAGGATCGTCATAAACCCTATGTACGACTGCGCCACAAACAAGCCGACAAACACACCGATTAACGCTAACGGAATGGTGGCAAGAATAATCGCAGGCCGTCGCAATGAATCAAACTGCGCCACCAGCAGCAACAGGATAATCAAGAAGGCGATCGGCAACTTATCACCAATAGCTGCATTCGCTTTACCCGAAGTCTCGGCCTCACCACCAAACTCCCAGCCATACCCGAAAGGCCAATCCTGCGACTCTTCCTTAAGCCATTCAGCCATGACAGCATTAACTTCTGCAGGGGTCACGCCCGGCAATAGCAGCGACTCAACCGTCACAGTACGCAAACGATTACGCCGCTCAACAACGCCCGGCTGCCAAACCAAACGAGGTGTTGCCACCTGACTTAGCGGCACGGCCTGACCCGTTTTCTGAGAGTAGACATTAATCGAGGCCAGACGGTTAGCCTCAACCCGCTGCTCTTTACGTGAACGCACCATCACCGGAATCAGCTGGTCGCCCTCACGGTAACGTGTCGCTTCCAATCCCGACAAAAACGTCTGCATCGAAATAGCAATGTCCTGATTTGAGACACCGGCTAAGCGGGCGCGTCGACCATCAATGTCGATAACAACCTTCTTGCTGCGGGGGCCCCAATTGTCGGAAATCTGCAAAGTGCCAGGGACTGTTGCGAGATGTTTTTTAACCTTATCCGCCAACTCAAAAATCTTGTCGGTATCACGCCCGTAGAGTCGAATAGCCACAGGTGGCCAGGCGGGAGAGCCCAGCGGCAAGGCCCGCGCCGTAATGTTTACGTCAGGAAACGTAGAGCCGACATAGGCTCGAATAGCCTCAAACAAGCCGCCGGCCATCAGATCGTAGTCATTGGTATTGCCTATCAGATAGGCATAGTTCGGGCTGTTCATCTCCGGCTGATACGGCAGCACGTAACGCGGAGCGCCCTGACCAATAAACGCAGCCCAGTTAATAACGCCAAGCTCTCGCTCATTGCTCAGCTGCCACTCATCAGTCAAAAACTGGCTAATACCGACAACAACTTCCTCGGTTCGCCTAATCGGAGAACCAATAGGCAATTCGACATCGACCGTGAACGTCGGGCGATCGTTAACCGGAAAAAAGATTGCCGGAATAAACCGAACCAACTGCAACGACAACACAAAGACTGCAACGACGGCCGCTAGTGTTACCCAGCGATTCTTCAATACCCAAACAAGCAATGATCGATACAAGGTATAAAAGCGACCATCAAAAGCCACCTCTGTGCTCTGAGGTTTAACCTTCATGAACAGCACACAAAGCGCCGGAATTAGCGTTAATGCCATCACCCAGGAACACAGCAAGGTAATTGTCACTACCTCAAACAACGGTCGCGTGTATTCACCGGTTTGCGACTGAGCAAGGTAAATCGGCAGAAATGCAGCCGACGTAGTCAACGAAGATGTCAGCAACGGAATGCGTAACTCACTCACAGCATCGAGTGCGGCTTTGCGTGGAGCAGCGCCGTGTGACATCCGCACCATGATGGATTCAGACATCACAATGGCGTTATCAACCAACATACCCAATGCAATAATCAGAGCAGCTAGCGAGACCTGATTGAGCCCCATGTCGAGCACCGACATGACAAGAAAGCTCGTCAGAATGGCGGCTGGTATAAGGCTGGCAACGATCAGGCCCGTGCGGATCCCCAGAAAACCAAGCATCACTAAAGCGACAACCAGCACCGCTTGCGACAAATTAACACTGAAGTCGCTAATCTTTTTATCGACCACGTCAGGCTGAAACAGGACTTCGTCGAACTCAATCCCAACCGGGTAAACCTTACGCGCACGTTGCAACACAGAGCGCACTGCCGTACCGAGACCAATAATATTGCCGCCTTCTTTCAACGAGATCGCCAGTAACAGAGCCTGCTCATTGTTATAGCGGGACATCGTTAGAGGTGGGTCGACGTAGCCGCGCTCGATATCAAGAATATCTTCGACACGAACCAGCGAATTGCTATTGGGCAGATCGATTAGCGTGCGGCGTAATTCATCCACCGAGCCGAAGTTACCCGTAGGTTCAAATACGACCTTCTCGTATTCACTCTCAATATCACCGCCTGGCAAAATGATGTTACGTGCCTGCAACGCCTGCTGCAGCTGCAGTGGCGACATGTCGAGGTCGGAAAGTGCGGCGTTATCGAACACCACAAACACCTGCTCTTGCTGCGAACCAACGATCTCTACTTTGGCAATCTCATCGATGAGCAGCAGTTCGTCACGCACATCATCGGCGACATCTTTAAGCTCCCGATAACTAAAGCCGTCACCGGTAATGGCAATCTGCGTGCCATATACATCGCCGAACTCATCATCGACCGTGGGTCCGATAATTCCGTCCGGTAATTCGGGTGCCGCTTTATCTATTTTTCTACGCAGCTTGTCCCAGATAGGCTGCATATCGGTGTATTCATCTTTAACGTTTACAAAGATGATCGAGACGCCGGTCTTCGACTGACTGGCAACAAAATCGAGCTCGGGCAATTCCTGAATGACCTTCTCAAGCTTGTCCGTAACGAGCATTTCTACCCGTTCCGGGCTTGCTCCCGGAAAGAGCGTTTTCACCAGAGCAACACGGATAATAAAGCCGGGGTCTTCGCTACGTGGCATATCCTGAAACGTTACGCCGCCGGCAATAACCAGAAACAAGATCAGGCAGAAAAATGTCCGGCTTCTGTCGATAGCCATTGCGGTGATATTCATCATAAAACCCCGCTAGCTGCCGCCCTGCGTGAGTGCTGTCTCATCCTGTTCACCCAACAAACTCACCTTCTG
>RCNB010002060.1_pt1 | contig 12428 bp, 13 predicted proteins | sample 2041321 | NCBI WGS metagenome assembly RCNB01 (sample SAMN09708232, study PRJNA481090) | Marine sediment metagenome, whole genome shotgun sequencing project. | reverse complement strand
GGCATATTCAGAGAAGACGATCCTTTCTTGAGAGTAGAATATTCCGTCTCCATTTGCCTCGTGAACCCTGGAGCAAACCATTTTAATATTTTTGGTTTTCCATCAAGTATAACATAAGATACTGTGTTTTTTTTACTATTGAATCTTTTTTGAATTACTGCGTTTTTGTATTTTTTAACATTTTTAATTAATTCTTCCATGCTTTTCATTATTAAGATGTCTCTTCAAGGTCATAGATATAAATTGAGTTCTTAATGTTTTTCAGTTTTTAAGTTTACTTTGAAGAATTTTTTGAAGTCATATAGATTCCTAGAATGATAACACTCCCACCTACTATCGTAAATTCTGATGGAACCTGCTGAACCCAAGGAATTGCAAATGCAAATAATGTGGAAAAAAATGGCTCCCCAAGAAGTACAACGGATGCAAGAGATGCGCGAATATATTCCAGAGACCAATTGTACAATGTATGTCCAAATATTCCTGAAACCACTGCCATCAATAATATAATCCAATAGTCATTTGTATTTAAACCATAAACAGGTGCATTAAAGAGAAGACATATAAAAAACAACGTCAAGGTACCTACACCATAAACAACTATTGCATAGGTAACAATTGAAACATTTCTACGTATTCTTCTGCCACCTAGAATATAGAAACCAGCTGCTATTCCACCTATAATTGCCAGCATATTTCCTTCTATAGTATCTAACTTAAGTGAAGATAACCCATAGTTACCATAAATAAGTATGACTACCCCAGAAACAGATACCAAAATACCTATTAAATTTACAATAGAAAGTTTTTCCTTGAAGAAATAATAGGCAGCAGGAGCCACAATAATTGGATGTATCGTAACAAGAATTACTGAACTTGCCACAGATGTAAACTCAAGAGAAGTAATCCAAAATGCAAAATGCACAGCAAGAATCAATCCAATACCAGCCATTATAAAAAATGTTGATCTAGGTAGTTCCAGTAGTTCCTTTCTGACTTTTTTATTAATAATAGCAAAAGGCATTAAAAGGACAGTCGTGAACAATAATCTAAATAATGCTATTGAAAGTGACGGTGCATCACAAGATAAAATAAATATGGCTGCAAATGATGAAGAGATTACGGAGATAAAAAGTACACTAAGTGGTTTATTTATCATTTTAAACTAAAATAGTAATATGCAAACATGTTTTTTCACTTTCTGGTATTTTCATAGTGATATCAGCATCATTAAGAAAAAATGATATACAAATAACATACAACACTCAATATCATACAAACCCAATAGGAAAAACATAAAATATTTGAATTAAAGACAGAAAGGCAAAACATATACATTCTAACTTTATTCGCACCACGATATTTATGAAGAATACTGCAGTTTTTGGATTCTATGGAGAATCAGATAGCGGAAAAACCTCTTTGATTGTTAAAGTAATCAAAAGATTATCTAATGAAAAATTAAAAGTTGCAACAGTAAAAATTTCTGATAAAAATATTGGCATGGATACTGAAGGAAAAGACACATGGAAACATAATCAAGCAGGATCCTTACTGACAGTTCTATCTTCCCCAATTGAAACTGATTTTATAATAAAACAGAACAAAAACATTGAGGAGATTATTCAAAATATTGAAAAACTTATAGATTGTGATGTTATACTAATCGAAGGTGCCAACGATTCAAGCATTCCTAAAATAAAGATAGGTAATATACAAGAACGTGAGAATACAATAATGTTATATGATGGGAAGATAGATTCAATTACTGAATTGATAAAAGACGAAATTGAAAAAAGAAAAGTTGATGAAAAGTAATAGTAAAAATTTATCGAATTAGAAACTCCAAAAACATCAAATATTCTTTAAGAGAAAGGATTAATTCTCAATAGAAAACAAAAAAAGACATAAAAATAATATAAATTTTCGAAAAAGAGAAAACATTGTTACATAAAGGAAAGATTATATATCCCTATAGTTTACCTGTTCTAAACCAATTTTGAATAAACTTATATATATAATGCATTAGTTTCTATAAACAGAACAGATTGTGTATGATTTATTTATTAATGTGATACTTTATCACAGAAATATCTTTCATAGATAATCATACACTCCTTAGAAAATATAAAAACAATGTGAGGAGACACAAAATATGGCCAAAAATAGTAGAGAGCAAATTGAAGAAGACGAAATAAAAGTTATAGAGGAACTACAAAAAAATTCCAATGAAAATATTGGAGAAATAGCCAGAAAATGTGGCTTTTCACGTCAAAAGGCATGGAGAATCATAAAAAGACTAGAAGAAGACAAAATAATATGGGGATATCGTGCAATAGTAAATAATGAAAAGACCAACATGAATGATTATGTTTTACTAATTAAAGGAAAATGTTTACCCATAGGCAATTCTTTTGAAAAAGATATAGTCGAGAGAAAAATAGATAAGGTAGCATCAGAAATGGGTATCTCTGTTGATGGAAGTTACTGGCTTCATGGTAACTACGATGGCATGTTATGTTTTTCTGCCAAAGATTTGAAACAGGCAAAAAAATTCCAAGAAATCTATCTAAATACCTTTAATGGAAACATATCCGAATTAAACCTTCTTGAAAAGATGGTTATTGTAAAGGAAGGGGGATTTGTTAATCCAAAAATTAAAAAGACAAAGAGTCTAATGTGAAATTAAATATTAATAAACATAGTCTAAGGTAAATATGAAAGGAGAAAGGAAAAAATATTAATATAGGGACAAATTAATATGAAGAAATTATGCATTCCTTCCTCCTTCTGTTGCCTTAAACATGAAGTAATATATCCAGCTATTATTTAAAGGTTGTCAAAAATTTTATTTGCAACATTTTTCATAACTTTTTTATTTATAATAGGTACTCTAATAGAATATCAATAATTATTTTCATTTTTATTACCTTTATAAATATTGTACAATATGTCGATTATTAAAAAAATTTGTTTAAATCTGATACCAGGATATTGATGTGTTTTGAAGATTTCTCGTTTTGAAATCACCCCTCATGTCTTCTCTACTTTATAAAAAAGGTTTTTCACTCTAAGATTATTTGTTATCTGTCAATTAATAAATATTGTTTGAATTAAGTTAAAACGTCATTTTGTAACACTTTCTCCAGCAAGATAACCAGTTGAAAACGCTTCTTGTAAATTATAGCCACCAGTATCACCGTCAAGATCTATTATCTCTCCAGCAAAAAATAATCCGTTAACCTTTCGTGACGCCATTGTTTTTGGATTGATTTCTTTCAGAGAAATTCCACCTCTGGTTATAATGGATTTTTCAAACGAACTATGCCCAAGAATTTTTAATTTCATTTCTTTTAAAAATGTAACTATTTTTTTTCGATTAATACTAGTCAGTTGGCTTACTTTAACTTCAGGATTAATCTCCAAAACCCCCATTGCAATATTAACTAATCTGTTTGGTAAATTTTTCTTTAAAACATTTGAAACACTTTTTTTAGAATTAACAGTAATCTCTTTCATAATTTGAATATTAATTTCTTCTCTACTCGAATATGGCAACATATCTATCGATGCTACAACATTTTTACCAAGGGTTAACCAATCTATTACTTTCCCACTTATCGACAGAATGATTGGCCCAGATATTCCAACTCTTGTGAACAAAAGATCCCCCACATTTGAAGTTATTTTTTTTCGACCACATATAAAAGTCACACTTACATCTTTTAGTGTCAATCCTTCTAATGCACTTGGATATATTTTATCAGTTTTAAGTCCAGCGAGACCTGGACGTAAAGGAACAATTCTATGGCCCAAGGACTCTGCAATTCTTATACCTTCACCTGTTGATCCAGTATCGCCATAAGTTATGCCACCAGTGGCTAAAATTATATCATCTGCCCATATAAGTGGAGAACCCTTAATATCCACCGATTGGATCTTTTTGTCTTGAACCACAATATTAACTACCTGTGCACTGTAGATAATCTCCACATTGTTTCCCAATAATTCTTTTTTTAATATGTCACGAACACTAACTGCACTATTTGTTTCCGGAAAAACTCTCCCATCTAGTTCTACTTTAAGTTTTAAATCTCTCGTACCAAAAAATTTTATGATATCGTTATTAAAGAATAACTTAAAAGCATCTCTTAAGAATTCACCATTTTTTGAATATCCTTTTAAAAACACCTCAAGGTTATTTGTATTTGTGAGGTTACAACGTCCATTTCCACTTAAGAGTAATTTCTTACCTAAAATATCATTTTTTTCTAACAATATTACCTTTTTACCAAGTTGGCTGGCTCTAATTGCAGCCATCATACCAGCCGGTCCACCACCAATCACAACTATCTTTTTTTCAATTCGCCTCATTCTTGAATCCTTGTTATAGAACATAATATGTATATCTTATAACTTTTTTCGATACTGAGTAAACCTCATATCTTCAGATATCAATGCAAAAACATTGTTTTTCTCATCTATTTGTTTTTAATATTTTCTTAAAGATTTATTGAATATTTAATCCCTATACTATAGATGTTTAGATAAACCATATGTATTTTTAAGAGGGAAAATGCTATAGATTTTTATTGTGGGGAGGTAGAGTTAATGATTTGCAAAGTTTGGGAACTGAGAAGTTTCGACATCATTGATTTGATTACAAGAAGATAAGATCGAACATAAGAAATTTGTTTTGGAGATAAATTCAATATAACAAATAATTATAGATAATAGTATATCATTACTTATCTTCCAAATTTTTTTTATCATTCATTCAGGTTTCAGCACTATTTTAAATTGTAAAAACGGAAACTACTTATTATTAGTATACAATATGGGTAGTTGAAGATGGGAGATTGGTAGTCTTTTGTAGTGTGGATGGACATAGACTATTGTTTCTATCTTGAATGACATTTAAGTTGGTGCACAAATTTGTTAAAAAGAACAAAAAATTTAGAAGATATTATTAACCGGTCTAAGGAAATTCATATTGTAACCCATATAGACGCAGATGGAATAACTGCAGGTGCAATTGCCTCTCAAACATTAAAACGTATGGGAAAACAACATTCAATAGAATTTGTTAAACAACTTGATAAAATGATTTTAGAGCGCTTAAAAAATGAGAATCATGAACTTGTGTGGTTTACTGATCTTGGAAGTAGTATCAGTGTTGATTCTCCAGAAATCAACAAAATAATCACGGATCATCATGAATGCCCAGTTGATTCAGATCTAAATTTTCATTTGAATCCACATCTCTTTGGTTTGGATGGATCTTTTCAGTTAAGTGGTGCTGGTGCGACATATTTTTTATCCAAGTCAATTGATCAAAAAAACCTTGATCTTTCCTCTTTGGCGATTGTCGGAGCTTGTGGAGATCTCCAGGATAGGAAACACTGCAGACTTGTAGGTGTTAATCGGGAAATTCTTGAGGATGGAAAAACAGCAGGCGTAGTTCAATATAAAACTGACATTCGCTATTTTGGTAGAGAAACCCGCCCAATATACAAATTATTACAGTTTGCAAACGATCCTTTAATTCCTAGTCTCAGTGGACGAGAGGCAGCATGTATCACCTTTTTACAAGAGTTAGGCATAAAGATGAAAGATGGAGATAATTGGAGAAACTGGACTCACCTAAGTAAAAATGAGCGTCGTACAATAATTTCAGGCATTTCATGTTTACTTCTAACGAAAGGTTTTGGACATAAGATAACAAAGAGGTTGGTTGGAGAAGTTTATATTTTAGAAAAAGAAAAAGAAGGTACTGAGCTTCGTGATGCGAAAGAATTTGCTACTCTTTTGAATTCTACTGCAAGATATGGTCAATGCGAAGTTGGATTAAATGTTTGTCTTGGAGATAGGAACAAATGGTTCAAAAAGGCACGTAATCTTTTAAAGGGACATAGACACAATCTTGTTGAAGGATTACAATTTGCAAAAGATAAAGGAATTGAAAAAAGAGAATATCTGCAGTTTTTCCATTCTGGTACAGGAATAAGAGATACTATTATCGGAATTATTGCAAATATGCTTCTCAATTCTGAAGAAACAAGCAATGATTTACCTTTGATAGGTTTTGCTGATAAAGACAATAATGAGGTAAAAGCATCTGCTCGTGGAACCCAAGAATTAATAGAAAAAGGCCTGGATCTATCGTTAGCAATGAAGAAATCAGCTGAAGTGCTAAATGGAGTAGGTGGTGGTCACAACATTGCAGCTGGTGCTACGATTCCAAAAGGAAAAGAAGAAGAGTTTTTGGATTTACTTGAAAAAGAAATTAAAACTCAACTTTCTTCTTGAGATGTTTTATAAATTTTTACAATTTCTACCTCAAAGATTAAGGATTCTTCTGCTAGTTCATGTAGGCTAAATCCTTCTCTTTGAAGATCCTCTGCAAATAGATATTCTTCGTACATAATCGGAATATTGTTGTATGATCTAGGCATTGTAAACGTCCTGTCGAATTCAATATTGCTATTAACCTCTTGATACAATTTTTCCTCACTGTCTTCATACATAACTGAAATATTTATCATATCATCGACAATAGATTCTACAGTAAATGTCATATTCATTACATAACCTTGGCCTGTATCTTGACTATATGGATAACTTTTGCCTATCTCAGGAGAACTAGTTACTGATATAGTTGTTTCACTCCATGTTGCAGTTGTTGCATCTGGAAAGATGAACATTACATCTTCAACACCATACTGAATAGGTTCGAGAGTTTCAGATAAGCCTTCATTCTTAGTAGGTGTAGTTTTTACTGTAACTGTTTCATCTGTAATATTTATTATCTCTGTGGAATTTTCCCATATGGAATGTGGAGGCGGGAAGATGATCATTTCGTTTTGATCAATGGCTGATAAATTTTTCAAAATTATTTGGGGCATAGTAAACTTGCCAATATTTTCAATGTTTATCCACTTTAAACTTATGGTTTCAGTATCAAGGTCTGTTACCTGTACAGTTTGATTCAACTCAAGAGCAAGGTTAATTGTACTAAAAGTATCACCTATACTAAGTTTTTTAGCTCCATATGCTTTCTCAGGCGGTATTGGACCAATTGTTGCTGTATCATTCTCTTTTAATTCGACAAGTCCTTCTGCCAGACCTTCGATGACTATCGAATAACCAGCCTTTGGTGAAATTGCACTTTTATTTATACTAACAAACATCTGTAAAGGAATTCCACCAGTTTTATTTTCTGCATATTCATAAGATGTATCAAAAATTGTTCCATTCGAAGCATATTTTCCAATGTATTTTACATCAGCACAATCTCCAAGTTCTATTGATAGTACTTCTGGTTCTCCATTTTCTTCAATAATATTTCCAAAAATATCATCACTGTAAGTAATAAATAAATATACCGACAAGGCTCCGACAATTATAATTACTAATGCTATTATAGCTACTTTTTCACTTTGCATGCCAGCGTTGAATGAAGTTATCATATATTAAGCTAATTGTGGTGTCTTAACCAGTTCTTCTCGATAACACATTTTACAAACCTAGCAGCAAGAAGTGCTGTTTCTCCATTGTCATATGACGGGCATACTTCTACAAGATCAAAACCAATAAGTTGAGAAGAAAACATTTCTATACACTCAAGAATGTCAAAGGATGTTAGTCCAAAGGGTTCAGGAGTACTTGTCCCTGGAGCATAAGAAGGATCTAAAACATCAATATCCAATGTGAGATACACACTCTTGTTATTAAGATGATTTTTTACTTCATCCAGTGCTTTTTTGATACCTTTTTCCCTGATAGTAAATGAATCAATATAGAAAAGATTTTGTTTTTTTGCATCCTCAAACTCTTCTTTTTCTGCTGATCTGATGCCTAAAACCGCAATATTTCTAATATCTATCTTTTCAGCAACACGCCTCAAGACACAGGCATGATTAAATGGTTCATTTTCATATTTATTTCTAAAATCAATGTGAGCATCGAGTGATAGAACTGCAATATCTTTTGGTAAAGCTTGTATTATTCCCATCGTTATTGAATGTTCACCGCCAAGTGCTACTATAAATTTTTTTTTTTCTATTAGCATTGAAGTAAATTCTCTAACCTTTTTTACCATAGTTTCTGGACTATCGTTTTTAACATTAATATTACCATAATCGTGTACTTTAATCTCCCTAAAATCTACCCCAGTCTTTAGATCAAATGTTTCAAAATTCCAACTAGCCCGTCTTATTTCATTAGGGGCCTCACTGGCACCAAATCTAAATGAAGAAGTTTTATCATATGGTACACCAAATATCACAAACTCTGCTTCGTTAAAATTTGAGTCAGCATCGGCAAAATAGTCTGGAAAATTCATATTACCCTTGATACTTTCAATTTTTATGATGATTTCAAAATAACCTGTTTATCTAAACTCTAGTTATTTTCTTTCTTCCTAGTGCTTGAAGGTATTGAATTTCTTTCCCTGATTCAAACTGACCTTTGAACTCATCAGGAATCGGCATGTCAAAGGTTTCATAGGTTTCTAGATCCATAAGTTGGACGGCGCTATCACCAATCAAAGCTAATACTTGTGCAGTTCGTTTGTCAATCAATGGAACATGTAATTTATGTTTAACTGGATGAACAATACTCCTTTTCTGTCCATCAAAGACACCAACTGCATCTATACGTGCCTTTGATTCACCATGTTTCCCTGGTTTAGAGGTTGATATACTCTTAATTTTACACGGCTCATCATCAATAATAACATATCGATTTACTCTCAATAATCTAACTTCAGATAATTCCTTCATACTTTATTCCTCTGGTACCTTATATATAATATCGTGTTCTCTTGACCTTTCATTAACTTTTATACCAACATCATCTCCGGCTTTGACCATTTGAACCGGGTTTCCATCAATCTCCATGCTTTCGATTCTTTGTTTGAAATCAGTATGTGCACCAACAATGTGAATAGTGTCTCCAATCCTAAGTTCACCGGCTGTTATTTTTACTGCAGCTACATTGACATTTGTGAAGAAATGTATAATCACGCCAATTTTTTCTTCCACCATGGCTCAAATCACCGTTTAATAATACAGTAAGATATACTTAAAGGATGTCTCACTTCTAACTTTCATTCACAATCTCATAAATCGCCTTTTTACCATGTTTAGCACAGATAAATGCCTCCCATGCACTATTCCATTCCATTGAATTTCCACATGTAGGACACGCCAAACTTTCAATTATTTCTCTATGTTGCTTTGTACGTTTTTTCAATACTTCTACCTTTAGCTTTTTTGTTGGATCAAGAGAATCCATGACATACACAATTCCATCAGGTGGTAAAAATGGGGTATTATCTAATTTCATCCTTTTTTTACGATATGCCTTCATTTGCTGTTTGTACTTCTCCATCATTGTTTGTCTTCGGCCCATGATATCAACCAGGTATTCTGTTAATCATGAATAAGGTTTTTGCTTTATAAAATCCAATGGTTATAGCATAACTCATAATTATTTTATGGATAACATTTATCCTTCGAATAAACCAAAAAATTAAAAATTCAAACTTTTCAAATAAGCAAACTTGAAACTCTTTTGAATACATTAATTGAACCTGTATCTCGTGATGTTTCATTGAACATATCACTATCTAGCCATTCAATATCCCAGATTGAGTAACTAACCGAATTATAGTACTTTGTTAGTATATTATCCTTGTAAGAATATGAATAAAAATCGCTTTTTGTAAAATTATCATATTCTGTAAATATTTGACGCGTTCCATTTATATGATATTGAACATGCAAGTTATCACTTTCACGTTTCCATAAGCCTACAATACTAATACTTGGCTTATTATCTTTTGTTTCTGCTAGTCTATCAACGCATCCAATAAAGGGTATCAATAAAATAATTATTATACCTATTATGAAAATTAGCTTCTTATTCATTTTCCAACCCATCTTCAAATCTACAATATCATATTTACATTATCAATAGATTAATTAAATTATCGTTTTTTACATTAAATTGCTTGATTATATTTTTAACCCCTTTAATTATATGGAAATAGTATAAATGAAACTGAATGAACTTCCAATAGAAGAGAGTATTATCGACGTTCTGAGGGAACATAAAATTTCTGAACTATACCCACCACAGGCAAAGGCATTACCACATGTATTAAATGGAAAAAACTTGGTTCTTTCTATCCCTACAGCAAGTGGAAAAAGTCTTATTGCATATATTGCAATTGCACATAAATTGATAAATGAACCTGGTAAGGCATTGTATGTCGTACCATTAAAAGCTCTTGCAAGAGAGAAGTATGAAGAACTTAAACTTTTTGAGAAAATTGGACTCAAGGTAGGCATTTCCACAGGGGATCTTGACGATTCTAATCCAAGACTTTCAAGATATGATATAATCGTTTGTACCTCTGAGAAAGCAGATTCTCTTCTAAGACATGGTATTAATTGGGTTGATAAAGTTAGAGTTCTTGTAATTGACGAGGTGCATCTGATTAACGATTCTAATCGTGGTCCAACACTAGAAGTAATTATATCTAGATTTAAAGCATTGAATCCTAAAACCCAGATAATCGCACTTTCTGCAACAATTAAAAATGCTACTGATCTTTCAATATGGCTTGATGGAAAACTCATTCAGTCAGATTGGAGGCCAGTTCCCCTAAGAGAAGGAGTATGTTTTAAACACAAGGTTAAATATGACGACGGAAAAACTGTAAAGATAGATGGCTCTGAAAAAAAACCTATAGAAAGATTAGTCGAAAATTCTATTTTAAACGGCGGACAAGTTCTTGTTTTTGTAAATACGAGAAGATCAACAGTTTCCGTGGCAAATAATTTAGCTTCAACAGTCGAAAAAAAATTATCTAAACAAGAAAAGAAGAATTTGGAAAAAATTTTAACTACCATGAAAAAGGAGCTATCGGAGCTTACATCAGTTGATAAAAAATTGTATTTATGTATTAAGAAAGGTGTCGCATTTCATAATGCAGGACTTTCCAGCATTCAACGAAGAATCGTAGAACAAGGTTTTAAAGAGCGTTTGATCAAATGTATTGTTGCAACACCAACCCTAGCGGCCGGGGTAAATATTCCTGCTCAACGTGTTATTATCAGAGATTTGTGGCGATTTGATACAAATTTTGGTATGAGACCCATTCCTATTTTAGAATATAAACAACAAGCAGGTAGGGCAGGTAGACCCAGATACGATAAACACGGAGAGGCAATTGCTATTGCAAAAAATGAGGAACAAAAAAAGCAAATTTTCGATAATTATATTTTAGGAGATCCAGAACCTATTTTTTCTAAACTTGGTAGTCAGATGGCGCTAAGAATGCATTTATTGTCTGCAATTGCAACTAATTTCATAGATTGCAAAGAGAGTGTATATAAGTTTATAGATAGTACTTTTTATGCTCATCAAGCTGACACATATATGTTAAAGGATGATATAGATGAAACCATCCAATTTCTGTTAGAGAATAGTTTTATCGAATGCATTAATGATAAGTATATTTCAACATTGTTTGGGAATAAAACATCTTCGTTGTATATAGATCCATTATCTGCTTTACAATTGAAAAAGGCACTTAAAAAATCATGCAATCAAGAAACATCGTCTTTATCTTTTATTCATGCTGCATGCGCAACTCCTGATGTGCGTTCAATATATTTAAGAAAAGGAGACTTCTGGGTAGAAGAAAAATCAGAAGAACATACTGATGATTTTTTGCTTGAGATACCTGTTCTTTCAAGCGAAGAATATGAGTGGTTCTTAAGCGACCTTAAGACAGCATTTTTAATTGAAGATTGGATTAATGAAATACCAGAGGATGGAATCGTATCGAAATATAATGTTGGACCTGGAGATATACACAACATTGTAGAGATGGCTGGATGGCTTCTTCATGCTTCAAGGGAATTCGCTCGAATGTATAATTTTGAATGTGTTTCTAATATTGGCGATATATTGTTAAGAGTTCAATATGGATGTAAAAAGGAGCTCCTAAATCTTATATCGTTGAAAGGAATAGGTAGGGTCAGGGCAAGAGCAATTTTTAATGAAGGTTTTAAAACAATCGGCGACTTACGTGGTGTGCCTATCAAGAGGATAGCAGATATTAAAACAATAGGTAAAGGAATAGCAGAGAGCATTAAAAATCAAATAGGGGAAAGTGATAAGGAAGAAGATAGAGAATTATCCGAGTTTGTTTTTAAAAAGTAATTGAGGAAATATATGATCAAAATTGTTGGGGCAAGGGGAAATATTCAAAATATTGATATTTTTTTAGAAGGGATTATCGATTTTGCCAAAAAAAATCGGATTCTAATACAAGTTTTTGATGCAAATATGATCTTTGGAAAAATACATCTTATTTCATCGTTAGAACATGCAACCAGAGCAATAGAGAAAAA
>RCNB010002059.1_pt1 | contig 12433 bp, 11 predicted proteins | sample 2041321 | NCBI WGS metagenome assembly RCNB01 (sample SAMN09708232, study PRJNA481090) | Marine sediment metagenome, whole genome shotgun sequencing project. | reverse complement strand
TTTAAAAACTATTCTGCGTGTTCTTGGTGGCCCTTCCGGGCAGCTTGCGAATGTTTGAGGATTTTCTAAATGATCGATAACGATGACGACGACTACGAAGACGACCTGGATCTAAGCACGCTTCCTGACGACGAGCTCGTCGAGCAGATGCACGATGACCTTTACAACGGGCTCAAGGAAGAAATAGCCGAGGGCACCCAGATATTCCTCGATCGTGGTTGGGATGCCAACAAGATACTTAACGAAGCGCTGGTTGCCGGCATGACAATTGTCGGCATCGACTTCCGCGATGGCATATTGTTCGTGCCCGAAGTACTCATGTCTGCAAACGCAATGAAGGCCGGTATGGCCCTGCTCAAGCCGTTGCTGTCGGCATCCGGCATACCCACGGCCGGCAAGATGGTTATCGGCACGGTGAAAGGCGATATCCACGATATCGGCAAGAATCTGGTGTGCATGATGATGGAAGGTGCTGGTTTCGAAGTGATTGATCTAGGTATCAATACCCCGGTGGAAGATTTCCTCGCCGCACTCGAAGAGCACAAGCCTGAAATTCTCGGCATGTCAGCACTGCTGACGACGACTATGCCTTACATGAAGGTTGTCATCGACACATTGAAAGAGCAGGGTATTCGCGACGATTACATTGTGCTGGTCGGTGGTGCACCGCTTAATCAGGAATTCGGAGAGGCCATCGGTGCCAACGCCTATTGTCGAGATGCAGCGGTAGCTGCCGATACGGCCAAGCAGCTCGTCACCGAGATGCGTGCCGCTCTGTAGCTCGGAGACTGGATGTCGGTGCTAGAACGGTATGAAAAAATCAGCCCCTATACTGGTGATTACCTGTGCTGCAATCGCGCGTGAGGTAAATGAAATAAAGAAACTTGGGCAATGGTCGCAAATGGATTTGCAGGCCATTACCGCAGACTTACATGCCCGACCGGAAAAGATCGCGCCCGCGGTCGCCAGAAAAATCGATGCAGCACGTGGCAAGTATGAACACATTTTTGTTGCCTACGGCGACTGTGGCACCAGTGGTGAGCTTGATCGGGTGCTTGAGGAGCGCGGTGTCAAACGGTTGCCCGGAGCACATTGCTACGATTTTCTGGCCGGTCGCGATAGCTTCGAACAGATGCAGGAAGACGAGCCAGGCACCTTCTATCTCACTGATTTTCTGACCCAGCACTTCCAGCGACTGGTGATCGAGATACTGGGTATTGACCGGCATCCCGAACTGCTGGAAATGTATTTTGGCAACTACACTCGGCTGATTTACCTGGCACAGACGGATTCGCCTGAACTGACGGAACTCGCGCGCGACGCGGCCGAACAGCTGGGACTGCGTTTCGAGCGTGTTTTTACTGGTATGGGTGAGATGGTACCGGAACTCGATGCCGCCATGCAGGAGGCTATGTGGCGCAGCTAAGGATTATCTACTGGCGTGATATCCCGGGCCGAGTGGTGATTCGTGAAGGGCGGCGCAGTACACGCCTGAATTTGTCGGCGCGGTTTATGCATGCCATCGAGCGCGCCGCCTATCGCCTCAAGAAGAAACAGGCAGATGCCATGTTTGAGCCCTGGCACGATATCGATCAGTCAATCGATGGCGATGTTCGTTTGCAGGCGCGCTCACTGGTAGCGCAGCTCGAAAAAGAATATACGCAAGAAGTCCTGGAAACCCTGATTCGAGCTAGCGGTGTTGATGAAAACCGCGGCATTATTAACTGAAGAGCACTATGTACAAAATTCGCCACTGGTCGGTCACCCATTCACGCAAACTTGAAGCGTTGTACCGTAATTTCGAGCCGATTCTGATGCGGTTGCATCCATTGTTCAAATTTGTGGGATACGGACGCCTGGAGAAACCGATGCGGGTGATGGAAAAAACCATCAAGGGATTAATGTTCGATTGCCAGATGTGCGGGAAATGCGTGCTGAGCTCAACCGGAATGTCATGCCCGATGAACTGCCCCAAGTCGATTCGTAATGGTCCTTGCGGCGGCGTGCGTCTGGACGGTAATTGCGAGGTGAAGCCCGAAATGCGTTGCGTATGGGTCGAGGCCAGGCGTGGCAGTGAACAGATGCGGGATTCCCAGGCAATTCATCAGGTACAGATTCCGGTTGATCATCTACTTAAAGGCAGCTCTTCGTGGCTGCGCGTGGTGCGTGAAGAACGGGCTGCGCGTGACGAGGAGGCGGCTTAATGAACGCAACTGGCGGACAGCATCCCGGTAGTCCTCTGTCTCCTCTGCAAGGCCATTCCTCGACCGGGCGTCTGGAGCGCGTGTTACGTGCAGGGCACTTCGTGGCAACCGCTGAGCTGGCACCGCCAGATTCTGCGCTGGCTGAGGACGTCTACGAGCGTGCCCGTCTATTTGACGGCCATGTTGATGGCATGAACGCCACTGACGGTTCCGGGGCACATTGCCACATGTCGAGCGTTGCGATGTGCGCATTGCTGACCAATGTCGGTTATTCGCCCGTTTTACAGATTTCCTGTCGTGACAAGAATCGCATTGCCATCCAGGGCGACGTGCTTGGTGCCGCTGCCATGGGTGTGTCGAACATACTTTGCCTGAGCGGTGATGGCGTTCAGGTAGGTGATCATCCAGAAGCTAAGCCGGTTTTCGATCTGGACAGCATGTCCTTGCTCGAAATGATTCGCATCATGCGTGATGAATCGCGCTTTCTAAGCGGTCGACCAATCACTTCGCCGCCGCAGGTGTTTCTCGGCGCTGCCGAAAATCCGGGCGCTCCACCCATCGATTTCCGCCCTTATCGACTGGCCAAGAAAATTGCCGCGGGGGCGCAATTCATTCAAACCCAGTACATATTCGACATACAACAAATGCGTGAATTCATGGCCAAGTCGCGTGACCTTGGATTGCTTGAGCAATGTTACATCATTGCGGGTGTGGGGCCGCTGGCCTCGGCGCGAACAGCCTTGTGGATTCGCAACAATGTTCCCGGTATCTATATCCCCGATTCGATTATCAAACGCCTGGAAGGCGCCAGTGAGCCCAAGCTGGAAGGTCGCAAGATCTGTGTCGAGCTGATTCAGCAGATTCGCGAAATTGAAGGGGTAAGTGGTGTGCACGTGATGGCTTACCGACAGGAAGAGGCGGTAGGTGAAATTATTCAGCAATCGGGTGTGCTTGAAGGCCGGATACCCTGGTACCCAGGTTGTGATACTCAGTCCAGCTATGCCTGATATGGCGTTGAAACTGGTTTTAAATTTTTTGATTCAATAAGATTTTGAGGAAATAATAATGACCGAAACGGTTGTCAGTTCTGCCACCAGGGAGTTAGTCATCGGCTTTGATCGGCCTTTCGTATTGATTGGTGAACGCATCAATCCTACTGGCCGCAAGATTATGGCCGAGGAAATGAAGGTTGGTGATTACAGTCGCGTGGAAAGCGACGCACTCGCGCAGGTTGCGGCGGGCGCGCACATGCTTGATGTGAATGCGGGTATTCCGCTCGCGGACGAGCCGCGTATTCTCGCCGAATCGATTCAGCTGGTGCAAAGCCTGACGGATGTGCCGCTCAGTATTGACTCATCAATTATCGATGCACTCGAAGCCGGACTCTCCGTTTACCAGGGCAAGGCACTGGTTAACTCGGTGACTGGAGAAGATGAAAGCCTCGATCGTGTGTTGCCGTTGATCAAGAAATACGGTGCCGCCGTGGTGGCGATTTCAAACGATGAAACCGGTATTTCCGAAGACATCAACGAGCGTTATAAAGTCGCTAAAAAGATTGTTGAACGTGCTGCTGACTACGGCATCCCAGCCTGCGATGTGGTGGTCGATCCACTGGTCATGCCGATCGGTGCGATCAACAGTGCCGGCCGCGAGGTGCTCAGATTGATCCACAAACTGCGCACCGAGCTCAAGGTGAACACGACTTGTGGGGCATCCAATGTCAGTTTTGGGTTACCAAATCGCCATGGCTTCAACGGCGCTTTCATCAGTATGGCAATCCAGGCAGGGATGACCTCTGCAATTACCAATCCGCTGCATGCCGAAGTTGTCGCCGCCAGTCTCGGTGCAGATGTCATGCTTGGCAAAGACCCTGATTGTGCCCGTTGGATCAAGCATTTTCGCGAACCGGCAGCGGAAGGAGCGATAGTTCGTGGCACTGGACGCCGTGGCGGACGTCGCCGCCGGCCGGCTGCGTAGTGACTATAGTGGATTTGGATAAAACAGACGCAGAACAACCGGACGTAGAAGAGGTCAGTGTGCTGTTTATGCCGTCGGGCCTGCGTGGGCAGGTGACGGTAGGCACCACCGTGTTGCAGGCAGCGCAGCGACTGGGCGTCGACCTGGAGTCGATTTGTGGTGGGCAGGGCAAGTGCCGCAAATGTCAGGTGTTGCCGCAGCAAGGCGAATTTGCCAAGCACGGTATCGTGTCGCGCGTCGAACATCTTTCCGAATTGACCGAAACCGAACTGAGGCAGCAGGCCAAGAAGCGTCTCAAGGGTGGCCGACGACTGGGCTGTAATGCACGCATTCTCGGTGACCTGGTGGTTGACGTGCCGGAGGAAAGCCAGCAGCACAAACAGCACATTGCAAAGGCGATTACGGCTTACGATATACAGGTACAGCCGGCACTGCACCTTTACACCATAACCCTGCCTGAACCGGATATGCATTCGCCCATTTCCGACAAGCGGCGCATGCAGATGGCGCTGGTTGAAGATTATGATCTGCCGGTCATGGATTGCGACATGACGCAATTACGCCTGCTGCAGCCGGCGTTGGCAAAAGGTAAGCGGCAGATCACCGTCGCGGTCTATCAATTCCAGCAGATCATCGCTATCTGGCCGGGGGTCAAGGAGGTGGTTTACGGGATGGCCGTCGATCTTGGTTCAACCACCATCGCTGCTCAGCTGTGTAATCTGAATACGGGTGAGGTTGTCGCGACTGCCGATACGATGAATCCGCAGATTCGTTTTGGCGAAGATTTGATGAGTCGCGTCTCCTACGTGATGATGAATGAAGGTGGTGACATTGCGATGACGCAAGTCGTGCGCGAGGCCTTCAACCAGCTGGCCAAAAAGGCGGCAAAAAAGGCCGCTATTGATGTAGAAGACATACTTGATGTAACCGTGGTCGCCAATCCGATTATGCACCATCTGTTTCTGGGCATCGATCCGACTCCGCTGGGTACGGCGCCCTTTGCGCTGACGACTGATCAAATGCAGATTGTGCGCGCCGCTGATCTCGACATCCATTTGCATTCTGAAGCGCGGGTTTGCACCTTGCCCTGTATTGCCGGCCACATCGGCGCCGACACGGCAGGTGTCATACTCTCGGAGCGCCCTGATCTCGCCGAGGAATACGTGCTGTTGGTCGATGTCGGCACCAATGCAGAAATTGTGTTGGGTAATCGTAACCGCCTGCTGGCGGCATCGAGCCCCACCGGGCCTGCATTTGAGGGGGCGCAAATCAGTTCGGGCCAGCGCGCAGCGCCCGGTGCTATCGAGCGCGTGCGGATTGATCCGGAAACCCTGGAACCGCGATTTCGCGTGATCGGTTGTGAAGCCTGGTCGGATGATCCCGAGTTTGCCGAAAAGAGCGCCCGCGTTGGCGTAAGTGGTATCTGCGGTTCGGGCATTATCGAAGTAATCGCGGAAATGTACCTGTCCGGTGTCATCGACGAGGATGGAGTGATCGGGCCCATCGTAGGTAAGACCAGCGACCGTATCATTGAAGATGGGCGCACCTATTCCTATGTAATTCAGGAAGGTGAGCGCTCAATTCGCATCACCCAAAACGATGTGCGTGCTATCCAGCTTGGTAAGGCGGCACTGCATGCCGGTACGCGCCTGTTGCTTGACTACATGGGTATCGAAAAAGTGGATCGTATTGGTTTGGCTGGGGCCTTCGGCAGCCATATAGACGTCAAGTATGCGATGGTGTTGGGCATGATTCCCGACTGTAACCTTGACAACGTCGGTTCGGTTGGCAATGCAGCCGGTACCGGCGCGCGCATCGCTTTGCTCAATTTTCCATCACGGCTTGAGATCAGTGAAATTTTGCCCAAGGTGGAAAAGATCGAAACTGCGCTGGAGCCAAAATTCCAGGAGTACTTCATCGATGCTATGGCGATACCGCACAAGACCGATCGTTTTGAAGAACTGTCCCGGTTTGTGCCTTTGCCGGAGCCCAAACCCAAGGCTGATATCAATCTCGGTGATGACCGGAATCGGCGTTCGTCTCGTCGCCGGCGTCGCGGTTAAGCGAGTCTCGGTTAAGTAAAGTCAGGAGCGATCGGCCAGACCGGCTTCTTCGTTGGCGGCCTTTTGCTGCAGTTTGCGGCGTTCGTCACGCGGAGGGATGCCGAATAGATCGCGATAACACTTGCTGAAGTGTGGTGCCGAGATAAAACCACAAGCGAGTGCAATATCGACGATGGATTTACTGGTTTGCAGTAGCAGCAAGCGTGCTCGGTTAAGCCGTAGATTGAGGTAGTACCGCGTCGGCACGCAATTCAAATGTTTCTGAAACAGGCGCTCCAGTTGCCGCCGCGAAATCCCCACGTAATTGGATAGCTCGTCGAGGCTGATCGGCTCTTCGATATTGGTTTCCATCAGAGTAACCGCCTCGGTCAGCTTGGGCTGATTCGACCCCAGTGCCAGATGCAGCGGAATTCTCTGACGATCATCTGAGCTGCGAATTCGCTCACACATGAATTGCTCAGATATGTGTGTGACCATCTTGTTGCCATGCTGGTCGCTGATCAGCTTTAACATCATGTCCATCGAGGCCTGTCCACCAGCGCTGGTGATGCGATCCCGGTCGATCATGAACAGGTCATCCGATACCCGAACTTCGGGAAACTCTTCACGCAGGCTGGCGATGTTTTCCCAATGAATGGTGCATTTATACCCATCCAGCAAGCCCGCGCGTGCTAACAGATAACTGCCGGTGCACAAGGCGCCGATTTTGACATTACCGCGCTTGGCGATGCGGCGCAGCACGAACTGCAACTGTCGCGACCAGGCGTCCGCAATTTCTGCACCGCCGCAGACAAACAAAGTGGTGATGTCATGAGCGTTTTCGATACTGTCGTCTGGTGTTATTTCCAGGCTGTTGGAGGCCTTCTCGGGTAGCCCGTCGATGGTGTAAATGCTCCATCGATAGAGCTCCTTGCCGGCGTTACGATTGGCCATGCGTAAGGGTTCGATGGCTGACGAAAACGCAATCATCGAATAATTGGGAACTTGCAGAAATCCGAAGTGTTCGGGTTTCGGCGGAGGTTTTTCGTCGATCATAAGGTTGATTGTAGCGAACTGCCGGCTCTTATGGGCCACGAGGGTCCAATCGGCGAGAATATTAGACGCTAAACTTCGCCATTGCACGATTTATTTGAAGCGCCGAAGGCATTGCTACTTGGCGCTTTGTGGCGAATATTGTGGGCTGGCGCAAGATTCCGATACGCCGGTCCGGCGTATCGGGGGATGACGGTTTGGGGAATGACGTTTTGTTTTGAGGTGCTTCGCGCCCGTGTTGTTTATACCATGGAGTCGGGCATGGACGACTTGCGCTGTTGAATGAAAGCGAGCAAAGCTTCGTCGATCGCGGGATCCATTGGCGGTGCCTCGTAATCAGCCAGCATTTTCTTGTAGCGTGCGTTGCAGCGCTGTGCATGGTCAAGGCTGCCTTCGGATTGCCACTGTTCGTAACTGTTATTGTCAGTTATCGGCGAGCGATAAAATGCTGTCTTGAAGTTATTCTGCGTGTGATTGCAGCCGAGGAAGTGTACGCCGGGTCCAACTTCGCGAATCGCATCCATGGCCTGGCCATTCTCTGACAGGTCGACGCCACTGAGCAATATCTCCATCATCGCAGCCTGATCGGCGTCCATGATGAACTTCTCGTAACCCATGGCGAGTCCGCCTTCCATCCAGCCCGCCGTGTGCAGTACAAAATTGACCCCGGCCATGACCGCCGGCATTAATGTGGCCGCTGATTCGTAGGCGGCCTGTGCATCGGGTAACTTGGAACCACACAGACTTCCACCGGAACGGAACGGAACACCAAGGCGTCGCGCTAGAGCTGCCATCGTGTATAGAACCATAGCCGGTTCCGGTGTGCCAAAGGTTGGCGCCCCGGATTGCATTGACATCGAACTGGCAAAGCTGCCGAAGATGACGGGAGCACCCGGGTTAACCAGCTGCACGAAGGTCATGCCGGCGAGTGCCTCGGCCAACGATTGCGCGGCGGTTCCGGCTACGGTCACAGGAGACATTGCGCCAGCCAGTATGAATGGCGTGATGATGGTAGCCTGGTTGTTCTCTGCATAAACCTTGGCTGCACCCAGCATGGTATCGTCGAAGGTCATTGGAGAATTGGCGTTGATCAGGCTGGTGGCGTAAGTACGTGGTCGCCCTGTGGCGGCGTCGATGTAGTCATCACCGGCCAGTATCTTGATCATTTCGACGGTATCCAGCGCCCGATCCGGTGCGGTTACCGATCCCATGAATGCTTTGTCCGAGTACTTCATGTGCGTGTACACCATGTCCAGGTGACGCTTGTTGACCGGCACATCAACCGGCTCGCAAATGGTGCCGCCGGAGTGGTGCAGACTGGGCGAGGCGTAGGCCAGTTTCACGAAGTTCTGGAAGTCTTCCAGGGTTGCATAGCGGCGCCCCTTCTCGATGTCGTAGACGAATGGGCTGCCATAGGCCGGAACGAAGACGGTATTCTTGCCGCCGATCTGCACGTTGCGCTCTGCGTTGCGGGCATGTTGAGTGTATTCTGCTGGCGCTGAAGCCTGGATGATTGAACGGCACAGTCCGCGAGGGAAGCGAACCCGCACTCCATCAATCTCGGCACCACCTTGTTTGAGTATGTCCAGCGCCTCAGGCATATCGCGAAACTCGATTCCAATTTCTTCGAGTATCGTGTCGGCATTGTGCTCAATAAGCTGCAGACCTTCTTCATCGAGAATCTCGAAATATGGGATCTTTCGCTTCGCATAAGGTGCGCTCTTGGTGATGACAGGGGTGCCGGCACGACGTGCATCACGTCCACCTCGACCGCGCCGTCCGCGCGTAGCTCGTTGCTCTTGACTCATTAGATAGCTCCCGGGAAACCTGAAAGGGTTCGGATTAGTGCGACAGTATGATTTTTGGCGTTATTATGAGCTAACCCAAGGGCGACTCTCAACTGTTTGCCCGCGCCATTCGGTTTCGATCGCGGCATCAGATCAGGCAATTGTGGAAGGCGATGTATATTAAGTTAGAATGAGACTCGAAAACCCTCAGTAAAGCAGGAGCTCGGCTATAAGCGACGATTTTGAAACCATCGGCATTTTGTTGATAGACGGTTATCCGATCATTCCGTTCAGTTGTGTGATCGACTCGATGCGAGCGGCAAACCGACTGTCAGGCAAAACCTTGTATCGCTGGGAATATTTCGCGCCTGATGACGAGCCGGTAGCGGCCTCCTGTGGAATTACCGTGCCCACAGGTAGCTTGAACAAGGCCCGGCATCTCACCTCTTTGATCATTGTTGCACCCAATACAGCGCAACATTTTGAGCACGCCGCCACCCTCAAGTTTCTGCAAGCACTGGATCAGCAAAAGGTCAGTTTGGGTTCTGCAAGCTCAGGCAGTTTTATCCTGGCGCGCGCAGGCTTGCTAAACGATTGTCGCTCTACCATACACTGGGAAAACATTCCGGTATTCAAGGAGCTCTACCCGCAACTCGAGGTGGCGTTTACTCTGTACGAAATCAATGAACGTCGAATGACCTGTTCAGGTGGTATCGCGGCGCTCGATATGATGCTTAAGCTGATCGAAAATCGCTATGGTCGCAAGTTGGCACAGCAGATTTCGCAACAGTTTCAGCACGACCGAATTCGCACTGAAATCGATTCACAGCAAATGGCCGATCGCATGGATCTGGCGATGAGCGCGCCCAAGTTAATCGATGTAATCAATCTCATGGAGAGCAATATCGAGGTGCCGCTATCGCTGCCGTCGATTGCGGATAAGTGCAAGCTGTCGTTACGCCAGATCGAGCGCCTGTTTCACAAGTATCGCAATCTGACTCCGAGTCAGTATTACCTGTCGTTACGTCTGATGCACGCCAAACAATTGCTGCTTAACACTAATCGCAGCGTTATCGACATTTCCATCGCTACCGGCTTTGAGACGCAGTCCTATTTCACGGCCTGTTATCGCAAGCATTTCGGCAGTTCCCCACGCAACCACCGTTCGCAAATAGCAACCGAAGGTAAGGTCTAGATTATGCAGCAATCGGTTACCGTAGTTGGCGCTGGAATCATCGGTATTTGTTGTGCGCTGGAATTGCAGCGCCGCGGATTCCAGGTGAAACTGCTCGATCGTCGAGGCCCGGGTGAAGAGACTTCATCGGGTAATGCGGGGATTTTGAGCTACAGCAATATCACTCCTCTGGCCGATCCCGCGCTGTTGTCGCGTTTGCACCATCTGGTGCTGAACCTGGATGATGATTTTCTGTTGCACTATCCCCATCTGATCTCGTTGCTGCCGTGGCTGCTGCGCTTTGTGTCGCGCTGCAAGCGTGAAACCTTTCTGCGCGATGGTGGTTCGATGAACCAGCTCACCAGTGCATCGGTCGATTTGCATAAACAGTGGATTGCACAGGCCGGAGCAGGGGATTTGTTGAATAGTGGCGGCGGGCTGAAATTGTATCGCAAGCGCGAGACTTTCCTGCGTGATCAGCTCGAACGCGAGTTGTTACAGCAGTGTTCGGTGCGTTATACAGTGCTGGATGCGGAACAGGCTTATGAGTTAGAGCCCGATCTTAAACGGATATTTGTGCAGGCGGTGTTGATTGATGATTCTTTGTCGATTCGTAATCCTGAACAACTGTGCAAGCGCTATGCGCAAATGTTCGTCGATGCTGGTGGTGAGATCGCACAAGCTTCTGTGGAATCCCTGCATCAAAACGCGACAGGATGGGAGGTAACCACTGATCAGGGTGTGCATTCTTCGTCACAACTGGTTGTCTGCATGGGTGCATGGACACCCCAGTTGATTGCGCCGCTGGGGTACTCCAACCCACTTGCCATCGAACGCGGCTATCATACTGTTTTCTCACCCGCACAGGGCACAGGGTTGTCGCATCCGATATTTGATGTCGATGCCAGTTACGTCATGGCGCCGATGGAGGCAGGTTTGCGGGTGACGACTGGAAGCAACCTGGTACGACGCGAAACCAGTCCCGATCCGCGTCAGCTGGAGCGCGTGATTCCACAGGTGCGGGAGGCGTTCCCGGTGGCAGAAAAATTAAAGCAAGAGCCGTGGATGGGTCGCCGTCCGACGGTGCCGGATACCTTGCCGATCATCGGGCCAGCTCCCCATCACGATAATCTATGGCTCGCTTTTGCCCATTCGCATATGGGGCTCACGCTTGGACCCATCACCGGCCAGTTGATTGCAAATTTTATCAGTGGCAGCGAGCAGCCATTTTCCGTTACTGCCTGCGCACCATCGCGTTATCTTTAGTCCGGAAATTTTACTAATTTGTGCGAAGATCGCGCAGGCCATTGTTTTTAAAAAGAAATGGAGTTTCACAAGGGAATTCCCGAAGAAGTCTCGTATCAGTGATTCCGGGCGACTGAGGACCTCGGTGCCCCTTGAGGGTGAATATTTCTTGTGGAATCAATAGACAAGCGAGATCGTGCATAATTAATGAAATTTCCGGGTTTGGACTGCCCTCAGGCTGGTTGCTTTATCTGCGGCGTTCGCATCAGCTGAATTTACTGAGGCTCTTAATCGAACTGGTACGTCCCAGCATCTTGCGGAAATTTGCGATTTCGCCGCGTTTGAATTCGGTTGCCTCGACCAGTGCCGCCTGGAACTGATCCGATTTCAAGATCGAGACATAGCGCCCAACCACATCGGCAAGTGGTGCATAGGGTAGTTCGCAGGCATGCGCATACTGGTTGGTTGCTTGTTTGGTAACGTCCGACACACTGGGCGAATTGTCGACCAGGTCGAACGACATGTGCAGGCTGAAAGGCGCACTGGTAACGCAGCGATGTGGCACACCGGCGCGCAGGTAGATTGCATCCCCCGGGCGCATGTTGATCTCCTGCATCACCGGCCCCAGCTGCTGCTCATTCAGATCCTGAATGCCGGCATAACGGCGCTGTTGCGGGGCGTAAAGATTCCAGGTCTTCTTGCCCGCAAGTTGTATCACCAGTACATCGTCGGCATCGCAGTGTCCATCGTAGGCTTCATTGTCTTGCTGTGAGAAAAAGATCTCCGCATTCGACAGAACACAGGGTAGCGAATCGTCGAGCCGGGCGACAAATTCGTTGACCATCGGGTCGAGCAGGTCAACACCTTCAAGCACCACTGCGGCACCCTTGTTGATTTCGTTATTGATTACATCCTTATCGATGAAATTCAGCTGCTTGTTCTGTACGGTTT
>RCNB010002259.1_pt1 | contig 12436 bp, 9 predicted proteins | sample 2041321 | NCBI WGS metagenome assembly RCNB01 (sample SAMN09708232, study PRJNA481090) | Marine sediment metagenome, whole genome shotgun sequencing project. | reverse complement strand
GCTGATAATAAGCAAGACAAACCATTGAGTATTGCTGAATTTTCAGATGAAAACGTAGCGTCTTCCAACTCTAATAATAATAATAAGGTAAAAACTTCAGCAGCTAAACCAAATATACCTGAAGTCAGTTATTTCAATACTAGTGAATTAATTTTAGAAGACCGTTCTATAGCTTTATTCGTTAAAAACGATACTAATACTATGGATAGAGATTTTATCGAAAATTTATCTTTGGAATTAGAGAAAACAGATATTCAAACTTCGATATCCTTCTTTAATAATGCATCTTTAGGTCATTATGATTCGTTCTATTCCGCAAATAAAAAATGGTTGAGTAAAATAAAACTTTCAGAATATTTAAATACGTATTTGATAGGAAGCATAAGAGAAGATAAAACAAATGGGTCTTTTGATAATGAAGTTACCATTATCAATCTTACGTTTAAAGGAAAACTAATTAACCTCAAAGATAATTCTACAATACCAATACATATAAACTCTAGCGAATCTAGCTTTGATAAGCGCCAAGCCTTAGTGGACGCCAATAAATCATTAATAGACGATATTTTAAAGTCAATAAGTAACTCCATTTAAAAAAAAACAGATTTTAATCAAAAGTTTTTTAATAACAGACATAATTTACGTTTCGTTTTAGCCCAACCCGATGGGTGCGAGGTTATTTTTAATTGGATTAGCATAAACAGGCAGGGGTAAAACAGCAGCTTTTGGATTTAATGCATCTACACTTTAAATCCTATTGATTTATCTTGGTTGTTTCAAAATTGATGTATATTATATTTTGAAAACTAATAATTATGACAACTTCAGAAGTATTTTCTATAGCAAATTTGATCGCTATGCCTATGTGGATTTTAATGATAATCCTCCCAAATTGGAAAGCCACGCGTTTATTGATCGACTTTAAAGTTGTTCCGTTGCTATTATCTGTCTTATATGCCATTTATATTATCAGTTCCATGCTCAGTGGTCCTACTATGGATTTTGGAAGTCTGGAATCGGTAATGTATTTATTTACTTTTGAAAATGCTGTTTTAGCAGGATGGGTGCATTACCTGGTGTTCGATCTCTTGGTAGGCATGTGGATGCTAGATGAAAATAGAACCCTAAAAATCCATCCTATTATAATGGCTCCATGTTTGCTTGGTACCTTTATGTTGGGGCCTATTGGATTTCTTATTTTTATGGGTGTTAGAGCAGTTAAAAAGCAAAAGGCATTATAGCCACTAGTAATATCTTTAGTATTGTAAAACAAGAAAGCCCAATGCTGTATTGGATTGTTATCATCATGTTTATTGGAGCTATTGCTGTTTGCCTGGTCTTTTTTTAGATGACCGAACCGTTATGGGCATCAAGGTTTGGATTAAACCTTTAAAATTCTTTATTTCTACAGGAATTTAGGTATTTACCACTGGGTTCTTAATTACGCTTTATCCATATTCTAGTATAAGAGAAATATGTTGTTAGAAACTTAGATTCTTGGACCATAGTGTTAGAAGTTTTCAGTAGTGCTATACAAGGAGCAAGAGGTTTACAAATGCATTACAATCAGTCGAATAGTGTCGATGGTATACGCTTTGGAATCATGGGTACATTAATTGCATTAATGTTTTAATTAGGGTATTGTTTGTAATAGAGATCATACGTTTAAAATTGGCATCTAATAATGCTTGTAATAACTTTATAGAAATGAAATCATTAACTATTCAAGACATTTACAGGCTATTAAATAGTGCCTTTTTTTAATATTCACTATGTTTTATAAAGCTTTCGGATATTCTTAATCTTTGTGTAGGTCAGTCATTACGCTATTTTAAATGGGTTTCTAATATTTTAATATGGTCTTAACTTAATTTTAACTACTAACTTATTAGTAGGTCTACTAAAAAATTAGTAGTTTTGAATTCAAGAAACTTAAAGACATGGAAAAATTAACGAAACGCGAAGATCAAATCATGCAGATTATATGGAAGCTGGAAACCGCTTTTATAAGAGATGTTATTGAGAGGCTCCCTGAGCCAAAACCGCATTATAATTCCGTGGCGACAATTATAAAAATTCTTGTTAAGAAAGGGGTTTTAAAATCAGAAATGATAGGGAATACTCATCAATACAGCCCTGTTGTAGAATTTGAAACCTATAGAGATACGAATCTTACGAACATAAAAAAGAAATTCTTTGGGAATTCATTTCCAAAAATGATGGCCTATTTTGCTAAGGAAGAGAATTTGTCTGAAGCCGAATTATCAGAATTAATTGCTGTAATTAAATCTAATAAAGCTAATAAATCATGATCACACTTCTTATAAAAACATCGCTCATTATAATTATTGTTTTAGGGTTTTATAAAATTTTAATTGAGAAAGAAAGTTTCTTTTCTACCAACAGAATGTATTTGATATTAGGTCTATTGTTGGCCTTTACAATACCATTTGTTTCTTTACCAAAGTTAATTCAAAATCAAGGCCTTGTTTCAGAATTAATTGAACCTTCTATTTCTCAAAGTATTAATGGTAAGAAAGTTAAAGAATCTATATCAATGTATACTTCAAATATAGAAGCATTAGAGAATACAGCCACACTACCTTTAAAAGAAGCCTCCCTAAGCACAGAACCATCACGAAGTCTTTTAGACTGGTTATTTATTGCTTACCTCTTTGGTGTTGTTATTTTATCTTTAAATCTTTTGACACAGATAGGCAGTTTACTTTTCCAGATTATACGCTCTAAGGACAAAATCAAGGATACAGATGCGACCATTATTAATTCGACAAGCATTAAAGAACCATGCTCATTCTTCAACTATATTTTTATTAATCCAGAACAATACGAATTTGAAATCTACGAGCAAATCATTGCCCATGAGAAAATTCATGTCAAGAAAAAACATAGTCTAGATCTATTACTTTCTGAAATCGCTATCATTTTGTTATGGTTTAATCCTTTTGTATGGCTGTTTAGAAAAGAAGTAGAAAAAAATATCGAATATCAAACTGATCACTTGTTAATCGATACTAAAAATGCTGAAAAAGACAGTTATCAGATGAATCTGTTAAAGATTGCGACCTTCAGTAAACCACTTACCATTACCACAAATTACAATCAATCATTAATCAAACAACGCATTTTAAAAATGAACAGTAAAAAATCAAACCCACACAGTTATTGGAAATACGCATTTACATTTCCAATGTTTTTCGCGCTATTATTATTGCTAAATAAGCCTTATTCGGCATTTGGGCAACAAGACCAACCTACTATAGGTAAATCTATTGTCAGTGAAGAAAAAGAATCTGAACCTGCATATTTCTCAGATTGTGAAAGCTTTAAACAAGCCTTAGATAATAAGGATATTGAGAAACTTAAAGAAATTTTAATCAATTTAGATCCAGCATGTGTTGACTTTATTGAAAACGCACAACAAACAACTTTAGCAGTAGTAAAGACTAAATTAGAAGAAGGTGCAGACCTTAATGTAGATCAAACAGGGAATTTAATCTTTTCTAATTCTAATGGAGGTACAACAGAATCAGTCACCACAGTTACTATTGCTAGAGAAGAGACTAATATTAATCCTGAATGCAGAGTTTTATTAGAGGCTATTCGAGGCAATGATATTACAAAAGTGAAGCATTTATTAAGTACAACAGATGTTAATTGTATAGATCCAGACCCTGGATATAATGAGACTAAATCTAATGGTAATTATTGGAGAAATCAAAAAGCAAAAGCGCCTTTATTCGCTGTTGCAAGAACAGGTAATTTAGAAATAACCAAGTTACTATTAGATAATGGGGCAGACGTAAAACTAAATGTACCCGGTGATGGTACCGCATTAATTACTGCTGCAGAATATGGACATTTAGAGATTTTGAAATATCTTGTTTCTAAAGGCGCGGACATTAATAGAAAATTCCCAAATCAGGGTAGTGCTTTAATAGCGGCTTCAGGAAACGGACATCTCGACATTATGAAATACTTAATTTCAAAAGGAGCTGATATAAACCATTATTCGCCAAACCAGGGCAACGCGCTTATAGCAGCTTCACATTCTGATAATGTAAATGCTGTAAAGTATTTGGTTGATAAAGGCATGGACATTCATTTTATCTCACCTAATCAGGGCAATGTCCTCATTGTAGCAGCTAGCAATGGACGGTTAGAAACCGTAAAATATTTAGTATCTAAAGGTTCAAAAGTTAATATAATAGCACCAAATCAGGGCACAGCGCTTATCGCTGCAGCTAATAATGGTCATTTAAAAACTGTAGCATATCTTATAGGTGAAGGTGCAGAGATTGATAAAATAGCACCAAATCAAGGTACAGCTTTAATCGTAGCGTCTAATAATGGTCGTTTTGAAATGGTTCAGTTTCTTGTCGCTAACGGTGCCACTGTTAATACCAATACTCCTAATCAAGGCAGTGCTCTCAATGCAGCCTCAAATAATGGTCATCTACCCATCATGAAATATCTCATAAAAAATGGGGCAGACATCAATATTAATACAAACAGTCATAGCTCACCTTTAATTTCAGCAGCCAGAAATGGGTATATAGAAAGTGTTGATTATTTAATTTCTAAAGGTGCAGACGTTAATTTAGTAAGTGAAGGACAAGGCACCGCGCTTAACGCAGCAGCATCAAATGGTAATAAAGAGATTATAGAATTATTACTAGACAAAGGTGCAGCTATTAATGGTCAAACCAACGGACAAGGTTCTGCCCTAAATGCTGCTTCTAGGAATGGACATTTGGAGACCGTAAAATTACTTATTAATAAAGGTGCTGATATTAATTTACAAAATAACGGGCAAGGCTCCGCTTTAAACGCAGCAGCTCGGAATGGTAATAATGAAATCATCAGCTATTTATTATCTAAAGGTGCCAATATAAATCTTCAAAATGAGGGCCAGGGATCTGCCTTAAATGCTGCTGCCAGAAATGGTCTACTAGATACAGTGAAACTTCTAGTCAATGAGGGTGCTGATGTTAACTTATACAGCAATGGCCAAGGGTCTGCATTGGCTGCTGCATCAAAAAATGAGCACCAGCCTACTATAGATTATCTACTTTCTAAAGGTGCTAAGCATACCTATGGTAATTAAAATAAATTAAAGTTTATCAATCAACTTATACTGAACTTGTTTCAGTATCTATCTATTAATCAGCAATGCTGTTCTTTAGGGTATTAGGGCAGCATTGTTTTAAATCAATCAACATGAAGAATTTACTGTTACTGCTCATATTAGCACTCTCTGTTTTTAGTTGTAATCAAGACAGCTACGATTTAGCTATAACTAACGTTCAAATTTTCGATAGTAAAACCACAGAAGTCTTAGCTTCTAAAACGGTATTAATTAATGCCGATACTATTGCTGCTATTATAGATGCTAAATCAGACTTTAGGGCGAATAAAACTATAGATGGACATAACAGATTGTTAACTCCTGGTTTTATTGACACACATGTACATACCATTGGAAATTATGGTGCTGATGCTGCTTCACCAGAAGATTATAAAGAAGATAAAGGTTTAGAGATGTTGCGCGATTTACAAGCACAACATTATCTCAATTATGGTGTGACGACAATAATCGATATGGGACAGCCAGAACCATGGATAGACGTCACTTTAGATTGGCAGAAGAATCCATCTCCAAACCATCCTAATATTTTTATTTGTGGAGGATCTATGGTTTCGGATGAAGATAGACGACAGCCAGCACATCATATCGAAGTTATGGATCCTGAAGATGGTCGAAAAAAAGTAAGAGAGTATGCCGCTAGAGGTTTAAAGTATATGAAGCTTTACAGTAAACTTCGCAAGCCAGATTATGAAGCAATGGCAGATGAAGCCAAGAAACAAGGGATCATTATTAATTCTCATGTCGATAATAATAGAGTCACTATTTCTGAAGGTATTGACTATGGTGTTTCCAATTTTGAGCATTTTTTCACGGTAACACCGAGTATTTTAGACTATGATGAGCATTGGCCAAAAATGAATGAAATGTATGGAATTAATATGAATTCTAGCATTGACGAATTTGCTGCCCAAATGGTTTACTTCTTTGGTTATATAAAGTCTAATACTGAATATGAAAGTCGTTTGAATACCTTATTTGATAAAATGGCTAGGGAAGGTGCTACTCTAAGTTCTGCACTAAATGTTGTAGCATCTTCGGCAGGACAATCTGATTTTTTTACATCGTTTGAATATTATCCGATACGAGACACACCAATGGTTAATTATAGTGAAGAACAAAAAAACCAAATAGATGCTGCCTTCGAATCCTTTATGAATTATATGAAAATAGCTCATGATAAAGGGGTGAAGTTAAGAATAGGTACAGATTGTCGTTTTGGAGGTCGTGCGTTATTATCTGAGCTTATACTATTTCATAAAGCTGGATTTTCAATAGGAGAGACCCTTCAAATAGCGACGCTTAATGGCTATGAAGCTATGCAGTTAGATCATAATCGCGGGACTATAGCCGTAGGTAAAGTGGCTGATCTTATTTTATTTGATAAGAATCCTTTTGATGCTATCCAAAACGTACTTTCCGAGAAAATTATCATTAAAGATGGATTAGAATTTAGGCCTACAAAATCTATAGGGCACGAGCTAAGACCTGTTTTATTAGATAATGGTGTAGATGCAGGTGAAACTTGGTTTAATATGGCGAAAGCAGATAAAACCTATCCAGAAGTTAAGGTTAGTGAATTAAAAAATACAGTTCGAGAATTATTCGCTGGTGGAAAAAGCAACGAAGCAATGGCGGCTTATGGTATTTTTAAATCTGAGTTTCCGGATAAGACTTATACAATGGATGGTGTGACCATAACCAATTCGTGCTACGAAATGATTAGAAATGGAAATCTTGATGATCTAAAACCTTATTATAGTTTTTGTGCTTCTAATTTCCCTGAAGCAAAGCCATATTTAGGACTTTCTGTTTACATGAAGATTTTAGAGAATGGTAGCGAAGCAGGGCAAAAGCATTTTGATACCCATAAAAAGGATGATAGTTATGTTTTGGATGAAAATGAAATTAATGGTCTTGGCTATTTGTATTTACAATCTGGAAAGCATAAAGAAGCTATTGCTGTATTTGGAATGAATGTTTCAGCATTCCCAGAATCTTGGAATACCTATGATAGTTTAGCAGAAGCCTATTTAGAAATAGATGATAAGGAGCAAGCAAAACTCAATTATAAGAAGTCGTTAGAATTGAATCCAGAAAGTCCAACAGGTAGAGCTGCGTTAAAGAAATTATAGTTTTAATATTATTTTAGTCCTATATTGTAAGTTTATTAATCAACATACTATAGTACACTAATGAAATCATTAACTATTCAAGACATTAACGCCCTATTAAACGGTGAAATTGTAGGCGAAACTACGCAGCAAATTACGGGATTAGAACAGATTGCAAAAGCAAACAACACCCAAGCGACTTTTATTGGAAACAGAAAATATGCTGCGTTGTGGGCAGATTCTAATGCTGCTTTAGCCATAGTTAATGACAACATAGATTTAGAACCTGGTGATAACCGTGTACTGATTAAGGTGAAAAATGCAGATTTAGCCATGGCTAAGTTATTAGAAGCGTTTACACCAGAAACACCTTATTTTGAAACTGACATTCATCCTGCAGCTGTTATTGATCCTTCAGCTAAAATAGGCGAGGGCAGTAGAGTTGGAGCGGGTTGTTATATCGGTAAAGATGTGGTTTTAGGAAAAAATGTAACCCTGTATGCTAATGTTACTATTTTAGACGAGACGACTATTGGAGATTATACCACAGTTTGGCCTGGAACTATCATTAGAGAACGCTCTATAATTGGCAGTCATTGTATTTTTCATAATAATGTGAGTATTGGGGCTGATGGTTTTGGCTATCGTCCGAGTGATGATGGCAGGGGACTCGTTAAAATTCCACACATTGGAAACGTCGTGATTGGTAATGCTGTGGAAATTGGAGCGAATTCTTGCGTAGATCGCGGTAAATTTAGTTCTACGATATTAGGAGATGGCTGTAAGATTGATAATCTCGTTCAGATTGCACATAACTGTGTGCTCGGCCGTTCTTGTATCATGGCAGGGAGTAGCGGGCTAGCAGGCTCTGTAACCTTAGGGGATGGAGTTATAATTGGAGGCAGTGCTTCAATAAAAGATCATACGACGATACATTCTGGTGCCACTGTTGGAGCTGGCTCTGGTGTTATGGGTGATGTAGCTGCCGGAAAAACTGTATTGGGTTATCCTGCAGTAGATTCTAGAGAAATGCTAAAGCAATGGGTTGCACTAAGAAAACTAGTGCGATAATAACATCATTATAAACGAAGGTATTAAGCCGAATGCTGCGTTACATTTTCTTTTAAATGTAATAGACCTGCAACCATAGCATCTAACTCATGCTCTAAAAAGCGAGGGTTTCTTTTACTGAAACCGTCAATAGTATTGGCGTAAAGTTCTACACCGGCATGTTTTATACATACGCTATAGGTGTCCTTATCAGCATCTAAACATACTGAAGTTCTGTAGTCGCTAGACGTTAATAACCAGTAACATAAACTATTAATCTGGTTAAACAAAGAGAAATTTGAATCCATAATAATAAGGTTTTAGTAGACTGAGGGGAATCTTAATACGAAGGTATCTGCTAAAGGATATGGTATCAAACTTGTTTGTTGTAGTCACCAGTTTCATCGGTGAAGTGGACTAAAAGACCAAATAAAAGGATGATTAACACTAAATAATTTGTGGCATCATTGTTGAATACTATTAAGTAATTATTAAAATTAAATATAATACAATGAGTAAAGGAACAGTAAAATTTTTCAACGATGCCAAAGGATTTGGTTTTATCACTGAAGAAGGTTCAAACAAAGAACATTTTGTGCATATTTCTGGATTAATCGATGAAATTCGTGAGGGAGACCAAGTAGAATTTGATCTTACAGAAGGCAAAAAAGGTTTAAACGCAGTAAACGTCAAAGTTATCTAGTATATCGGTCGCTTAACTTAAATTATGAAGCCCATCACAATGTGATGGGCTTTTTTTGTATTTTAACATTATGAAATTCTTCATCAAAACAAGATTAAATATATTAAACGAGAAGCGGTTAACTAATTCTATACTACGCTTTCATTTTTTATTACATTTAGGAAATGATTGAAATGAAAAGGTCTAATTCAATGGAAATTTGTGCCATCTTATCTAATTACCATTATCGTTTCTATTTAATAATGGTCTGGTTATTCCTTTTTCCTAACTTAATATCTAGTCAAGACATTGCTGCGGATAGCGCTAATAATGCAAAGATTAAGGTTTCATATCTTCCAAACAAAGGGTTTCAGCTTAGTACTTTAGACAACAACTATTCATTGCAATTAGGAGGTAGACTTCAGTTTAGATTTGCTACACCAAGTGACCAGAACCCACTAAGTTATGATGAAGTCTTTGACACTACTGAACCTGTATTTAAAATAAATAGAGCGCGACTCAAAGTTGGAGGGAATGCGTTTAAGCCCTATTTAGAGTATTATTTTGAATATGAACTCTCTCAGAGTAACCTTTTAGATTTTAGAGTTATGTTTAAAAAGTGGAAGGAAATGAGCATTAAAATTGGCCAGTGGAAAACCTATTTCAACAGAGAGCGTGTTATTTCTTCTGGAAAACAACAAATGGTTGAGAGATCAATAATTAACAGACCATTTACCATAGATCGTCAGCAGGGCATCTCATTCTACGGTCGTTTGTTTGAAAATTCATTGACAGATATTACATATCATCTGTCTATTCTTACTGGAACCGGCAGAGGTGCAACAGTAAATGACGACGGACATTTGATGTACGTTGGGCGATTACAATGGAATTTTTTGGGTAGAGAAGTCAGTATGTCTGGGTCTGATTTAGATTTTACTGAAAAACCAACCGCTTTAGTCGCCTTGGCAGGTGCAACAAACAGAAGCCCATATACTCGATTTTCACAAGCAGGAGGGGGACAGTTAGAAGGTTTTGAAGATGGTTTACCTGGACAATATCGCGTTAATCAGTTTATGATAGAAACAGCTTTTAAATATCGAGGATTTTCGTGGCAAAGTGAAATACACACTAAAACAATTGATGATAAGCTGAATTTACAAGAAACCACATTGACAGGGAATTATTTTCAGGCAGGGTATTTCTTTTCAAATATTGTTGATTTTGTCCCGAAATCACTAGAAGTTGCGGGTCGATTTGCGACTTACAGATTAAATATTGATGTGCCAGATAATCTTGAGCATGAATACGCTATGGCTTTTAATTGGTTTTTTAAAGGAGGTCATCGGAATAAGATCACTACAGAATTCACATATTTTGATTTCGAAACTGCTCTTGAAGATCAGGCCAGTGGTTGGAGGTTCCGGGTTCAATGGGATATTTCTTTTTAAATGCTGTGGATGATAAGACTTGGATACAACTGGTAAGTATAGTTAGTCTTTAGAATAGTATTTTACATAATATAAATTATAGGACATTTTATAAATAGGTTTATCCAGCGGATGAAGCTATTTATAACACAGATGGCGCGTTGGCGAAAACATGATGTATTACTAAATACTATTTATAAAAACATTAGTCAACTATAATGATATTATGTAAAATATCCCAGAGGCTTTATAATTCCATTACAATGTGCAGTACTTGGGCATTAAAACTAGAAACGGTTTGCTTCGCAGAGTCCTAATGCATTGTTCCTATAATTAGACGTTATGTAAAATGTCCGCTACCAATCGCTCGATTGCGTTGATAAAATCAAATTACTATTGTAATTTATTTTATATGCAATTTGCAGCCGCTTGCCAGCCGCACACTATTTGGTGTTAAGAAAAGGTCTAGTAGACCTTTATAACCAAATACACTAAGCTGGCTTTTTACTTTTATTAAAAATCGCGTAAACGACAAAATGTACGTGATAAAAAATTTTAGACGATTCTCGTGGATTGCCACAAGAGCATAAATTTTAAGAAATCGCTCTTTAGGCGATTCACGAACGAACAGATTTAAAGTTTTATCTAATTAAGTAAATACGTGAGTAAAAATAAAATTCTATGCACTTGTTATATTTAGAATTCCAAAATTGGCTTTTTTTAAGCTTCTATATCTTTTGTCTTGAAACAAAAGAAACAAAAATTCAAGACTGCATATAATTTTGGAAACAATTACGGCTCACTACGCTACATTTTAAGCTATTTAGCGTTAAGAAAATGTACCCAAAGTACATTTTTAGTTAAATACGATTTGAAACAAACATTTAGTAAAGTGTTGTATCCAAATACAATCATCCTCAGGATAATTGCATTCGTATAGCCTAAAATCTTACGCTCCACTCACCTATTGTTTTACCAAAATAATATGAGGTCAGTTTGCCAACTCATCATCTGGGTATAAACTCACAATTGTATCCAAATCCAATTAACCACTAGATGCTTGAATTTTTAATGTTTTTTAAATGTTGAACAATACTTTCAACTTCTGATTCATCATATATAGGCTCAAAATAGTTTATGAAATCGTTTAACTCATTTAATACTTTTACAGTTACAAATTTGAACTCTTCCTTTGGTTTATTATTAATCATTACAATAAGATTTCTTATTTGTAATTTTCTATCTCCCCAATGATGCTTATTGAGAAAACTACTCTCTTCTGAATTGTTGCTATTCAGAATAACAAATAGTGCAAAACTTGCTCTTCGTATTTGACTAACTGGTGATCTCATATCTGACCTCGCAATGGATTTTTTACTTTACTCCAGTTCTTTGTTTCTATAATAAAAATACCAGCTCTGCTAACTAAAAGATGATCGATTTGAATACTATATATACGGTCATCCTCACGTTTATTGTAAATTGGTGTATTGAATTCTAAAGAAAAGTCATTGAATAGAACATGCGTGTCGGATAATTTTTTTAGTTCTTTTTCTACTAAATTTTCACCAATTGCTCCTGCAATTAATGAGTTTAATGAATAAGCGACTTCCTTTATATGCTCAAGTTCATTAAGTTTTTTGGTGAAACGTTTTGAAATAGTTGCTTGTCTATTTGGCATTTTTGCCTTTATTCCATTTATTTTTGATTTCAGAATCCCTCCTTTTTTATTAGTCTTCCAACTAATGAGTCTATTGAAATTTTTCTCTAAAAGAAACTTTATTGCTTTAAAGAACAGCATTTGATACCAGATGGCAGTTTCTATATATGCATTTTTGGTAGGAGTTGTTTCTAAGGAAATACATTTGGTATTTAGTTTGCTTATTCTACCTTCTAGTGTTGTTATTGCATTTGACTGTAAAGTGTCATATTCTTTTTGCAATTCATGCCATTCAGCTAGTAAGATATCTATTTCAAGATCAACGTCATTTTGAAT
>RCNB010002058.1_pt1 | contig 12442 bp, 10 predicted proteins | sample 2041321 | NCBI WGS metagenome assembly RCNB01 (sample SAMN09708232, study PRJNA481090) | Marine sediment metagenome, whole genome shotgun sequencing project. | reverse complement strand
GATTTCTCTGGAAAAAAGTTCCACTACAACATGATTGTTTAAGGCACGTACTTGAATCTAACTGGAGTTCTTCTAATAAATCTTGAAATCCCCATCGTACACCTGGGAAATATTTTTCTAAACAAGCTTTGAATAAACACAATTTTTTATCTTTAAAATAATCTAAAGGATTTTCGGGGTATTCCTCTTCAATTTCGTGCAAATCTAAAGCTAAATTGTTGAAATTCATTGTTTTCCTTGAGATTTCTTTCTTTTTGGTTTCTGTTTCTCTTTACTTGCTTTAAATACATACTTTATGCGAGCAAAATCGCAAATTATGTTCAATTCGTCGATTCGTTCTTGTGGTAAATTTTCACCTAGTGGTTCTTCTAATACTGTCCCTTTAGTTAGGAATCTTTCTGACATTTCAACGTATTTCCTTAAATCGGTATATCTGGGGCCATAACCTCTTTTAAAAGACTCGTTCCTTAGATTTATAATAAGCATGGGAATATTGATATTCTCTTTAGGACATACTCGCTTACATCTTTCGCATAAGTAGCAATGCCAGATATCAGAATCTTTCAAAACGCTTTTATCTCCACGCAAAACTTTTTGAATTATTTTTCTACTATTGAATGTAGATACTTTAGCTGCAGGACAATCGCCTACACACTTTCCACAGGAAATGCATTTGATGATATTTCTATTTTCATCTACATCTTCTACTAATTCCTCATAAAATGCCCAATTCCAATCCAATTCGGTGTGATCAGCCATATTTTTAGTATTTTTTATTATTATTTAGAATATTTCAACTTCTTTGAGAGATTTATTGCTTATAATCATTATTAATAATAAGATTTAATGATTATAAAAATAAATATATAAATCGAAGATTCATATTTTTAAAAAGTTTTTAAGCCACTTGTATTGTTGTTCAATGGCATTAGATAGGGAATACAATAAAAATATTTAAGTTTTAAAAATAATATATCAAATACATCTGTAATAATTATAAGAAAGCAGATATAAACAAGTGTCATTAACATTTCTTTTCTAAGGAGAATATCATATGGTGCTGTATAAAGACGGGAAAATCTACTTGAAAATAGTCTATTGGGGTATGGGTGCTTCTGGAAAGACCACTATTTTAAAAACGCTATATCGAATAACTAAGGAAAGTAAAAAAGAAATCGTCCCAATTGGTGAATTACAAATAATAGAAAAAGATAGTGGCGCAACGCTCTACTTTGATCGAGGTCTCTTTCAATCTACTAAACAAAGTGAGGTCTATTACAGGGTTTATACAGTTGCCGGACAAAAGGGCTTTACACCTCTAAGGAGAAAAATATTCGCTAAAACTGATGACCAAACAGATGCAGTTATATTTGTTGTTGATTCACGAACATCCTTTTTAGAGGATAATATTGAATCTTTGCTAGAATTAAAAAACATAGCAAACGATAGATTGATAAATGAAATTCCTATGATTGTCATGTTAAATAAACAGGATCTCGATGATGTTATTGATGTAGAGGACTTCAAACTCATATTAAAAGATGAGAAATTATGGTACGAACCAGGGAATAAATTATACATTTGGAATCCGTTAATTTATACTTCTTGTGCACTATATGAAAAAGAAAAAGATATTTACCGTAGTTTTCACGAATGTGCTCGTAGATCAGTCCTTTATCATGTTTATGGAGAAGGTAAAGCACCAAGAGAAAGTGATATCTTAAAAACTCAATAAAAACAATATAAATAGGTAATTGTTCTTAAATCATTAACAATATTCAGTAAGCATCAATTCTTATTAAAAAAAAATTATTTTTTAGAAAAAATTACTTTTATCCACTTTGGAAGAATAAATCCTCCGTAGAATTCAATTGCGCTTACGATTAACAAAACGCGAGTTATAACAACCATAAGGGCCAATAAAGGGTCAGCAGGATCAGCGAATATAATACCAAGTAATGCATCCAATATTGCTGCTATAGCGAAAGTAATAAAGGCAGCACGTAATAATTTCCCTTTTAACTTCACATCTCGATCTTCCGATTTGAGAGAATGTTGAGCAAATTTCAACCCCGTTCCTGCCATGAGCAATATCACAAGTAATAAGTATATTGTGATAAATAGACCGAATTCTACTGTAAATGGGCGTAATGGGTTTATTATACCAATTTGATTAATATCCGTAAATAACAATAGAAAGAAGGCCGTTTCGAAAATAATGCCAAATATGACAGTTAAGGTTACAACTAATTTCTGTTTCGATTTGTTGTTCATATCAGTGTAAGCAATTAACCAAGCGAGTAGTGCAAGAGGGATAAACGCGTTTCCAATAATGAAGTACCATTCAATAGATAGTGATTCTTGAAAGAATAAATTCATTAGGAAACTTATAGAATCGGGGAACCACGGGTTCGCAACGCCTATCCATGATATACCAACTAAAATATAAAGTCTTGATTTGTATTTAAAGTATTTAAACAATATCGAGAAGCCAAGATAGAGGGAAATTAATACAAAAATTAAGCTAAAACTTCCTTGTAATAAATCTACAAATTCTAAAACCAAATATATCTCCTATTATCTTTAAATGAAAACTTTTGTTGATTATAATATATTTTTGATATTTATAAACTATCTTTAAACTCAAAATACGACTAGGTTTATGACAGAAAAATGATTGATAATAAGTAGTTGCCTAAAACAGATTTAATAGTCAAGTATGTGAAGCTTAAAACGGTGTGAATTAAATTATAGTATAATCTAAAAATGAAGATTTTTCCTTTAATGGATTAATTAGTAGTTTTAGATGATGTAAGTATTGATCTAAAGAAATGTCTCCTTTTTTATAGCGTATTGGTAATGTTTTAATGAGATAAAAAGGCGTATATTTAACGAAACGAATATCGGTAAAGAGGAAAACAACCCCTTTTGCTTCAAATATGATCTTTTTTTCTAATAATTCTTCAAACAAATCTTCTCTATTATTTAACAAGTTAATGCTTTCATTTACGGTTAACTCGCTTTTTCTTAGAGCTTTAATTACGTTATAAACATCGCTATCGATCAGTAAACTTACAATTAATTTACTTTCGATTTCTTGTTCACAGTTGTAATTGGTGTAAAAGTCTATAATTTCTTTCTTATACTTTTTGGATATCTTTTCATCAATTGTATCCTTGGGTAAATTTGAAGATGGAATTCTCATATACGACAAATCTTTAACTAAGAAATAGCAATCCTTGGTTCCTGGGAGAGATTTTTTTAGAATCAAATTTTCTCGCAGAAATGAAATCAATAGTAAATCGATATTTATAGTAGAAAATCCGTAATCATTACGGAGAATTTCAACTAGCTCGTTTTTAGTAATAACACCATTCCTTAGAATTTGTAATATCGTGAATTTGATTTTTTCTTGAAAAAATGAAATTAAATCTTGTCCTTCTAACTTAGTATAATTATTAATTGTATTGAATGCTTCTGAAACAGCTCTAGTAAATTTATCTGTGTTGATAAGTTCTAATAAATTCTTTGTTATCACTGCTAAAATGTCAGAGGATATTACATCGCTAACTTCACTCTTAGTCTTAATTATTAAGACTAGAAAATAAATTTCTCCTTCGAATTCTTGTATAACTGATATAACGCTCCGATCTTTGTCTTCTAAAATAAAATCTAATTCTATTAAGGTCTTCTCTTTATTTAGCTCGTGTTGAGCCCATATTTTCAGAAAGGTGTCCTTCGAAGGATAAGCGCCCTCTGGAGGATATTGAATTATAGGTATTGGTCCAGTGCTTTTGTTCCAATGAATTATAATTAACCGTTCCATAATTTACGAGGTATTTATGTAAAGTAAGTTAAAAATGTGATTTGTTTTTACTATATAAAATAAGGAATTTCGGTTATAAATTCTATTGTGAAAATTAGTAGAAGATCATAAAAGCTTATGCAGATTTTAGAAGAATCGGATAATGTTCATCAAGAGTCTTTAATGTGTTCTTAAGCATTTCATTTAATTTCTTATCATTCGTAAAATCTGAAATTTTAGAAAAACATGCGATTATTTGATTGGCAAGTGTTTTATCATATTGACAATACTTTTGATTCTTGCCCTTAAACAAAAAAGTGAATTCCTCTACTAACCAATCCAAATTCTTTATTAAGTTTTCCTTCAAAAAATTCTCATAATCACTGTTGTATAAATACAGAATAAGTACCTCTCTTATTATTAAGATTAATACAACTTAATTATGATCCTAGTAAAATGTGTCCTTAAATAATTAAGTATGAAATAATTAACTTGTTTTTGACAATTTTCCTAGAAATTCTACAATTCGATGTTTCTAAAGTGGTATCTTGTTATAGTTTTAGAGAGTTCCCAGATCGATTGGACATTATTTGAATTAATTGCTTTGCTAAGATCCTTATATAATTTCGACAGGTTATGGCTTGTGTCAGTTTTAAGTTCACTATTCATTAATATTTTTTCTTCTTTACTCATATTTTAAGAACAAATCGTAGTTATAAAAAGAATAAATAGTATCACAATAACATCTTAAAAAATTAAACGCCGATTATAAAAAAAAAAGACTTTGTTATTGTTCGAGGTAAAGAAACCTCTCTAAATAGTAGAGCCAAACTTGAGAATACGTGTTTCCTACAATGAGATCACTAGCATGAGCAGCAAACGGGAAGGTTAAAAGTACGCAATCCACCCCTTCGTTGTTTAAAGAGCTTTTAATTCTTTCTGCATTATATAATGGGACCACATCATCTCTTAAACCTTGAAATATTATAGCAGGTGGATCAGTCGAATCGGCTAAATTACTAGGAGTAAATTTTTCAAATGCTAATGGGTTTGAAATCGGATCGCCTGGGAGCAAATAGGAAGGAGCAAAATCTGGTGGAGATATGGGAATTATTCCCTTAATTTTTAACGCAGTACTAAAATTACCGGCGAAATAAGGATCGTTGTATCCTAAACCTATTACGCCCGTTAAGTGTCCCCCCGCTGAAAATCCCATAATAAAGACTGAATCCAAATTAGCGTTGTATGTATCTGCGTATTTCGTTTCAAGGAGCTTAGTAAAGTTACCAATTTGATATACCATATCGTGCAACGTAAAATTTCCCTTCACATTTTCTGGAGTTGGTATATATGAAGAACGCCCGGAATCAAGTAACCCATATTGGATGGCAAAAACGACATATCCTTGAGAAGCAAGATATCTATTTAATACCAGAACATTTCCTATGCTTTTATCCCCATATTGCCAGCCTCCACCATGGATTTTTATAATAATGCTACCATTTCCAGGTAAATCCGAATATACCCCTTTTGGATAATATACATCAAAATACAACTTAACACCATCAGCATCGTAATACGGAACATCGGTTTCGACATTACAATCTCTATGAGGAAAACCTAAAAAATAATTGTAAAGATTGAACTGCGAGGGTAAGAAATAATTATCAGCATTTTGTGGTATGTCGCATCTCCAATTTTCGCCATACACTCCGCTAAACTCATTTTCTGCTGTTTGAATTGAAATTGGCACTGACATTAAAGGCAGAGCATTTAAAACTGTTAGTAACAAACCAACTACTAATATTGAAATCCTATTCCAATTTTTAAATCGGTTTTTATGGGTCAACTTTAGTAGAAGTAACGTCGTTGGTAGATACAGAAACATAAGAAATCCTGTGATTTGGGGGATGAAATAGGACAATGAAACGATTAGATAGTTTCTTATAGGAAATAGGAGAACGATCGTAAAAAATATACCAACTATAAAAGTAAGATAGCATAGTAGCCTTAAGAAATGCTTTAAATATTTTATTTTTTTAGCGTTATTCAAAAATCCATGCACCTCTATTGTTAATGTTTGTAAAGGTAACGATACAGAAATGGAATCCATATAAATTAGTTATTAAAAAACCAGAAATTATCATTATATTACCAAGAACTAAAAGAGGTCCACTAATTATAAAAGCGGAGAATATAACGCCAAAGACCATAAGTAGAATGCTTGTAATAAATAATGCGAGATAATAATAAGATAATCTATTTATTCGTTTTCCCATGTAGAAAGTTTTATTTAAATAAATGTCTGTAAAATAAACAAGAGCTCCATTTAGAAACCACGAAACTACAAAGGCAAAACCGAATAGGTCGTACAAGATAGAATTTGTAGGTAAAAGGAAGTAAAATATTCCTAGAGAGAGGGAAATGGCGCTTAAAAATACCCCTAATTTACTTAGATATTTTATCGCAGCTTTACTAAATTGTTCTTTTTTCATCTTAATGGGCCTGTTTATTATAAAATCTTTATTAAATCTAATTTCAATCTCAACACATATAAACTTATAGAAGTAAATTTAAAGCAAATATAAAAATGAAATAACATTGAGTTTAAAGCTCAGTTTCATAGATTTTTTTTCTCATAACGTTTGCTTATAATGAAAAACAATGCAAACATAACAAGAAGAATTGCCAATACTACTAGCAAAATTATATTAAACACTTCCGATTGAGCTCTGATTAACCCAACATCCGTAGTATCAATAGGGGGTGTGAATCCTAACAATGCACCCCATATGGAGTAAAAGAAAGCTCGGAAAATTGAACCTACTAACGTACCAATTGAATATTTCTTAACATCTATATCGACCAAACCAGATGCGTATGAAATTACATCAAATGATATGAAAGGAATAAATCTGGAAACAATAATTGCTGTAATGCCATATTTTTTAATCAATTTATCTGCCATAGAAAGTCCACTTTCTCCTACAAACTTTTTTGCCAAAGGTCTGCCTCCTTTCCTACTTATATAGAAACACAATAAACTAGCAGCCATTGAACCAATAATCCCCATGATACCACCAAAGAACCACCCCCAAATCATCCCCGTAGCCAATAAAACAACTTCCGATGGGATTGGAACTAATAACCCTTGTATCGCCATTATACCAATAAAAAGAAATATCCCAAAAAATTGTAATTCGTAAATAGGATTAACAAACCATTCAGCAACAATAGTGTAAACGAATGTTGTATCAATAAAATAATTATAATATAATAACACGAGGGAAAATACTACTAATGCGACAAATAAGATAATGTACAGTATAGTCTTAGCGCTATACTCCGAGAAATTAAACAAGTTTTTGATATATTTTTTTAATTTAGAAGAAAATGAATCATTATTCGCATTCTTTTCCATACTTATCAATTCTATAATAACTTTTAAGTAATATCTAATTTAAAAATCTATAATAATTATTTTTTATTATTTTCTAACAATTAATTTCAGTAGGGGATAATTCGATTAATGACTGATAACACAAGTAAGCTGAATGTTAAAAAATTAACCTTAATCGTTATTGTAATTTGGATAATTCTTGGCGTAATATTTGGGATTGGGGATTTGGCTATTTCAATAGCAGTCGTTGATGAAACATCTATTTGGGGAATTTTTGGGGCAGATTATGGTGAAATTCCTGGCTATGCGTTAATTGCTATCGCCTTAGCAACATTACTTGGGAGTCTTTTTACAAATTTAAAATTGCAAAAGATACCTGCTTATGTAGGAATTGTTATTGGCATTTTATTTATTCTATTCATAGGAGATGAAAAATATGTTAACATGGGATGGAGCTTAATTTTTTCACTACTTATTTATACCGTAATCACTTGGAATAAAGATTGGAAGCTGTATAGAAATATTTCTGGCGTTATTGCTCTGTTAGCTGTTATAAATCCTTTATTATTTGTCCAAATAACTAAAATTCTATGTGGAAGAGTTCGTTTTAGGGATCTTGTTCCTCCTCCGCCTGCGCCTGGTTATAGTAGTTTTACTCCTTGGTTTCTGCCACCAGGTATAAGTCTAGATAATAGCTCATTTCCGTCAGGACATGCTGCAATGGGTTGGATGTTTCTACCACTACTAATAGCTGTTAAAGACCGAAAAATTAAAGATCCACTAAGAATAATAGTTACCGTATTAGTAATTGGATGGGGTTTATTTGTAGGCCTCTCTAGAATAGCTGTTGGTGCTCACTATGCTTCTGATGTTCTCTTTTCAACCGGTGCTGCAACAATTGTTACGATATTTCTTTATACTAGATTCTACAGAAAGCGGAATAAATCAGATTAACCCTTTTTAAATTATTTTTAATTTTTTTAATTTATATAGTTAATTAATGAGGAACAAGTTAAATGAAAAAGATTGTTAAAAAAATCTATCATGTTGGAGATTCAGGCTGTTCTGTTTACCTAGTAGACACTAATAGTGAAGAAGGTCTTGTTTTAATCGATTGTGGAATGAGTCTTGAAATGATTAATAAAATTAGCAAAGTAGGACTAAATCCAAAGAATATAAAACACTGTATTCTAACTCATTTTCATATAGATCACACTGCAGCTTGTTCAGACTTGAAAAAAATGAATAAACAAGTTAAATTCTACGCTCACGATTTAGATGCAGATGCTATAGAAGAAAAGGGTCACGATAGAAAAACAGCAGCCTCTTGGTATGGCGTTGAATATAAGCCAGTGAAATTAGAAAAAAGACTGAGAGGCGACTTGGAGAAAATTCAATTAGGTCAATATGAATTCCACTGCATTCACACTCCTGGTCACACACCAGGATCTATTTCTGTTCTACTTGAAGTTGATAACATTAAAATCCTGTTCGGACAAGATATCCATGGACCTTTCTCTAAATCGTTCGAATCTAACCTTGATGATTATCAAAAATCAATGCAGAAGCTGTTGGATTTAAACGCGGACATATTATGCGAAGGCCATTACGGTGTTATAAAACCAGCCAGCGAAGTGAATCGTTTTATTAGCAGTCATATGCGTAATAATCGACCCTAAATTTCTATAGAGTTATGACAAAAGTGTAAACGTACCATACTAATTCTAAATATATTAATGATCTCACTGTTTTTAAAAGGCTTTATGTTTTTAGAATTATTAGTTTCTTACTAGAGTTTAAATTGCCTGTGGTATAATTTTGCTTAACAATCTATTTGAATCATTCAACCAAGCAAGAAGATTATTTGACTACGATTACATTTTTTTCGATAGTTTTTTTCTTACGATTTGGATTGCCATCATGGTTAAATATAAAAAGTGGAATCCATTAAAATTTGGTATCTTTACAGGATTTATCATATATTTCATCGATTCTATTGTGTGGTTTAACTTGCCAGCTGGCAATAGTTACCTCGTAGGTACTTATATAAGAGAATATACTATTGGAGGTGTCTATATGCCCCGCCCTCTTGGAGATTATTTTTGGGTCAAATTTGGAGCAGATTTTATGATGACATTTTCATATTCAATGTTTGCTTTCGGGTGGTTATGGATCATGTTTGAAAATTTTTTTAAGAAGAATTTAAAGGAGGTTTTACTATTTACACTAATCTACTTCATATCCTGGATGCTAATACCCCTTTTTTCGCTTATAATTCCCTTAAATGACACCATAGTAGATACCGTTCGCTATATGGATACTCAAATGGTTGCTTGGTGGGTCAATCTTATAATAGGGTATTTATTTTTGTCTTTAATCTACGGTACAAAAAAATTTGGAAGTAAAAAACCAAAAACAATATTATATGTCTTCATTATAGGTTGTCTCGGAGCTTTTTTTATGGAATTTCCCCTTTTAGTATTTGGTATACGACCGACAGGTGTTTTATTTTTGCTCTATGATGTATTGCTGATGTTAAATCAAGGCGCTCCTTACCTTTTTGTGCTCTATGATAGAATTTTACCCTTATTTTTTATGAAAATTAGAAAAAAGTCTCATAAAGAAATTGAAATAACGGTATAAAAAAGTAAAAAAAAGTATTTTAGTATTACTTAACTTTCGCCTTGATCATTTTTATGTTGCTTTTAAGAACTTTCACAAGTGGCAATTTTTCAGAACCAGTTTGAATTAAACTGGATAGCGCGTCTTGATGATTTTTTAAGGCTTCAGCGTAAGATTTTTGTTCTAGATATGTCAACCCTAATTTGTAATACGAATCTGCTATTCCTACATTATCTTCAAGATCTTCGTAGATTTTAAGGGCTTGGTTGTTTTTTTTCCATGCTTCGGTGTATTTTCCTTGATAAAGATATGCTAAACCAATATTGTTCAAGTACTTAGCGTTAGATTGTCTATCTTCGCTTTTTTCTGCTAATAGATTAGCTTCTTCAAAACGCTTTAATGCAACCGGATAATTGCCTTCATCAAGATAAATTAATCCTATGTTATTAAGACTTTCTGCTTTTCTGGTGAAATTTTTAAGCTCATTATCAATATTGAGAGATTCTTCAAAGGTTTTCAAAGCGTCAAGATATAATCCTTGATCCCGATAGATCATTGCTGTATTATACAAATTCTCTGCTCTTTCTTTTGAAGGCCCTAATACTTTAAAAAGTTTTGTTCCTCGATCGTACCACTTAAGAGCTTCTGTATAATCCCCTCTATCTTGGTATACAAGACCTACCTTATTTAAACAATATGTTTTCCCTATTAAGTCTCCTATTCTATCAAATAGGTTGAGGGCAATATTATAACGTTTAAAGGCATCTTTATAAACACCCTGTTTATGAAATAGTGCGCCAATACTACATAAAATTCGAGCTTTCCTCTCGTCGTCATAAATTTGATCAGATATTTTAAGTGCTTCACTGTTCCATTTTAGTGCTTCAGGATAGTTACCTAATTCTTGATATACTAATCCAATACTCTCAAAACAATCTGCATTTCCTTCTAAGTTTTCAATTTCTTCAAAAAGCTGGTATGCATCTTGATACCATTTTAGTGCTTCTTGATAATGCTCTTGAGCCTTAAAAATATCTCCAATCTTTCGTATTATAACCGCTTGGTTTGTAAGATTACCTAATTGTTCCTCAAGTTCTAGAGCTTCTTTGTATCTATTCAATGTTTCATTGTATTTTTTACGGACAAAAAATATCTTTCCAATGGAAAGTAGTCTATACGCCTTACCCTTCAGATTTCCAAGTTGGTTGTCGATATTTAAAGCTTCTTCGTATAAGTTTAAGGCTTCAAGATAATTATCCTCGTCGTAATAGATATCCCCTATGCTTGTAAAGATATCGGCTTTAATTTCAAGATTTCCTAAACTTTCTGCGACATATATCGCTTCGTTATATCTCCTTACTGCTTCTGGATAATGCTTCTGAGCTTGATAAATTTCTCCGATCACACTAAGAATTTCAACTTGTTCTTCTAAATGCCCTAACTGTTCTGCTATTGATAGAGCCTCTTCGTAACGCTTTAAAGCCTCTATTAAATTCCATTGTTCCCGATAAATCTTGCCAGTTATATTTAAACACATTGCTTTCTTATGTAAGTTACCAATTTGTTCAGCTATGTTTATAGCTTCTTCAAATATCTTTAAAGCTATATCATTTTCTTCTACGTAATGATGATTTATTCCAATTAAATGAAGACTTTCAATTTGTCCTTCCATGTCGTTCTGTTTTCTATAGAGATTTAATGCTTCTTCGAATTTCTGTTTAGCTTGAGGATAGTCGCCCTGATCTTGAAAAATTACTCCTAGCCTGTTAAGAAGATCAGCTTTTTTTTCTATTATCCCAATGTCTTTGATAATTTCTAGAGCATCTTTATATCTGCTTAGTGCCTCTTGAAAATTAGCTTGTTCGGCATAGAGATTCCCAATGTTTTTTAAAGTCTCAACTGTCCCCTCAGGATTATCAGTTATCCCGCAAAGCTGAAGAGCTTCTTGGAAGTTTTTGAATGCTTCTGAAAATTTTCTTTGATCAAGATATATCTTTCCAAGAGTATTCAAAGTGGATGCTTTATTGTTTAAATCTTCTAGTTGATCATAAATTTCCAGAGCTTCCTCAAAATTCTTTAACGCTTTTAAATAAGTTTTTTGCTCCTTGTATATCAACCCCATATTTATGAGAACATCAACTTCTCCTCTAATTAAACCAATCTGCTTATAAAAGTTTAAAGAATCTTCAAACCATTTAAGTGATTCAAAGTATTTATTTTGATTTTGAAAAATCATCCCTAATTGACGCGAAAATCTGGCTTGTAATTGGACATTTCCTAAGTTCTCGGCAGTTTGAAATCCCTCTTCAAAGATCTCTAAAGCTTTGGAGTAGTTCCATTGATCCCTATAAATAATTCCTATAGTGTTTAAGGCGTCCAGCTTTCCTTCAATTCCCCCCAAAAGATTATAAAGATTAAGTGATTCATTACATTTCTCCAATCCAGTTAGAGAATCTCCAATATCATGAGTTATTCGTCCAATAAGATTTAAAATCTCTGCTTTTTGCTCGAGATCTTCTAATTGCTCGGAAATTTTTAATGCATTCTGAAGGTACTTTAAAGCTTCGCTGAAATTTTTTTTTGAATAATAAACTCTCCCTTTAAGCTTTAAATTT
>RCNB010002057.1_pt1 | contig 12444 bp, 9 predicted proteins | sample 2041321 | NCBI WGS metagenome assembly RCNB01 (sample SAMN09708232, study PRJNA481090) | Marine sediment metagenome, whole genome shotgun sequencing project. | reverse complement strand
CTATTATCGTCCGGGCGGGGTCTATCGTGATTTGCCGGATAGCATGCCGCTGCATGAAAAATCACGTTGGTACAATGATGCAGATATTGAACGCTTAAATAAAACACGTAATGGCAGTGTGCTGGATTTTATCGAAGACTTCACAAACCGTTTTCCTGGCTGTGTTGATGAATATGAAACCTTGCTCACTGATAACCGTATCTGGAAACAGCGCCTGGTTGATATTGGCATTGTTTCACCAGAGCGTGCATTACAGCTCGGTTTATCCGGAGCAATGTTGCGCGGTTCTGGTATTGAATGGGATTTAAGAAAAAAACAGCCTTACGCCATGTATGATCAGGTCGATTTTGATATCCCTGTTGGTGTAAATGGTGATAGTTACGATCGTTATCTGGTGCGTATCGAAGAGATGCGCCAGTCAAACAAAATCATTAAGCAATGTGTTGATTGGTTAAGAGTAAATCCTGGTCCGGTTATCCACGATGATCATAAAATTACACCCCCGAATCGCGAAGCAATGAAAGGTGATATGGAAGCTCTAATCCATCATTTTAAATTAGCCACAGAAGGTTATTGTTTGCCTGAAGGTGAGGCCTATGCGGCGATCGAACATCCTAAAGGTGAATTCGGCTGTTATATAGTTTCCGATGGTGCAAATAAACCTTACCGATTGAAAATCCGTGCTCCGGGTTTTGCCCATATGTCTGCAATGGATGAGTTGACTAAAGGCCATATGTTGGCCGATGTGGTTACTGTTATTGGTACCATGGATATTGTTTTTGGAGAGGTAGATCGCTAATGGCTACTGCTAAAACTATTCTCTCAAAGCATGAGCGTGATGATATTGATGGCTGGTTAAAACGATTTCCTGAAGATCAGTCTCAATCTGCTTTGTTAGCTGCACTACGCGCAGTGATGCACGAAGATCATTACCTCTCAACTGAAAAAATGGATGCGGTAGCTGAATATCTCAATTTATCTAAAATTGCTGTATACGAAGTTGCCAGTTTTTATTCCATGTATGAACTTGATGAAAAAGCAGCTGCCAAGAATACCATTGCTGTTTGTACCAATGTCTCTTGTATGCTGAATGGTTCAGATAAAATTGTTGAGCATATTGAAGCGAAACTTGGTATTAAAATGGGCGAAACAACAGCCGATGGAGAGTTTTTCTTTAAAGTAGAAGAAGAATGTCTGGCTGCGTGCTGTGGTGCGCCAATGATGCAACTTAATCATGTTTATCATGAAAATTTAACTCCCGAAAAAGTAGATGCTCTCTTAGAAAGTGTTAAAGGAAAGTCTTCTTTAGATAAACAGGAGGCTGGATAATGGTCGATCAGGTTTGTTTTGCGACCAGGCAATTTGGCGATGAGTCACATACTCTTGAAAACTATTTGAAGTCTGGTGGCTACCAGTCGTGGCAGAAAATATTAAAAGAAAAAACACCTGCTGAAGATGTTATCGAAGAAGTAAAAGGGTCTGGTTTAAGAGGGAGGGGCGGTGCTGGCTTCCCAACAGGTTTGAAGTGGAGCTTTATGCCCCGCAATATGCCGGGTCAAAAATATATCGTATGTAACTCTGATGAATCAGAGCCGGGAACCTGTAAAGATAGAGATATTTTGCGCTTTAACCCACATGCTTTAGTAGAAGGTATGGCAATTGCTGGTTATTGCATAGGTGCAACCGTCGGTTATAACTATATGCGCGGCGAATTTATGGATGAGCCTTCTATCCGTTTTGAGCAAGCAGTAAAAGAAGCCTATGAAGCAGGATATCTTGGTCAAAATATTCAAAAAAGTGGGATAGATTTTGATTTGCACGGTGCTTTGGGTGCTGGTGCTTATATTTGTGGAGAAGAAACGGCTTTATTGGAGTCCTTAGAAGGTAAAAAGGGCCAGCCTCGTTTTAAACCTCCATTCCCTGCAAGTTTTGGCCTATATGGTCGCCCAACAACGATCAATAACACTGAAAGTTTAGCCTCAATCCCATCTATTCTGCGTGGTGGAGCTGAATGGTTCAAGAATATGGGTGTAGAAGGTTCTGGTGGAGAAAAGCTGTTTTCTGTATCGGGACATTTGAACAATCCAGGGAATTTTGAAGTGCCTATGGGTATTCCCTTTAAAGAATTGCTCGATATGGCGGGCGGTGTGCGTAACGGTAATAAATTGAAAGCGGTTATTCCGGGTGGATCATCAGTTCCTGTGCTCAAAGCAGATGTGATGATGGGTCTCACCATGGATTACGACACGATTGCAAAGGCGGGCTCATATTTGGGTTCGGGCGCGGTTATCGTGATGGATGAAACTACCGATATGGTAAAAGTTCTGCAGCGTATCTCACGATTCTATTTTTCTGAGTCTTGCGGTCAGTGCACTCCATGTCGTGAAGGTACAGGATGGTTATACCGCATGCTTTGCCGTATCGTCGATGGTAAGGGCAGTATCGCAGACATTGATCGTTTGGATGAAGTCGCGCATAAAATTGAAGGCCGAACTATTTGTGCTTTGGGTGATGCCGCGGCAATGCCCGTCTGGAGTTTTGTACAAAACTTTAGAGAAGAATTTGTCTATTACGTTGAAAACGGGTGTTCAATGGTGGATTCACAATGAGCAATGCTGATAACAAGCTTGTGAAAATCACAATCAATGATAAAGAGATGGAAGTCTCCGCGGGTTCTATGTTGATAGAAGTTGCTGATCATGCAGATATTCATATTCCCCGTTTTTGTTATCACAAAAAGCTCTCTGTTGCTGCAAATTGCCGGATGTGTCTGGTTGAAGTGGAGAAGGCGCCGAAGCCTTTACCAGCTTGTGCTACTCCAGTAAGTGAAGGCATGAAAGTCTGGACGCGTTCAGAAAAAGCCTTGACTGCACAAAAAGATACCATGGAATTTTTGTTAATCAATCATCCGCTTGATTGTCCGATTTGTGATCAGGGTGGCGAGTGTGAATTACAAGATTTGTCTATGGCATTTGGTGGTGACACCTCAGATTATCATGAAGTGAAACGTGTTGTGGTTGACAAAGATATCGGTGAGCTTGTTGCTACTGAAATGACACGCTGTATTCAATGCACACGTTGCGTGCGTTTCGGCGAAGAAATTTCCGGAATGCGCGAGATGGGTGCTACCGGACGTGGTGATCGTATGGAAATCGGCACCTACGTAGAAAAAAGCCTGGATTCAGAATTGTCTGGAAACATTATCGATATTTGCCCAGTCGGCGCTCTGACAGCAAGACCATCAAGATACCATTCACGAGCATGGGAAATGATGCAGTCTCTATCTATTGCATCACATGACTGTGTCGGTTCTAGCGTTAAATTGCATACCTTCAAGCAAAAACTGATGCGTGTGGTTGCGGCTGAAAATGAAGATATCAACGAATGCTGGATTTCAGATCGAGACCGTTTTAGCTATCAAGGTGTTTACGCTGAAGATCGTGTTAAATCGCCTATGGTAAAAGATAACGGCGTTTGGAAGGTGGTTGACTGGAATCTGGCTCTTGAAACTGTTGCGGAAAAATTGAAAGCAGTAAATGCTACAGATGTGGGGGTGCTAGCTTCCCCACGTGCGACTATTGAAGAACTTTACCTGTTACAAAAATCCATGCGTGCCATCGGTGTAAACAGTATCGATCATCGCCTGCGTCAGGTTGACTTTATTGATCAAGATTCAGTAGCTCTATTTCCTTGGCTGGGAATGAAAATAGCCGATATTGAGAATCTGGATGCAGTTTTATTGGTTGGCTCTAATGTGCGAAAAGAACAACCAATGATCAATCACAGAATCCGAAAAGCATCAATCAAGGGTGCGAAGGTAATGTGTGTCAATCCTATGGAATTTACATTCAACTATGATGTTGATTGTCAAATTAATAATGACCCTGTGGAAATGATTAATAATTTGGCTATCATTGCTAAAGCGAGTTACTCTCTCAGTAAATCAAATATTCCTGCGGGACTAACTGATTTGTTTAGCTCGGTGAGAGTTAATAAAGCCACCAAAGCGGTTGCTGAAAATTTACATGCAGCGAAAGACGCGGCTGTTTTCATAGGTAATATTGCGGTTCAACATCCCGGGTATTCAACGCTTAGAGTTTTGGCTACAGTAATAGCAGAGAACACAGGTGCTAAAATAGGGTATTTGAGTGGCTCAGCCAACACTTCTGGTGCATGGTTGGCAGGTGTTGTACCGCATCGAAAAGAGGCCGGTGAAAGTATCTCTGCTCAAGGTGCAAATGTAACTCAGATGTTAACTCATCCTAAAAAAGTATATGTGCTAATGGATGTTGAGTTAGAGCTTGATTCTGATAATCCACAACAGGCAAAATTTGTGCTGGATCAAGCCGATTGTGTGATTGCAATTACACCTTATGCTAATGAAAATATGTTAACTCATGCTGATGTTATTTTGCCCAGCGCTGCCTATTCAGAAACATCAGGCACCTATGTTAATGCCGAAGGAACCTGGCAAAGTTTTAGGGCGTCAGCGAAAAACTTTGAAGATGCAAGGCCTGCGTGGAAAATTCTTCGTGTATTAGGCAATACCCTGAATGTTAAAGGTTTTGATTATGTTAGCTCTGTTGATGTTAGAGATGAATTAAAAAACCTGTGTGACTCAATAAACCCTGTGAGCAATTCGTTTGAGGTGACTGGAATATACACAAATCTCGATAAAAATAATTCCAGATTTTTGCAACGCATTGGTGAGGTAGGGGAATTCTCGGGTGACTCTTTAGTGCGTCGTGCCAGTGCATTGCAAAAAAGCAAACCAGAACAAAATGCAGTGCAGATAAATTCTAATGAAATTAAGAATTTGGCATTGCAAGATGCGCTAGATCAAGCTGATAAAATGGTTAATGTAAAGCAAGGAGAGGTGTTAATTAGCATGCCTCTAATTGTGAATGAAATGGTTCCGGATAATTGTGCGTTACTCGCAGCTGGCACTCAATCAAGCAGTCTACTTGGATCTGCGTTCGGTGAAATAGAGATAACACTTTAAGTGTTTTTTATAAGCAATTGTAATTTAAACAATAGTTAAATGAGAATGGAAAAGGTTTGGATACTTTAACGACATTTCTAAATGGTTTTTTACCAGAGGGGCTAACTACTCTGATTGTGATCTTGCTTAAGATCATCGCTATTCTATTGCCTTTAATTCTTGCTGTTGCTTATACCACATTTGCCGAGCGTAAAATCATCGGTTATATGCAAGTACGTATGGGCCCAAACCGCGTTGGTCCTAAGGGTTGGCTGCAACCTATTGCAGATACTGTTAAGTTGATGTTCAAGGAAATTATCGTTCCTGCTGAATCCAGTAAAGTTGTATTTTTTATTGCACCGATGCTGGCTTTAGCACCAGCATTGGCGGTTTGGTCTGTGATTCCATTTTGGGATGGTGGTGTGCTTGCAGATGTTAATGCAGGTTTACTGCTGATATTGGCGATTAATTCACTGGATGTATTTGGTATTATTTTAGCGGGCTGGGCTTCAAATTCTAAATACGCAATCTTAAGTTCGCTACGCGTTGGCGCACAGGTAGTCGCCTATGAAATTGCAATGGGTTTTGCCTTGGTCGGTGTATTAATGGCCGCAGGTAGTTTGAATCTGACTGAAATCGTTCGTACTCAAGGTGGTGGGCTTTTAGGCTGGAATGTCTGGCCACTATTTGGCTTGTTTTTTGTGTTCTTTATTTCAGGGGTAGCAGAAACCAATCGTGCGCCGTTTGATGTGGCAGAGGGTGAATCTGAGATTGTTGCAGGTTTCCATGTTGAATATTCAGGTATGGCATTTGCGCTGTTTTTCCTCGCTGAATACGCAAGCATGATTTTAATCTCTACCATGACCGCTTTGCTGTTCTTTGGAGGCTGGTTATCGCCTTTTGGCAATATGCTAAATGATATTCCAGTGTTGGGATTCATTCTTGGGGATGGTTTTCATTGGCTATTACTCAAGACACTCGTGTTTTTATTTTGTTATTTGTGGTTTCGTGCGACATTCCCGAGATACCGCTATGACCAGATCATGCGTTTAGGCTGGAAAATCCTGATACCGGTTACATTAGTCTGGATTTTTGGTGAGGGTATTGCAATAGCTTTAGGGTGGAAACCATGGTTATAGTCATCAATAAAAGAGTGAATAAAAAGACACCCCCCCACTTTTACGCGGTTTTTCACATTGTGAATAGCTATTGTGAACCGGTAAGCAAAGGGAAATGTCATGATTAGAAGAATTACACATTTCATCAAATCCTTCACCTTGTTTGAGTTATTTCAGGGGCTAGGTGTTACGGGTAAATACCTGTTCAAACGAAAAATTACGATCCAGTACCCTGAACAGAAAACCCCTATGTCTCCACGCTTTCGCGGACATCATGCATTGCGTCGTTATCCGAATGGTCAGGAACGTTGTATCGCATGTAAGCTATGCGAAGCGGTATGTCCCGCTCTTGCTATTGATATTGAAATGGAAGAACGCCCCGATGGAACAAGGCGCACTACTAAATATGATATCGACTTTTTTAAATGTATATATTGTGGTTTTTGCGAAGAAGCCTGCCCTGTTGATGCCATCGTAGAAACCCATTTTTTCGAATACCATTTTGAAGAACGCGGTAAAAATGTCATTACTAAAGAAGAGTTATTGGCATTCGGTGATAAGCATGAAACTGAAATAGCAAAGCGCAAAGCGGCAGATGCTCCTTATAAGTAAGGTTCATTAAAGGAAATTAAATGACATTAGAGCTATTCATATTTTATCTTTTTTCAGCAATAACTTTGTTTTCAGCTGTGGGGGTAGTGACGGCGCGTAATCCGATATTTGCCGCTTTATTTTTAATACTCGCTTTTTTCACAAGTGCCGCTACTTGGGTTTTACTAGAAGCAGAATTTTTAGGTGTGGTTTTGGTGTTGGTTTATGTTGGCGCGGTAATGGTGTTATTTCTGTTCGTGATAATGATGCTCGATATTAAAATAGATACATTAAAAGAAGGTTTTACCCGCTATTTGCCGCTGGGTTTACTGGTTGCAGTTGCAGTGGCTGTCGAGATGATTTTAGTCATGAGCTCTAAGACTTTTGATCGTCCAATACCCGAAGCTGCCCCTTTAGGCGTTAGCAATACCGAAGCATTGGGCGAGATTTTATATACCGAATATGTATACCCCTTTGAGATTGCTGCGATTATTCTGGTAGTGGCAATTATTGCTGCAATTGCGCTCACACTGCGTCGTCGCAAGGGCGTCAAGAAACAGGATCAATCTGCGCAAATTCGTACAAGGAAAAGTGATCGATTGCGTGTAGTTAAAATGAAAGCAGAGGAAAGGTCATGATTCCTTTATCGCATTTTCTTATTGTAGGCGCTGTACTGTTTTCAATCAGCGTTGCAGGGATTTTTCTAAATCGAAAAAATATGATTATTCTATTGATGTGTATTGAACTGATGTTGTTGGCAGTGAATTTGAACTTTATCGCGTTTTCGCATTATTTGGGAGATATGGCAGGTCAGGTATTTGTATTCTTTATACTTACCGTTGCTGCAGCTGAAGCTGCAATAGGGCTTGCGATATTGATAACTGTTTTCCGTAATCGCCGAACTATCAACGTTCAAGAATTAGATCAGATGAAAGGTTAGGGTGGAGTAGAGATTATGGAAAGTATCTATTTAGCCATCCCTTTGTCTTCGCTTGTTGGCGCCATCATTGCTGGATTGTTTGGCGGTGTGATTGGTCGTAAAGGTGCTCATGCAATTACTATTCTAGGTGTTGCTATCTCATGTGTACTTTCATTTGTAGTTCTCAAACACGTAGCAATAGATGGTAATACTTTCTATGGCGACGTCTATACCTGGGCAAAAGTTGGTGAAACCAAGTTTGCAGTAGGTTTTCAGATAGACCGACTAACCTCCATGATGATGGTGGTAGTCACATTTGTATCACTGATGGTGCATATATACACCATCGGTTATATGGAAGACGATAAGCATAATTGGCCAGAAGATAGTCGTTGCGGTGATAATAGTTACCAACGTTTCTTTGCCTATATTTCATTATTCACCTTCTCGATGTTAATGCTGGTGATGGCGAATAATTTCATGCAATTATTTTTTGGTTGGGAAGCTGTAGGCCTGGTTTCTTATTTATTGATTGGTTTCTGGTCAACTAGAGATACTGCGATTTTCGCTAATATGAAGGCCTTTCTGGTTAATCGTGTTGGTGATTTTGGTTTCTTGTTGGGTATTGCGGGAATCTGGACGTATACCGGTTCGGTTGATTACAAAGAGGTCTTTGCGAAAATGCCTGACTTTGCGAATACAACAATATCAGTATTACCCGGACAAGATTGGCTATTGGTTAGTGTTATTGCTATATCTTTATTTGTAGGTGCAATGGGCAAATCTGCACAGGTCCCACTGCACGTTTGGCTACCAGATTCTATGGAAGGCCCGACTCCAATATCGGCATTGATTCATGCTGCTACCATGGTTACTGCTGGTATTTTTATGGTGGCGCGTATGTCGCCAATATTTGAGATGTCTGATACAGCGCTCAGCATGGTGTTAATCATCGGTGCAACAACGGCCTTCTTTATGGGTTTGATTGGCATTGTGCAAAATGATATTAAACGTGTTGTTGCTTACTCAACTCTCTCACAATTAGGTTATATGACGGTTGCATTAGGCGCATCTGCTTATAGCGCAGCAGTGTTTCATTTGATGACGCATGCCTTTTTTAAAGCATTGCTTTTCCTGGCGGCAGGTTCTGTCATTATCGCGATGCATCATGAACAAGATATTAGAAAAATGGGTGGACTTAAGAAATATATGCCGATCACCTATTGGACTTCCTTAATCGGTTCATTAGCGCTAATAGGTTTCCCATTTTTCTCTGGTTTCTTCTCTAAAGATTTGATTATTGAAGCCGTACACGCATCAAATATCACAGGTTCGCATTATGCCTACTGGATGGTTCTATTGGGTGTGTTTGTGACCGCATTTTATAGTTTCAGAATGTTCTTCCTGGTATTTCACGGTGAAGAACGAATGGATGAACATACAAAATCTCACTTACATGAACCATCTAAAGTAGTTGTATGGCCCTTGATAGCTTTGGCCGTTCCCGCTGTTCTAACAGGCTATCTTTTGAATCCCATGGTTGTAGGAGATTTCTTTGAGGGCGTGATTCAAGTCAATGCAAACCATCCGGCAATCGCAACAATCAAAGAGCATTATCATGGCGTATTTAGTTTCGTTGGCCATGGTCTAATGGCTCCGCCGTTCTGGTTAGCGATGGCGGGTCTCGGAAGTGCCTATTACATTTACATGAAACAACCGTCTATTGCTCAATTTGGCTATGACAAATTCCGTTTTATACATACCTTACTCGATAAAAAATACTTTGCAGACGAATTCAATATGGCCGTTTTTGCTGGTGGTGCGCTTGCACTAGGCAAAGGATTATGGGCGGCGGGTGATCGGTTCCTGATCGATGGTTTATTGGTCAATGGTTCGGCAAAGTTTACAGGCTGGTTCGCTTCAATTGCTCGTCGCTTACAGACTGGTCATTTATATGATTATGCCTTTATGATTATATTTGGCGTTTTAGCCATTATGAGTTGGCTGTTGTTTGGAGCTAAATATGTTTGATGGTTATTTGCTGAGTGTCTTGATTTGGCTGCCTATTATCGGCGGAATTATTACACTATTTAGTGGAGATAAGATTGCGGCCCGTCCTGTAGCATTAGTAGTCAGTGTTTTAACCTTTGTGATTAGCCTTCTGCTTTGGACTGAGTTTAATCCACAAGGCTTTCAGATGCAGTTTGTTGAAATGGCTCCCTGGATTGAATCTTTCAAAATTAACTATCATCTCGGTGTAGATGGTATTTCAATGCCACTAATCTTGCTCAACACGTTTATCACAGTTTTAATAGTGCTGGCAGGCTGGGAAGTTATAAAGCATAAGCCTGCACAATATATGGCTGCATTTTTGATCATGGAAGGCATTATCAATGGTGTCTTTGCTGCTCAAGATTCCATCCTGTTTTATGTGTTTTTTGAAGCGATGTTAATACCGATGTTTATCGTAATCGGAATCTGGGGTGGCGATAATCGAATCTACGCAACCATCAAGTTTTTCTTGTATACCTTTTTGGGTTCTGTATTTATGCTTGTTAGCCTGATTTATATGTATTCACAGGCCGATAGTTTTGCGATTGCAGACCTACATAATGTCAAGCTGGGTATGACTCCGCAGATTCTGATATTCCTGTCATTTCTGGTTGCGTTTGGTGTCAAAGTTCCAATGTGGCCTGTGCATACCTGGTTGCCAGATGCACACGTACAAGCACCTACGGGTGGTTCAGTTATACTGGCTGCAGTTATGCTTAAAATAGGGGGTTATGGTTTCTTGCGTTTCTCGTTGCCAATGGTTCCAGATGCTTCAAGTGAACTAGCCTGGCTGGTGATCTTTATGTCATTGACAGCGGTGGTGTATATCGGTTTTATCGCACTCGTGCAAAATGATATGAAAAAACTGGTGGCATACTCTTCTATCGCACATATGGGCTTTGTGACGCTGGGCTTTTTTGTACTTTTCCCAATTGTTGCCAATAACGGCAGTAGCGAAGGCTCATTGCTTGGTTTGCAGGGTGGAATGGTGCAGATGATCTCTCATGGTTTTATTTCTGGTGCAATGTTCCTGATTATTGGTGTCTTATACGATCGTATGCATACGCGTGAAATAACTGCTTATGGTGGTGTATCCAATAGAATGCCGTGGTTTGCCGCATTTTTTGTATTATTTGCTATGGCTAATGCTGGCTTGCCAGGAACATCGGGTTTCGTGGGTGAATTCATGGTTATCCTCACCAGTTTTAAAGCAAACTTCTGGATAGCATTTTTAGCAGCGACCACTTTGATTGTCGGTGCAGCTTACACTTTATGGTTAGTCAAACGCGTAATTTTTGGTGCAGTCGCTAATGATGAGGTTGCAGCACTGCAAGATATTAATAAACGAGAAACTTTTATCTTAGCGACATTGGCATTTTTTGTGTTACTCGTAGGTTTATGGCCTGAGCCATTGGTGCATGTGATGAATGATTCACTCGTTCATGTAATTGAACAAGCAACAACAAGTAAGCTGGTGGTTAAGTGATATGCTAATTTCAACATTAATCCCAATGCAGTTTGCGGTACCCGATTTTTTACCGGCATTACCGGAAATATTTTTGTTGGCAGGTACCTGTTTGGTACTTTTAATTGACCTGTTTGTAAAAGATTCAAACCGATTTATTACTTATATTCTTGCTCAAGCTGTTTTATTAATTACCGCAGCTTTAGTGATTTCAGGTTTTAATGACTTTAATCTGATCGAAGCCTATCAGGTAACAGGAAAAGGCAGTATTACAACGTTCAGTGATATGTTTGTGCTAGATCCAATGGCGCAAGTGTTAAAGGTTTCTATATTATTGATAACCGTTGGAGTCTTTGTTTATTCACGACCATATTTGCATTCAAGACAAATGTATAAGGGTGAATACTTTACCTTAGGATTGTTTGCCGTATTGGGGATGATGATTATCATCTCGGCGAAGACTATGTTATTGATCTACTTAGGGCTAGAGCTACTTTCTTTGGCTATGTATGCGATGGTAGCATTCAGGCGCAATGATGGTAAAGCTTCAGAAGCTGCGATGAAATATTTTGTCCTCGGTGCTATTGCATCTGGCATGCTGCTCTACGGTATGTCGATTATTTATGGTGTCAGCGGCAGTTTACATATTGATCACATTGCTTCCTTTATGGCTTCACAAAACGTGATGGAGAATGTTGGTCTGTTGCTGGGTCTGGCGTTTATCATCGTGGGCCTTGGCTTCAAGTTGGGTGTTGTGCCATTTCATATGTGGGTACCCGATGTATATGATGGTGCTCCCACAGCTGTGACGTTATTCTTAGGCACGGCACCTAAAATTGCAGCTTTTGCGATGGTTATTCGTCTATTGGTTGAAGGGCTGGATGGTATGCTTCAAGGTTGGCAGCAGATTCTCTCAATGTTGGCAGCCCTTTCTTTCATTATTGGTAATATCATTGCAATCGCGCAGACCAATATCAAACGCATGCTGGCGTATTCAACAATTTCTCATATGGGATTTGTATTATTGGGTATTCTGGCGGGAAACCAGTCGGGCTATGCAGCCTCAATGTTCTATATCATTACTTACGCGATAATCGCCATGGGCGCATTTGCGGTTGTAATTCTGCTCAGTAGAAGCGGTTACGAAGCAGATCAGCTTAATGACTTAAAAGGTTTAAGCACACGCCATCCCTGGTATGCGTTTATGATGATGCTGTTTTTATTCTCGATGGCTGGCGTACCACCAACTGTTGGTTTCTATGCGAAACTATCTGTTATAAAAGCAGTGGTTGATGCTGAAATAATCTGGCTTGCGGTA
>RCNB010002056.1_pt1 | contig 12445 bp, 13 predicted proteins | sample 2041321 | NCBI WGS metagenome assembly RCNB01 (sample SAMN09708232, study PRJNA481090) | Marine sediment metagenome, whole genome shotgun sequencing project. | reverse complement strand
CATCCTTTGACAGAAAGTTTGAAAAAGTGACCTCTTGGGCGCAGGTTACGGAGACTATCAATGAAAAGATGTTTAGTCGAACTAAGACCAGACAAGAAAGAAGGCTGGAATCTAGTTGGCCTGGACAGAGATGTTGCAGATTCAGACTATAAAATACTGCTGGGCAGGAATTGGCTGGCTGGCAGATACATTGTTGATGTTGATAAAAAACAGGATTAAAAACGGAAAAATCACCGATAAGTGCATGCGTTTTTTCGCTAATTATTGAATGGACTCATGAATTGCAATCAGGGCTTAATTAAAATAGATATATACAAGGACACCCCCGCACTTTTGAGGGGTTTTTGAGAGATGTAAATTAAAAAGCCTTGTAGCGTGTTTGATCGAGTTATTTCTTCGATTGTGATTATTGCTAAAAGTACGCTAGCCTTTTTCTAATAATAAGAGCCATAAAAAACGGCCAGTAAACTGGCCGTTAAAACAGGTTCAGGGTGTAGAAGTTTTTATTGTTTTGCACCTTGTTGTGCAGCCATGGCTTTTTGCTGTTGTTCGATCTGTTTTGCCATTGCTTCATATTGTAGGCGTTGCTGTTCCATGGCAGCCATCATTTGCTGATGACTTGGACGCTGTGCAGAGTTAACTTGAGGCGATCTCATGCCTTGAGCTGGCATTCGCATCTGAGGTGCATAACCCATGTTAGGCGCATAGCCTCTATTATTGTTGCCCCAGGGCATATTGCTGCTGTTCCAAGGCATGTTATTGCTATTACCGCCGAAAGGCATGCTATTGCTGTTACCACCAAAAGGCATGCTATTGCGATTACCACCGAAAGGCATGCTATTGCGATTACCACCGAAAGGCATGCTGTTGTTATTACCACCCCATGGCATATTTGATCCGTAACCAGTATTCCCATTACCGCCTCGGCTGTAACCATCTCCTGTTAAGTTGCCTGCTGTGTTACCACGGCCTGCATAATTTCCAGCAGTATTACCCGCACCTTGACTGTCACCAGTCAGGTTACCAGCAGTATCCATGTCTGTCCTGCCCTTACCTTTGAAATTGATAGCAAAATCTACTTCGCCATCGGCATCGCCTTTACCTGTTCCCCAGCCTTGACCAGAACCCGAAGTATTACCAGCCGCGTTACCTGCACCTGATGTATCACCTGAACCACTTCCGTAGCCAGAACCAGAACTAGAACCGCTATCAAAACCGTCAAACCAATCAGCAGATGCTGATGCTGATAGAGCAATTAATGCTGTTAATGTTGCAATTTTTATATTCATAATGTTTATTCCTATGCGATTTATTTGTGAATTAAATAAGTATTTCTTACCTAAATTTAACTGTAAATTCTATTGTGAATTTTATGCTGAGACTTTTATATAGCGATAATAGCGGGAGAGACAGATATACGCCGAACCAGAGGGCTCACAATTAATACTAAGCTAACATAAACTATAGTATAAAATTTAACTTAGGTTAGTTTTTGATAAAAAATGGAGTAGTTATTGTCTATCTGGCGGTAAATTGAGCATGTAAGGTGGAGTCTAAGGGTTAAGCTTTTAGCATTTTCACTAAAGCTAATGTCATTCTGGCCGTGGCCCCCCACAATAACTCTCCCTGGTATTCATTGAAATAAATGACTGGTACAGGTTTCTGTTCTTTTGATAATTGCCGATAGCGGACCTCAAAATTATTGTCATTGGCAAGCCAGTTTAATGGCAAGGTAAAAGTATGGCTTACCTCAGAACTATCCAGTTTTAAATCATAGGGCCAGGCGAGCGTACCAACGAAGGGAGTTATCTGGAATTGACTAATTGAATAATGCGGGCTGAGTTGTCCCAGGATGCGAACATGCTCGGGTGCTACGCCAATTTCCTCCTGTGTTTCTCGAAGAGCGGTGGCTTCGGGTGATGGGTCATATTCTTCAGTTTTACCACCGACAAAAGCGACTTGTCCGCTGTGGCGGTCTTTATCAGATTCAGCGCGGCGAATAAATAAGAGTTGCCACGAATCTTCGATGCGAACAAAAGGAATGAGTACCGCAGCTTTCCGACATTGTTCGCCTAAATAGGACGAGGGAACATCATAGGTCGGTGGAATTTGATTGCGTAAGCGACATTCGATTTCTTCTTCTGTGAGTAAATTAAAATTATTCATATCAGCAATGATAGTTTAGCATTTTTTAAAGAAGATTCGTTTCATACTATCTAGTGTTTAATATGCTATATATTAAACGAATGCATGTTTTATAGAATGTTAACAGCTTTAGGAGATGACTATGTTTGAAAAGAATTTAAGCTGTGAGTTGCGTGTAGTGTTTGCGATGCTTTCAGTGGTGTTTTTATTGGCAGCTTTGTTTGGTAAATTCTTCGCAATATTAGGGTTACTAATCACGGCTTTTGTTGCAGTAACAGGCATTTGCATGGGAGCCAAAATATTGGGACCGGCATTTTGCAAAAAGTCTGTTACAGATGCATTAAATAATGCAAAAGATGAAGTTAAATCTGCAGCAGATGAAGCTATGGATAATGCTAAAGACATTGCCGATGATGTTGTGGATACGATAAAAGACAAGGTCAACAAAAAAAACTAATTTGTTGTGTGAAATAATGATGGCTATTTTTGTAGGTTATACATAAATAAATCCAGATGAACATTGACCAGCTTATCCTGTTTGTCTTATTGCTAATTGTTTTTGGCATGTTGATCTGGGGTAAAGTGCGCTATGATCTTGTTGCTTTCAGTGCGCTGGTTATTGCGGTCATACTAGGCGTAGTGCCGGAGAAAAAGGCCTTTGATGGTTTCGCACATCACGCCACTATCATTATCGCACTGGTGTTGATTCTCAGCAAAGCACTTTCCAAATCTGGCGCAATTGAACTGATAGCGAAACAAATTATCGTTTCTGGGCGTAAATTATCAGCACATATTGCCATTATGTCAGGTGTATCCGCTGTTCTTTCAGCCATCATGAATAATGTTGCTGCGCTTGCCCTACTTATGCCAATCGATATTCAGGCAGCGGTCAAAGCAAAACGCAACCCAGCACTGACACTTATGCCATTATCTTTTGCATCTATCCTCGGCGGTTTGATTACACTGATTGGCACACCGCCAAATATTATTATTGCCAGTTATCGTGAAGCAGCTCTGGGTGAACCCTTCGGAATGTTTGATTTTAGTCCGGTAGGTCTGGTGGTGACCATCGTTGGAGTATTGTTTATTACTTTGATTGGTTGGCGCTTAATACCCATCGAGAATGATAAATACGATTCATCGAAAGGGCTGTTTGAAATAGCTAATTATATTGTTGAAGTTCGTGTATCAGAGAAATCGAAAATTCTTGGTAAGAAAGTATCGGAACTTGATGAAATAGTTGATGAAGCTGGTGTTGTAATCCTCGGTGTGGTTCGCAAGGGTAGTCGATTGCCCGGTCGAGCACGGCGAGAAACAATCAGTAAAGGCGACATTTTGGTGATAGAAACAGATTCCACTGCCATCGATGATTTTGTCGGTGCCGTGGGTCTGGAATATGTTGGCACCGAAAAGTATCAGGGCATCAGCAAGAAAGGTTTGTCGTTAATGGAAGTGACTATTCCGCAAGGTTCACTTGCCGATGGTCAGAATGAGGAATCACTGCGATTGCATTACCGGCATGGAGTCACTTTGTTGGGAATTTCCAGAAAGGGCAAGAAAGTTCGGGTGCGCGTGCGCAAACTTAAGTTTCAGCCAGGTGATGTGTTATTGCTACTCGGACCAGATGAACAACTAGCTAATGTTGCTCAATGGATGGGTAGTTTGCCACTCAAAGAACGTGACCTGCAAGTAATACAGCGAAATAAGGCATGGCTCGCTGTTGGGATTTTTGCCAGTGCTATTGGAGCAGCGAGTTTTGGGCTGCTTAACTTACCTATTTCCCTGGCCGTGGCTTGCATACTGATGTTGGCGTTTAAAATTATTCCGCTCAATGAATTGTATGAATCAATCGAATGGCCAGTCATTGTTTTGTTAGGTTCAATGATACCGATCGGAACTGCATTAGAATCTTCTGGTGGCACTGCGCTAATTGCCAAAAATATTGTCCAGTTGGCTGAAGGATATGGCCCAGTGATTGTGCTAATCATCCTGATGATTGTTACCATGACCTTATCTGACGTGCTAAATAATACTGCTACTGCGGTTATCGCGGCACCTGTAGCGATTGATATCGCAAACCAGTTACAGGTAAATCCAGATCCATTTCTAATGGCTGTTGCCGTAGCCGCTTCTTGTGCTTTCCTCACCCCGATAGGTCATAAAAATAACGCACTGATACTGGGCCCAGGAGGTTATCGCTTCGGAGACTATTGGCGAATGGGGTTGCCGCTAGAGATTATTGTCGTGCTAGTATCGATACCGATGATTCTTATTGTCTGGCCGATTTAGCTAGTTTTATATTGATTTAAATTAAAAAAGCCCGGAATAATCCGGGCTTTATTACCTATGATTTTCGGTTACTTGTCAGTGCCAAGCATAGTCTTTATTGTAACGACGTGAGTCGCGAGTTAATCGATTGTGGCGCAAGTCACGGATATTGTTGTCTGCAACATCTAACATCTGATGCAGTCTTGATCTTTCTCGACGGTCTAATCTGCCATCCCTTTTAAATTTTGAGATTTTCCAGCTAATACGGTCTTGTTCTTCACGCAGGCTTCGTCTTTCACTGCGAACTAGCTGGCCTTTATCGATGCCTTTTTGAATGCGTCTCGCCTGATTGTCCAAGCGTTGGTAAATCGTCTTGTTCTTGTTGACGCGATAGTCGTTATAAACATATCTCTCGGGATAACTATTACCATAAACTAGTCCTGGTAATGCATTCCCAAATGTGATTGAAAATGAAGTCTTTGGCTCATGACGTCTGTAGTTTTTACGGTGTTTATTGTTGTGATGCTTAACAATATTATTATGATGACGCTTAATATTATGACTTGGCTTTGGTGGCTTAGCTCTTGCAATATGCTTGTTTTTATTCACATGGTTTTTAACATGTCCTTTGTTAACATCCTTATTATAATTTTTATTGTGATCTTTGTTTGGGCCAAATCTATATCCATTGTCGGCGTATGACAGTGAAGGTGTAAGCACCGCTACTGTAAGGCCTAGCAACGCTATTAATATTGAATTTTTCATAATGAACTCCTGTGATGAATATTATTTTAAAATAGATTGTTTCAACCTATGCTAAGTATGAGGCTTAAATATCAAGAAGGTTTAGATCTTTACACGTCTTTACATTGGTTTACAAAAACTTGCTGAAAACAATAAAATAACGGAGAAGGGATCTCGATGGTGAATAGCTGAAAAACGGCTTAAAAGGTGGAGGGTGTCTATATATCTAGCTCGTTTTTGAAAAAACGAATCTTGAACTGACGACTGATGGTTTGGCCTAATGAATCACGAAAAGTGAATTACAATAAGAAGTGTTTTTACAGCTGGCTTAACTGGTATGTGGAATTTAAGGTATCGCCCAGAGAAATAGCTTCACCTCTTTTTAAGCGATTAATCATGTCTTGCAGGCCCTTTGTGCCGACACCTCGATACCATTCTTCAACCGCTTGCTTCGCCACGCTATAAGCTGGCTTATTGCTACGAACTGCATCTACCCATTGGTCCTGACTGACCAATTTATTTAAAGGCATCATCGCAACAGTTTTAGAGTATTTCTGGTCTTTACATGCCAATACTGCTAAACCTTCATCAAACCACATTGGGACTTTATTCCAAACATGTGACGTCCCCAGGCGTTTGTGAAATTCCGCGTGGGCTAATTCATGGCTAAGAGTTGTTTGGTCCAGTCCTTTTGAGGAGAGCAGGATGGTATCATCGTTAATCGTTTTGGCTTTGGCGGGAACTCCACCAAACTTTCTAAAACATTGTTTTGTGGAACAGGCATAAATATTAGGTGATGACTTCATGCCACCGAAAAACTGCGAAATTTCGGCTCTTGACTTTTTAATCGTTTGCAAAAAATCTTGGCGTTGTGGCTCAGACATATCAGGGTCCACATGGACGTTCGGAGCTATACAGATCATGCCTTTGCTAGAATTTGAATGCTTGGCGTTTAGATGCGAAGGAGCGTGGCTACAGGCAGAAAGAAAGCCCAAAGTTATAGTCAACAAACATAAAACATTTCGCATATGAGAATTTCCGTAGATTGGCAGGAACTAATGATATTAGACTGTCATAATATAGTGAATCTTGATTTATACAAATTAAATAAAATTATGAGTGGTTGACTTTGCACTCTATTAGGAATAAGTGTTAGTTGTTTCATAAGCAGAAATATTCAAAAAAGATGGGGGGTGTCTTCTTGACATTGATATTAGATTATCAGGTAATCTAATAATTGATCACCTGATAATCCATTTGTGATTCAGCAATACCCGACAATCTAGATCAGATTCCTTCCAAAGCCTGACTTACATCGGCAATAATATCGTCGATATTTTCAATACCTACCGAAATTCTCACTAGATCAGAGCTTACCCCTGCTTTAGCTAACTCTTCCTCATTTAGCTGACGATGAGTTGTGGTGGCAGGGTGACAGGCTAAAGATTTCGCATCGCCGATATTTACCAAACGCAGAATCATCTCTAGCGCATCGATAAATTTAGCACCGGACTCAGCACCGCCTTTTATACCAAAGCTCAGGATTCCCGATGCCTTGCCGCCTGTAATCTTTTTGCAAGTTTCTAAATGAGGACTGTTTGGCAAAGTGGCATAATTTACCCAATTTACTTTTTCATGCTTTTCAAGATAATGCGCCAATTTCTCAGCATTCTCGCAATGCCTTTCCATACGTATCCCCAGTGTTTCAAGGCCTTGTAGTATTAAAAATGCACTGTGTGGAGCCAGCGCCGCGCCGGTATTTCTCAATGGAGCAACACGGCAACGACCGATATAAGCTGCTGGACCTAGCGCCTCAGTGTAGACAACACCATGATAGGATGGATCAGGCTCATTCAGTACCGGGAATCTGGCTTTATTTGCGACCCAGTCAAATTTACCTGAGTCAATAATGATTCCGCCGATGGAATTACCGTGCCCGCCGATATATTTGGTCAGCGAGTGGATAACAATATCCGCGCCAAAATCAAAAGGTCGGCATAAAAACGGTGTCGCTACGGTATTATCAACCATTAACGGAATACCATGTTTATGTGCAATTTCTGCAAGCTTCTGGATATCAACAATATTTCCAGCCGGGTTACCGATAGATTCACAAAAGATTGCTTTGGTGTTTTCGTCGATGGCATCTTCAAAACCTTGAAAATCATCATGTGTAACCATCCGGACTTCAATCCCCTGACGGGGAAATGCATGCGCAAAAAGGTTATAAGTACCGCCATAAAGCTGGCTGGTGCTAACAATATTAGAACCAACACTGCAGATACACTGAATCGCATAGGTAATCGCTGCCATGCCAGAAGCAACTCCTAATCCTGCAATTCCACCTTCCATTTCTGCCAGGCGTTTTTCAAGTACATCCGTTGTTGGATTCATAATTCGGGTGTAGATATTACCCGGTACTTTCAAATCGAATAAATCAGCGCCATGCTGAGTATCATCAAATGTGTATGAAGTGGTCTGATAAATGGGGACGGCTGCCGCTTTAGTGGTAGCTTCAGACTTATAGCCATGGTGCAATGCAAGTGATTCTAATTTCATTTCTATCCTCAATTCAGTAATTAGCGGTCGTTTATTTGGTAGTTCTATAAGGAATAATAGTCTAATTTTAGAATTGTGTATTTACGATAAAAGCAAATGAGATTGCCTGCTAGACTTACACTCTATATTTATTTTCTAGAGATAAAAAAAATCATGTCTGAGCTATCTAAAACTAGCAATGAATTTATACTTCAAACCAGCTGTTCAGCGGCGGGTGGAATTGTTGCGCATGTCACCTCCTACTTATGGTCAAAGACCTGCTATATTGTCGAAATGCATCAATTCGATGATGAGCATACTGGACAATTTTTTATGCGGGCAGTTTGTCGTATTGAATCTGAAGAGGTCGATATTGCGGCTGTTGAAGATGGTTTTACTGAAGTGGCTAAGCGTTTTTCGATGAATTGGCAAATCCATGATAAATCCAAACCTTGTCGCGTATTGATCATGGTCAGTAAGTTTGATCATTGCCTGAATGATCTGCTTTATCGCTACCATAAAGGCGAATTGCCCATGGAAATTACCGCGATAATTTCCAATCATAAAGATGTGCGGCCAATGGCAGAACGTGAAGGTATTCGCTTTATTCATTTGCCAGTAACCCCAGAAAACAAACCCGGGCAGGAGCAGGCTTTACTGGGTGTGATAGAAGAAACGAAAACTAATTTGGTGGTATTGGCACGTTATATGCAAATTTTATCAGATGGTTTAAGCAAGAAACTGGAAGGACGCGCGATTAATATTCACCACTCGTTTCTGCCTGGATTTAAAGGAGCAAAACCCTATCATCAAGCCTTCAACCGAGGTGTAAAATTGATTGGCGCAACCGCACATTATGTGACTTCAGACCTCGATGAAGGGCCAATTATAGAACAATCTGTACAGGCAGTGGATCATGCTTTTACATCGGATATGTTGGTGGCAGCAGGACGTGATACAGAAACCATCGCGCTTGCAAATGCGGTTAAATATCATATAAATTACCGTGTATTTTTAGCAGGTAATCGAACCGTGGTTTTTAAATAGTCCTGGATGATGCACATTTAAGTCGGAGCGCCGTGGTAATAATGCCACAAGAATAAGCTTCCCACTGAGCGCCACGGCGACCAGTGAGCGATTATCTGTCGAGCCTGCTCCGGCGTAGGCTTTTCATCCATACCTTTCAGTTTTTGCAAAGCCACAAGCAGAGCCAAATCACCCGATGGAAAAATATCAGTGCGTTGCAGAGAAAACATCAAATAGATTTCCGCACTCCATGGACCAAAACCTTTTAAGGCGACAATCTTTTTAATCGCGCTTTCGTCATCCAGATCTACTAATGATTCTGGAATAAAATCACCAGCAATCACTGCATTGGATAAACCTTCCACATAGCTCACTTTTTGTTTCGAAAGGCCAATTTCGCGTAGCTGACCTTCATCCAGATTTAATACATTTTCAGCATTCAGCTCAGGCAGTAAAACTCTGGCTCGCCCCATAATCGCAGATGCTGCATGGGTGGATAATTGTTGAGAAACAACAATCGAAAAAAAGGTCTCAAAACCCGCAGCGCGTGTGCGAGGTATGGGATAGCCAAAGATTTTTAAGGCTTTAGCAACTTCGTTATCCCTTGCCGAAATGTCATCCAGACCTTGTTTAATGATTTCCTGGTTCATTGCTGGAGTTTAATACAAAAAGTGACTAACGGTTTCACTCTAATAATTGAGTTTAACGATTTATAAAACAAATCGTAAAAGCTCACTAAAAGTAGGGGGGCCTTCTTAAACAATTATCACAATCAATTCTTTTGGCCCATGTACACCATAAGCGAGAGTTTGCTCAATATCTGCCGATTTTGAGGGGCCGGATATCAATAGTGCATTGGTTGGCATTTGGGATGCCCAGTCCATCACGCGCATGGCTTCTGCAAAGGTTGAGTGCAGGTTTTTCTTTTCCAGAATCGCAAAGTGTATCGGCGGAACTAGCGACATCAAGCGTGGTTCATCTTCGTTGGGCCAGACAATCAGTGAGCCTGTTTCAGCGATACCACCGAGAGTGCTGGTAAAACTGGCATCTACCTGATAAAAAAGCTGTTCCTTCCATTCTTCGATGTTTTTATCGTAGTGAATCAGCTCAGGCAGGCTGGACTGCTTTTCCAGTTGTTTAGCCCACGTTGTATTGCCTGGGATAAGCAAATTTCTGCATTGCTTTTTTTCGCATAATTCAGCGATCAGGGCAGGCCAATCTGTTAAAGTACTTTGGTGAACTTCGGCACGCACGGCTTCCATTCGTTCGATAAACTTGTGCACCTGAGTGTCATTGTCCCAGTCGTGTTTGGCGTATTCGTTTCGATCAAGCTCTGTATGGTTTGAGGCGTTCGAGCTTGCCGCGCGCAATTTGCTCAGGATATTGTCGCGTGATTGGTTCGATGTTGTGATCATTAGTTTTTACCCGTGTTTTGTTTAGAGACACGGTTTTTCATCAGTTCATGCAGTGTTTGTGGTGCCAGTTTTGGTGCTTTGCGTACGCTGGTCCATGGGCCTAGTTTACTCGGTATGAGACCACGCATTCGGGCTGCCATTTTCGTGCCGAAACGGTACATGCCCGGTTTTTTGTGCGCGAGTGCCCAGGCTTTCCAGATCAACGCTTCAGAGGTTTTACGACGACTGCCGGAACCTTTTGTGGTGCTTTTATCCTGACGGATTCCTTCATAACGCAAGCGGTTGATGATATCCGCAATAGGTATTTTTACCGGACAAACTTCAGAGCATGCGCCGCATAGGCTGGATGCCTGTGTTAGTTCGCCGTGTATTTCCAGACCAGATTTTTGCGGCTCGAAAATCGTACCAATCGGCCCCGGGTAGGTTGTTCCATACGCATGACCGCCAATTCTCACATATACCGGGCAATGATTGATACAGGCACTACAGCGAATGCAACGCAGTGTTTCGAGTAACTCAGGATCGCTATAGATGGAAGATCGACCATTATCCAGCAGCACCAGATGGACTTCTTTTGGACCATCTTTTTCACCATTTTTGCGCGGTGAACTGATCATATTGAAATAGGTTGTGACGGGTTGAGCTGTCGCTGAGCGTGTTAAAATGCTATACAAAGGTGGCACATCAACGAGCTTCTCGACCACTTTCTCGATACCCGTTACGGCAATATGCACTGGCGGTGCAGTCGTACTCATGCGGCCATTGCCTTCGTTTTCGACCAGACAAAGCGTGCCAGTTTCTGCCACCGCAAAGTTTACCCCTGAAATACCTACAGGCGCGGAATAAAATTTATCGCGGAGTACTTCGCGCGCCGTTTTGGTTAATTCATCAACATCTTCGGTGTAGGGAATCTCCGGAAACTTCTCAAAAAACAGTTTAGCAATTTGCTTTCTGTTTTTATGAATCGTCGGCATCACGATATGCGAAGGGGGTTCTTCTGCCAGTTGCAGGATGTATTCGCCGAGATCGGACTCCAGCCATTCGATGCCATGATCTTCCATAAAATGGTTCATGCCCATTTCTTCAGAGACCATTGATTTGCCCTTGACCATCATTTTTGCATCGTGTTTTTTCATGATATCGAGGACGATATGATTAGCTTGCTCACAGGTTTCGGCCCAGTGAACCTGGATCCCATTTGCGGTGCAGTTCTTTTCCAGCTGTTGCAGAAGGTCGGGTAATTTTGTCAGGCTATTGGCGCGGATCCCCATACATTTCGTGCGTAGGTTTTCTAGTTCCTCGGTGTCAGGGAACATATCTAGTCTGCGCGACATCAGGCCGTTCATTGCAACGCGGAAGTTATTCCGTACTTCTTCATTGGCTAGCGCATTGACTACGCGAACTTTAAATTCGGGTATTTTAAATACCGGAATGTCTGTTTCGACCGCTGCTTTTTGCTGATTATTTTGCATGCGTTCTATCCCACAGGAAGTTAGCAATGTGATCGCATTTTGGTCCAGCGCCCTGATAGTCAAATGCGCCCGATATATTCATCAAACATCCCGCATCCTGACTGACCAACTGTTTGACACCTGTGTTTTTTATATTGGCCGTTTTATCAGCTACCATTGCTGCTGAAATTTCTGCCTGTTTAACGGCGAAAGTACCACCAAAACCACAGCATTCTTTTTTGTGTTCTTGCTCCAGAACAGTGACATTTTTCAGTTGAGAAACTAAAGATTCAATTTTATCCGCGACGCCCATTTCGCGTCGCGCAGTGCAAGACGTATGAATCGCAATTTCAAGCGGTTCGCCAAGATCATCCAGTTTCACATCCAATACATCGACTAAAAACTCGGTGAGTTCATAGACACGTGATGCGTGATTAATGGCGGCAGCTTCTTCAGTTGTACCTTTGAACAGAGCAGGGTAGTGTTTTTTCATCATTCCTGCACATGAGCCGGATGGCACCACAATTGGAATATTTTTATTGAAAAGTGAAAGCTGTAATGCGGCGACTTCTCTGGCCTCATCCCTGTAGCCACTATTCCAAGCCGGTTGGCCGCAACAGGTTTGCTGATCGGGATAGATTACACTGATGCCTTCGCGCTCAAGTAGCTGTATTGCGGAGATTCCGGCATCCGGGTAGATAAGGTCTATCAGGCAAGTGCCAAAAATATAGACGGATTCGGGTTTTTCAGTCAAAACGGGGTTTACTCATGTGAAGGTTTAAGTTGCACTTAAGTGTAGTCAATTCTGTTCGGAAATGTATTTAATCAGGCGATTAATATTCATACTTTGCAATTAGA
>RCNB010002055.1_pt1 | contig 12446 bp, 12 predicted proteins | sample 2041321 | NCBI WGS metagenome assembly RCNB01 (sample SAMN09708232, study PRJNA481090) | Marine sediment metagenome, whole genome shotgun sequencing project. | reverse complement strand
TCCACTGCGCTGCCGTGGGATCCACAGCAGCCGATTCCCTGCTTTGTTCTTGGGCTAGCATTATCATTGGACTGCCAACAAGCGAGAGAAGAAAAAGGAAAGAACGGAATTTCATATTAGTATGTTCAGATTATAAATTGTGTGTGAGCAAGAATAGCAGGTGCCCTGATCCTTCAGGTTACCTGCTATTCTTCCATGCATTTATTCTTAATTCTGTGGCCGAGACTTCATAGTCTGCAGAACCTTGTCGATTCCAAGTGATGAACCGGTTACCGGAGGATATTCTACAAAGGTTTGCAAAAACTCTCCCACATAGGTTTGTGCTGGAACAAACAGCCACATATTTTCTGCATACCAGCGGGTGTACATCGAAGATTCCCATGAAACCTCAAATGGATCGGCTCTTAAATTGATCACTAGGGGCCAAGCAGGTGTAACACGAAAAGCTTCATTAATAGATCCTTCTAGATAAGCAAAATGAAGCTTCCAGTTATTGTATCGTATCGCGTTGAGGTTGCCGGCTTGATCAAAATAGAAGATCTCTCTTCTTGGCGACTCCGTTTCTTTGCCGGTCCAATATGGCAGTTGATTATAACCATCGAGGTGCACATTAAAGTTCTTGCCATTAGCGGAATAACCTTTAAGCAGTTTTTCCTTGATATCACCCGGTTCACGGTGGGGCGCAATCCGCGTGGAATCAAACGCATCGTCAGCTATACAAACCTGCTGGAACGTATCCATCGGCATAATTCCGGACGTGAAACCAATAAAGGTGAGTGCAAAATCCTGTTTGCATTGGTTAGCATGCAGATTGCCTGGCCGGAATTATTCCAGTACTTCATCCGGGATCCTTCGGTGGGTGCAATTACCAGCCTGCAGAGCTGGAAGTTTCTCGAAACTTTACCCGAAGCAGCCAACCTGTTTGAGCGATCGCCGGACAGGGAATTGGTTAAAAACGCCATATCGGCCTATTTCGATACGCTGTTTAGCCTGTTAGATGTTAATGATGATGGCCAGATAGACAGCAAAGAGCTGCAGCCGGTTTTGAAGGTCATGGAGCTGGCTAAAATGACCAATATTGAATCCCATGAGAGACCACGTGCATGGATCGTTCGCCGGATACATGAAAATAACGTCGATTCCAGCCCGTTGGTTGTTTCTTTCCTGGAAAATGTTTTCAAAAAATCGGTCTGGTACCTGGGTACCGAAATCAGGTATCACCGTGCAGGTCACCGCTATGTGACGCTGGTCCATAACCGCCGGCAGATTGGCACCATCGTAAGTTTGAAATCACAGCCATTTGTTTTTCGCCTGGCCATGTCACCGGAGCGTGTGATGAAGGCCCTGAAGGGGTATTGGAAGAGTAAACAGACTGTCAAACAGGACACCATTGTACTGGTGCGTAACACTTTTGGCAGTGAGGCTTCCTTAACGGGTTACGGTGATACCCTGGTGGATTTCAGCAAGATGACTTATATGGCCAGCAAGGACGCCATCAAACTGTTGAACGCCTTGTACCAGATTGTCATTGAGTAGTTTTGCGGTCCCGGCGCAGGCCGGAACCACCTAATGGCTGCTTGTCCTTTTAAGACTTCGGAACGGGTTGTTTTTCCAGTCGTGCAGGCACCGGAACCTGGCAAATATCCAATACACTGGGTGGTTTGTGATGGAAGAACTTGTGTTTGCGGTTGCGGCGTTCCTTTAAAGATTTCTTGAAACCGTTGCTATTGGTATCTGCCACCCAAATATCCAGGCGCTCACTCTGTTCCAGCGTGGATGCCAGACGCATCCGCTGGATCCAACTGCGTTCAAGATCTTCTTCAATAATACCGTTATCCAGGGTGGGGCCACGCTTGATACGTTGCGCCACATCCATACCCCAAACCACACGCCCGAATACCGTCAGATTGCGATCCAGGTAACGGGGTGCCTGGCCGATGACGATGTAGAAATCCGTAGCGCTGCTGTCGGGGTCATCATTACGCGCCATCGCAACGGTGCCGGGACAATGGGTCAGCCATGCCTTACCACCCTTTTTCTCATCGCGTGCAGCAGGAAATCTATCGATAAACCCCGTAAAGGGGGCAAACATGTCATCTGTTTGTACCGGTGTCCATGACATCGGTTGCCAGTTTTTCGCCTCCTTTCTATCTTCTGGTTTTTGTGGCCAGTCGATTTCAAACTCGGCTTTTACAGTCTTGGTGATCTGGCTACCGTCGATGTCGCTTTCGTCGCCTCCCTGTGCCACGAAACCATCAATAACCCGGTAAAAACTGGTTCCCCGGTAGAATTGTTCTTCGAGCAGTGATTTGAAATAAGCGACTGTTTTTGGAGCAAATGTCGGGTTAAGTTCGATAACCACGGTGCCCTCCTGCATCTGCAGATAGACAGTGTTTTCAGGGTCCAGCAGGTTCCATACCAGATCATCCTGGGCGGATGCCAATACCGGGATGGCCAGCAAAATGCCTAAAGTGATTTGTTGGAGTTTGTAATACGTGCGGAGTTTGAACATAGTGTCACCGGTATCCAAAGTGCATACCGGTAACATTCTAAATGATTAACCATCCATCCGCTTGATGCGGTGTGGTCAAATTCAGGGCATTTGTATCTTGCTGTTATCCCGGCCTGGCACAACGATGGATGATGCCTGCTGACGCTGCATTTCCTTCAGTTCTTCCATGGTGCGCTCAACGGCTAGCTGGGCTGCATCACCAAATCCTGCAACTGCGCCTTCCAGGGTTTCGGTTTCAATTTCAAATGACAGAGGCAAGGCACCGCCCGGTGTCATGATCTGTGTGGAACCGACAAATTGTACGGGTCGGCTGTTGTCCTGTTCGCCGTCAAGCGTCACGGGGGTCATTTTGCGGATGGTGCCTACGCGAGAGTCGGTAAAGGTTTCTTCGCGTGTTAATGTGGTGGCATCCATGGCGATTTCGGGAGTGTTATCCATTTGGCTCATAATTGTTTCCTGTGTTTGATGTATAGCGAAGTGGGGTCGACCGGCAGAAAACACAACCGAAAGGATTTGGGCGGGAACTGCAAATTGAGCTTGTGGCGATTCTGCCAGTTGGGTCGCATCGGGGGGTGTACTTGCAGTAACGTAGGGTGGGTAATTCATTACCCACGGGATCGGAGCCTGCCATGCTGGCAATCAATAACAACCGGGATGATGTTTCGTGGGTAACAAGTTACCCACCCTACGGGTTAGAAAATCCACTGCCTACCCGCCTATTTCAACTCATTGATCAGATACGTATAAATCAACGCCTGAACTTTAGCCTGCTGACGGTTATTAGCCGCACCACCATGTCCACCCTCGGTATTCTCGTAATAGAGATTGGGCTTATCCATCGCATTCATTTTCGCCACCATCTTGCGCGCATGGGCAGGATGGACGCGATCGTCACGTGTGGATGTGGTGAAAAATACCCTCGGATAGGTCTTGTCCACATCGAGATTATGATAAGGCGAGTAATTTTGTAACCAGGCCCAATCCTCGGGTTTATCCGGATCGCCGTATTCTTCCACCCAGCTTGCACCTGCCAACAGCTTGTTAAAGCGTTTCATATCCAACAGTGGAACCTGGCAAACCACGGCATTGAAAAGTTCAGGGCGTTGGGTAAATAACATGCCCACCAATAATCCACCACCACTGCCACCACGTATGCCAAGGTGCCGTGGCGAAGTAACCTTTTTGTTGATCACGTCCTCTGCGACAGCAAAAAAATCATCGTACGAACGTTGCCGGTTTTCACGCTGCGCGATCCTGTGCCAGGCCGGACCGTATTCTCCGCCACCCCTGATATTGGCGAGCACATATATTCCACCCTTTTCCAGCCAGTCCATGCCGATAGTGGCTGAATACCCCGGTCGCATTGAGACCTCGAAACCGCCATAGGCGTATATCAGCGTAGGATTTTTGCCGTTCAATTCAATTTCTTTGGCAGAAACCAGGAAGTAGGGTACGCGTGTACCGTCGGGGGACTTTACAAAATGTTGCTCGACTTTGTACGGGCTTGCGTCAAAAAATGCAGGCAGCGATTTTGCTTCAGCAGGTTTGGATATGCCCTCGGCCTGGTAAAGCGTTGTCGGGGTCAGAAAATCGGTGTATGTGAAGTAAAAAAAGTTACTGTCTTCCGATGTCGTCGTCACACCGATACTGCCCATGGTTGGTGCATCAATCGGACGGGCGGTCCACTTGCCATCCACCAGACTATAGGCATCCAGGCGATTGCGAACATCCTCCATACGATTGACCAACACCAGGTCCTTGGTACGACTGACACCGCTGATAGCGGAGCGCGAGTCCGGTTCGACTACAGCACTTACATGTCCTTCACCTTGTAGTAAATCATCGATATCGATACTGACCAGCGTACCTTGCTTCCAGGTCTTACCGTCTCGCTGCCAGTCCGATTTTAAGCCGATGAGCAGTTGATTTTGAAATATGGTTTCAAGGTCTGCATCCGCGGGGATATCGATCTTGTTCAATTCGCCATCACGCAACAGGTAATAGGTGTTGGTGAAAAAAGTCGGGGCCACAATAACCACCGGGTAATCTTTTTCGGAAGTATGGATAAGGGTGGAAAAAACACCGATATCTTCCTTTTTGCCCTCGTAGAGTACCTTTGCATCTGACAAAGGAGTCCCACGTTTCCACAACTTGGTAATACGCGGGTAGCCGGAAGCCGTCATCGAACCCTCACCAAAATCGGTGCTGACAAATACCGTATCCTGGTCGATAAAACTTGCCCCGCCCTTGGACTCTGGCAAATAAAAGCCATCCTCGACAAACTGCTGTGACGGGATATCGAACTCACGTGTTACATCAGCGTCTGCACCACCGCGTGATAGTGATATAAGACAACGTTTGTAATCCGGATGAAGACAATTGGCGCCATGCCAGACCCAGTTTTCATCCTCGGTCTTCGCCAGTTGATCGAGGTCCAGCAGAATTTCCCATGACGGGTCATCCTTGCTGTATTCCTCAACGGTTGTACGGCGCCATAGGCCTCGTTCGTTTTCCGCATCGCGCCAGAAGTTATACAGGAAGTTTCCCCTGATTTGCGGGTAAGCGATGCTGTCTTCCGAGTCGTAAACCGCCAGGTTCTTATCATATAAAGGCTGATATTCAGGTAAACTCTGCAAGACGGTCAGTGATTCGGCGTTGCGGGCTTCTGCCCACTCCAGGGCCTTTTCGCCTTCTACGTCTTCGAGCCAAAGGTAAGGGTCCACGTTTTCTTCTCCAAAACTGATAAGTGGCAAGATGACAAGTAATATAGTCAGGATTCTTACTTTTTTAAGTTGCATGATGCTTCCATTATTTAGTACAGCATTGTGTGCGTGTCGCACACCCTAATAAGTGCTGCCTTGATGTTCAAGCGCCAGAGGTCATGTCAACGTAAGAAGCATGCTGATGGTGCATGAAGTACTATTAGGTATACAGGACTGATTTTTAGTGGGAGCAAAAGTGAATGGCAAATAAATCGACAGGTAAAGTCTTAGGTGTCGGTGGTGTGTTCTTCCGCTCTCCTGATCCGGGTAAGCTTGCGAACTGGTATCGGGAGACATTGGGTTTGGAAATTGAGGCCTGGGGTAGTACGCATGGCACCAGTTTCTCCCCCGAGGCAATGCCCGCCAACGCATTTACGGTATGGAGTACATTTGCTTCCGATACTGAGTATTTTGGTGATCCCCGTCAGTCTTTCATGATTAACCTTGTCGTGGATGATCTCAATGCTGCTCTGGCCAATGTCCGGGCTGCTGGTGGTGATGTGATGCCAGAGAAAGAGGAACAAGATTTCGGGCGCTTTGGCTGGATCGTCGATCCGGATGGCAATCGTGTCGAATTATGGGAACCGCCCGAGACAATGCCGGAAACAGATGAATGACTGACCCATTAGAATCATTCTCCAAAAGACTCGAGGAGTTGGAAAGCCAGTTAGCCTTTCAGGATGAACTAATTGAAAGTCTGAATAGCACCGTCGCCAGACAAGATGGCGAAATACTCGAACTGAAGCGGCAATTCAGCATGCTATCTGAGCGCTTAAAGGAAATTGGTGATGCTTCACCCGGTGCGGCGCCACAAGATGAAATTCCGCCTCATTACTGAAAAAACCTCATTTTTATGCCGAAATGAGCTTTTGACAAGGTCATAAACGTGGTTATGCGGAGCCGACTTCGTTTCTCTGGGTTATACTGGTAGGGCGGCACTGAATATTCGATGTTCTGCAAACACGATAATGTGACCAGACCAAACCCAGTGCGTTAACAGGAAATTTATTATGGACAAGCCAAGAACTCCTGAAGAAGCCCTGGCACTAATTGAGTACCTGGTGGCAAAAGGAAAGAGGCCCAAGTCATTCGAGAATGCCTTCCCGCGTATTCATCATTTCAAGGGCGCGAGTGGTAGTTTGCAGGCGCACGTTAAATATATTAGTGGCCCTGACGCTGGAAAGACCTACTCAAGGAAAACCAACCAGAACATCGTATGCAGGCTGGAACTGATCAAGTCATACGTGGATGAGTTTCACGAAACCAACCCAGGTTGGGACGGGATCAATGAATTCAAGTATCAGACATTTGCCGCCCGGGCACTGGAAGAAATACCGCTTTAGAAAGCAGATGCGCTGACATCGTGCCAGTTCATGATTGACGTAGTCGCGCCTTACAAAGGCAACAACTGTATCGGTTCTTCCTGCATCCGGCCCAGTTGCTCCCGCAGGCCAAGTATCAGGTCCTCCCAGTAACGGGGTTCGCCGAACCATGGAAAAGCAATCGGGAAGGCGGGATCCTGCCAGCGTTTTGCCAGCCACGCGGCATGGTACAGCATACGCAGGGTACGCAAGGCTTCAATCAGGTTCACCTCGCGCCGGTTAAAGTGGTGAAACTGCGTATAACCTTCCAGCACATCTGTCATCTGCTCAGCCATTTCATGGGTTTCGCCTGATAACAGCATCCACAGATCCTGCACTGCCGGACCGCTGCGACAGTCATCGAGGTCGACAAAAAGCGGGCCGTCACGCCACAGGATGTTGCCGGGGTGGCAATCACCATGTAGACGGATTTTGCTGAACTCTCCAGCACGTTCAAACGAGGCTTCAATTGAGGTCAATAAGTCGGCGCTCAGACTGGAGAATGCGGTCTCCAGATGCATCGGAAGCCACTGGCCCTCAAGTAGTTCTTTCACGGGCTGATGGCCAAAACTGTTAATGGTCAGTTGCGGGCGTGAGTGGAATGGTTTTTCGGCACCTACTGCATGGATGCGACCCAGGAAACGGCCCAGCCAGATACGTGTGTCTTTCTGATCCAGCTCCGGGGCATGTCCGCCACGACGCTCGAACATCGCAAATCTGAAACCGTCATATTCGTGCAGGGTTTGGCCGTTAATTTCCATTGGCGGGATCAACGGTATTTCCGCGTCGGCGATCTCGAGCGCAAAAGCGTGCTCTTCAAGAATCTGTTCATCGCTCCATCGGCCCGGGCGGTAGACCTTGGTGATTAATGGTTTTGCATCCTCAATACCCACCTGGTAAACCCGGTTTTCATAGCTGTTCAAAGCCAGCAAGCGTCCATCACAGAGCAAACCAATAGATTCAATTACCTTGATCAGTTGTTCCGGATCCAGGCGGTAGTAGGGTGTGAGAGTGTCATTGACCTGCTGCATGTGTATCTGGGTGCTCGATGATCTGGAATCGTCGATAGCATACTCCCTGCGCCGGGGTAATGGCGAGATACTTCAATGAGCCCCTTTTGAGTATGCTCATTTGGAAGTAGAATGGACTGTCCAGGCCAGAGTTTCAACTCCATGACAAACAAGACTACCAATCTAGCGCTGTATTGTGATTTTGAGAATATCGCACTCGGTGTACGTGATGCCAAGTACGCGCGCTTCGATATCAAGGAAGTGCTGGAGCGCTTGCTGGTCAAAGGCAATATTGTCGTCAAAAAGGCCTATTGTGACTGGGAAAGGTACAAGGACTTCAAGGCGGATATGCATGAGGCCTCCTTTGAACTGATCGAGATTCCGCATCTACGACAATCCGGCAAGAACTCAGCAGACATCCGCATGGTCGTTGATGCATTAGACCTCTGTTACACAAAGTCACACGTTGATACTTTCGTGGTAATTTCCGGGGACTCGGATTTTTCACCACTGGTATCAAAGCTCCGCGAGAACAACAAAATTGTGATCGGAGTCGGGGTAAAAGAATCAACATCCAACCTGCTGATTGCCAATTGTGATGAGTTTATCTATTACGACGATATCGTCCGCCAGTCTGAGCGTCGCAAACCCAGGAAGAAGAGAAACAGCGAGAAGAAAGAAAATGGTGACGACACACCGGTAGTTACTGGTAGACGCCAGGGACGCGAGGACCAGGCGTTTGCGTGGGTGTTGGAAACCCTGGACGATCTGTTCGACGAGCGTGATCCCGAGGAAAAAGTCTGGGGCTCGATGGTCAAACAGGCACTGAAGAGACGCAAACCTGGTTTCAACGAGCGTTATCATGGCTTTCGTTCATTCAGCGAATTGCTGGAACAAATGGAAGAACGAAAAATGGTCACGCTGGAACATGATCAAAAATCAGGCGGTTATATCATTACCGACGTTGGTTCCTGACTCCGACACCAATTCTTAAAAGGAAACGCTGATGATATTCAGAAAACTATGCGTATGTCTGATCTTTGTATTCGTGGCAGGCAACACGTTTGCGGCCGAGCCTCAGACCGGACCGGTCATCAAGGATTTGGGGCCGGTTTTTGAAGTTCCGGAAGGTTCCTGGAATTTGCAGGAGGGTGTGCATTACAAGGTATCGATGGATGTCTCTGCCACGGGCGACTCCAGTAGCGATTTGAATCGCCGTATTGAATCGGCCGCACGTTTTCTAAACCTGCATGCCAGGAATGGAATTGACCCGGAGAATATTGAGTTTGCCATTATTATCCACGGCTCTGCCGGAAAGGACCTGTTGACGGATGCTGCCTACCAGGCCCGATATGATGTACCAAATCCCAATACGGCCATGCTGAATGCCCTGGGTGATGCCGGTGTTGTTATCTACCTCTGTGGACAGACAGCAGCCTATCGGGGTTTTGCTGCACAAGAGTTGAATCCTGTTGTGACCATGGCGCTTTCTGCCATGACAGCGCATGTGCGTTTGCAGGCGGAAGGCTATACGCTGATTCCTTTTTAGGGCTATTCCACTTTCGCGGACAAAAAAAGACCCACCGTAAAGCGGGCCTTTTTTTAGGTGGTTACATTTTGGTCTATGCCAAAAGATCCACCATCCCCTTAGCTCAGATCATTCAGCCAAACCCCTTCGGCTTCCTGATCACCCTTACTTGTCTCCCAAGCTCATAACTAAATCCCGTTACGACCCGAGTTCCCTGGGTCTAACGTCTTCAGTAACTGTCGTTGGAACAGTTCCATCCGTAAAGCTGTCGTTGGCACAGCACCGTCACAGGTGGCGACAATCTCCCTTGTCCATATGTTCTATGGTCCGAAAGTAGATGAAGGTAATTAATCTCCATCTACCCCCTTAAGATGCAAATATTGTGCCATATAAAAATGCTGTGAAATACTATATTTATAACAACAAGATAACGACTTTTAGTGATTTGGCCGGCGTGTTGGTCGAACGGATTGTTGCCACTTTGTGTTACCTAAGTGACAATTTTTGCCGGTAGGGGGTTCTTGTGATGGCGCTCCGGGGGTTTCGTTTTCGCAGACAAAAAAAGACCCGTTATTAAACGGGTCTTTTCCTAGATGGTAACATTGAGGACTTGCCAAAATGTTACCAACCCCTTGGCTTTGATCATAGAGTCAACCCCCATTGACTTTATGATCACCCTTGCTTGTCCCCCAAGCTCATAACTCTTTCCCTGCTGCGACCCGTATTCCCTGGGTCTAACGTTTTCAGTAACTGTCGTTGGAACAGTCCTTCCATTAAGCTGTCGTTGGCACAGCACCGTCACAGGCGGCGACAATCTTCCTTGTCCATATATTCTATGGTTCGAAAGTAGATGCAGGTAATTAATCTACATCTACCCCCTTAAGATGCAAATATTGTGCCATGAGATGAAATTAGTGAAATACTGCTTATATAACAATAATATAGCAGTATTCCACTAAATTAACCGTTTTGCTGGTCAGCTGATTTGTTGCCGTATTGTGTTACATAACTGACAAATATTGTCACCTTTGCCTGGTTTTAAACCTACAGATGATTCAACCAGTTACGTGTGTCAGGGGTTTCACCGCTGAAAAGACCGAAAAATGCAGACTGGATACGTTTGGTCAGCGGACCACAGCCACCATTACCAATGGTCATGTGGTCAACCTGGCGTATCGGTGTGACTTCAACTGCTGTACCGGTAAAAAACGCCTCATCGGCACCATAGAGTTGTTCGCGTGCCAGGGTCTGCTCTGTCACTTTCATGCCAAGGTCTTCCGCCAGTGAGAAAACCGTATCGCGGGTGATACCACCGAGGATGGATGCAGAGGCTGGCGGGGTCAGGATTTTGCCCTCTTTGATAATAAACAGGTTTTCACCTGCGCCCTCGCTGAGCAAGCCATCGTGACCAAGTGCGATACCCTCATCAAAACCTCTGTCCTGGGCCTCGTGGCCTATCAACTGGCTGGACAGGTAATTACCGCCGGCTTTTGCGCCGGTGGGTATGGTATTGGGTGCAAGACGTTGCCATGAGGTGATACAGGCCCGGATGCCATTCTTAAGACCTTCTTCACCCAGGTAGGCGCCCCAGGAATCCACCGCGATGGAGATATCCACCGTATCCATGTTTTTGGGTATAAGTCCCAATCCGCAATTGCCCCGCGCGACCAGTGGTCGTATGTAGGCGCTATCAAGTCCTGTGCTGCGTACGGCTTCAAAACAGGCATCACGAATTTCCTCAAAACTGTAGCGGATTGGAATTCTGTGAATAGCAGCAGAATAGTACAAACGCTTTAAGTGATCATCCAAACGGAAAAAGGCCGGGCCTTGCGGGGTGTTGTAAGCACGTATGCCCTCGAATACCGAAGAACCATAGTGCAGCGCATGGCTCAGGACGTGTACGGTGCAATCTTCATAATTACGCATTTCACCGTTGAACCAGATCTTGAATTTCATACCCATTTCGTTTGATCCTGTATTAAATATCAACTTTTGAGGAGTGCAGTATCCAACCATGCAGGAGTCAGTTCAAGTGCCATTTACCGTGATTTGGCAACTAAATTCGCAGGTGGATTAAAAAAGCTAAAAATTTGAAGTATTAGCTGTGAAAATGACTTAATCGAGGTGTTTTTCGGTTGTCTGGACAAATCGAAGCCTGACCTTGAGAGTTACACATTTGTTGTAACATGTGATCAATGCCAGAATAAACTCAATGGACCTTCATACACACCACCATCACCACCACGCCGCGCCGGACTATAACCGGGCATTTGCCGTTGGTGTGGGACTCAATATTCTTTTTGTATTGATAGAGGTTTTCTACGGAGTGATGGCCGACTCTTTGGCCCTGATCACCGATGCCGGTCATAACCTGAGTGATGTGATGGGCTTGTTGCTGGCTTGGGGCGCAAGTTACCTGGCCCGAAGACCGCCGTCGATCAGAAGGACTTATGGTTACTCCCGGGCGACCATTCTGGCTGCAATGTTCAGTGGTCTGTTACTGCTCGCGGCTGTCGCGATTATCACCTGGGAGGCTTTCAGGAGGTTCTTCGAGCCGGTTGAACCTGTTGGACAAACCATCATGATCGTGGCAGGCATTGGCGTTTTGATCAATTCGATCACCGCCTGGTTCTTTGTGTCCGGAAAAGACCACGACCTGAACATTCGTGGAGCATATTTGCACATGGCTGCCGATGCGCTGGTTTCGCTGGGCGTGGTGGTGTCAGGCTTTGTCATCTGGAAATTTGGTCTGAACTGGTTTGATCCTTTGAGCAGCCTGATCATTGCAGCCGTGATTTTCTGGTCTACCTGGGGTTTGTTGAGAGACTCTCTGAACCTGGCTGTCGATGCAGTGCCGCAAAGCCTGGATCCGCATGAGATCCGTCAGTGGTTGTCTGATCGGCCCGGTGTCGTCGGAATGCATGATCTGCATATTTGGCCCATCAGCACGACCAAAACTGCTTTAACGGCGCATCTGCTGATGCCGGTGCCACCGGAAAATGATGTGTTTCTACATACCATTGCCAATCAGTTACACGATAAATTCGGCATCTCGCATGCAACCATACAGATTGAAAGAGACGATAAGGAACATCGTTGCAAACAATCCCGGAATTGCGCCGAATGAGGGCGGAAACACCGGAATCGCAGGAGCGGCTTGTCTCAATTTTGCACGGCTCGTAGGGTGGGTAACTTGTTACCCACGGGTTTTTAAACGTTATGTATCGATTCTGTGATTAATTAACTCGTGGGTAACAAGTTACCCACCCCACA
>RCNB010002053.1_pt1 | contig 12448 bp, 9 predicted proteins | sample 2041321 | NCBI WGS metagenome assembly RCNB01 (sample SAMN09708232, study PRJNA481090) | Marine sediment metagenome, whole genome shotgun sequencing project. | reverse complement strand
CGATGGGGAAGTCCCCCGGGGGACTTCCCCATCGGCGGCGGCCAATTTTTCTCCGCAAAATTCATTTTGGGGGCGGAGGAGGTTGACATGCGGTATTCCGATATGTTCAAAGATGCAATGATACAAAAATTGACCGGTCCAGATGCAATATCGGCTTCGGCGTTGTCCAAACAGGTCGACGTTCCCCAATCAACACTTTCTAAGTGGTTGCGCATGGCCGGTGTTGGTCCATCGTATTTTTCCCCGAACACTGCACACGAGTATACAAAAATGGCTAAAATAAACAATTCTAAGCGCCCTGACGATTGGATTGCTGAAGACAAGCTTAAGGTCGTCATGGAAGCTTCCTTGCTTGATGATGAACAGCTCGGCGCTTTTCTTCGCAGCAAGGGCCTGCATAAGACCCATCTTGACCAATGGCGTTTGCAGATGCTCGATGGTCTGAAAAACGGCTCCTCTAAAAAGAAATCCAGACGAAAGAACGTTGATGCCAAACGCATTCGAAGCCTGGAAAAGGAGCTCAATCGAAAGGACAAAGCCCTGGCGAAGACGGCAGCACTATTGGTGTTGAAAAAAAAAGTCCAGGAGATCTGGGGGGACGAGGGCAACCCCACAGCCGGGAGCAACGGAAAATGATCATAGATCTTATTGATAAGGCAGTTAAATCCGGTGCCAGGTTAAAAAAAGCCGCTGCCACAATGGGTCTCAGTGTCCGTACAATCATCAGGTGGCGCCAGCAATATGGTGGTCAAGACCAGCGCAAGGGGCCTACAACAGCACCTGCCAACAAGCTCAGCGAGCAGGAAAGGCAACAGATACTCGATGTATCCAACAGTGCGCCATTCCGGGATCTCTCTCCCAAACAGATCGTACCCAAACTTGCGGATCAAGGTGTTTACATGGCCTCTGGATCGACTTTCTACCGAGTTCTCAAAGAGCATAAAATGCTGACCCACCGTCAGGCTTCAAAACCTGCTGTTTCTCATCGTCTAAAGGAGCATTTGGCCACCGGACCATGCCAGGTATGGAGTTGGGACATCACGTATCTGAAGACTTCCGTCCGGGGCATGTTTTTCTACCTTTACATGATTGTCGATGTTTGGAGCCGTAAAATTATTGCCGCCCAGGTTTTTGCCGAAGAGTCCATGGACCATAGCTCGATGTTATTGGCCCATGCATGTATGATCCACGGTGTGCAACCTGAAGAACTCGTGCTTCATTCCGATAACGGTGGACCGATGAAAGGCGCCACCATGCTGGCTACTTTACACAAACTGGGAGTGATCCCCTCCTTCTCACGGCCCAGCGTCAGCAATGACAATCCATATTCTGAATCGCTTTTTCGAACGATGAAATATCGACCTGAATATCCCTCAAAACCATTTGAAAATATTGAGCAGGCGCAGTCATGGGTCGATGGATTCGCTTTCTGGTACAATACACAGCACCTGCATAGCTCGATTCGTTTCGTTACTCCTGATGATCGTCATTTTGGTCGCGAGGAACATATCCTCGCCAATCGACGAAAAGTGTATGAAAAAGCCCGAAGACGAAATCCGAATCGATGGTCAAAAAATATGCGCAATTGGAACCCAGTACATCAGGTTTGGCTGAATCCTGAAAAAAAGGACGAAACCAACCAGATGCACTGTTTAAAAAAGGCGGCCTAACCTATGGATCAGGTGACAACTACCTTGACACCCGCCGAATATGTGCTGTTATAATCCGACGCAAATTTTGCAGTTAGCTTGAAGGTGATACACAATTTGATTCTTTTGCTTCATCCGATTTTATAAATCTACTTTTTATCATTCGAGAGAAGAGAAAGACTGACTGGTAACGATATGGGCAGTTATACCTGCGCAAAATTGGTTGAAGAATTAAGGTTATTTTTTAATACACTTATCATATTTTTCTAAGCCATGTAGCTTTAACGGTATGGAAGCTGAAATCTGACCATTAGAAACCGTGGATATGGGCGTTATCACGTTGAAGGTTACAAAATGCTCTGCGAAAAGCACCAGTAAATAACTTTTCAAGTATTTCATCAAAGCTCTAAATTGCTCATATTATCTATTCAAAAATATCGGCCGAAGTCGCGCAGGCTTCGACAATGGGAAGTGGTGAGACAGCAATTCCAACAAGAAATGATAGCTATCCATGTATAAGAATAATGATCGTAACAGCTGACACTCGGGAAGCTGCCGAAAATCGGCTCTGGGCTTCTGCAGAGAAAAGATGTCTATAGTAGGATACGCGCAGCTCAATCCTACCGCAAACTGTCGAGGTAGAGAACTTTGAAAATTTTGCATTTACTCAGCAATTGGAAATGGACTGAGCGATCCGAGCCTGCTGTCGACCTAGCTCTCGCCCAGAAGTCATTGGGAGCTGACGTCACTTTCGTTTGTGGCAAATCACCTCTCGGAATAGAATATGACGTGGCGTATCATGCTAGGTGCAAGGGGCTTGGTGCTGTCATTGTACTCAACATGCCCAAGCATTTCCGTCTGATTTACGCTAAACATGACATGGCCAAAATGAATGAGCTAATTAAAGATTTCGTGCCGGATATCATCCATTGCCACATGCCGAACGCACATTTGCTGGCTGGCATTGTGAAAAAAAAAACGAATTCAACAGCTATTGTCAGGAGTTGCTACAACCCAGAAGGACCTCAGAAAGGGCTCCGGGCTAAGTTTCTATACAAATTTTATACGGACGGCCTTGTCGTAATTAGCAAAAATGCAAAGGATATAGCGATAGGCAAGTGGGGCTTTACTAACGAGACAGTCGAACTGGCTGAGCCTGGAATAGACCTTCAGAGATTTTCACCCAAGAAAGAGCTTCCAGCCGACTGCAAGGGGTTTGGACTGGATGGCGAATCATTCGTGGTGGGTGTGGTTAGCAGAATAAGAAAAAGCCGCCGATTGGATGTGCCGCTGGAAGCCATATCCAAACTTTCAAAAGAATTTCCGCAGCTTCGCCTTCTAGTCGTCGGACGTGGCAGTGGGACAGCGGTAAAGGAGGTCGTTGAAGATCCCGCAGCGAGAATAGGAATTGCCGATAGGATTGTGCTTGCCGGATACTGCCGCGATGACCGCCTAGTCACTGCATACAGAGCAATGGATGTGCTCGTATATTCAGTACCAGGAACGGACAAATCGTGCAGGACAGTCAGGGAAGCCATGGCATCAGCAGTTCCAGTCATTGCGTCCAGAATTGGGTTTCTGCCTGAACTGATTACCGACGGAGTAAACGGTAGGCTCATGAATTTATCGCCACAGGATCTTGCGTCTATTCTCTCGGATCTGATAAAAAACCGCGGCAAGCTCGATGAAATGTCTCGAAATGCACTCAGGACTGCGGAAAGAAGATTTGATCGCGTTTTACATGCAAAGAAGATATTGTTATTTTATGATAAGATCCTAGGAAATAGATGAGATGAAAGGAAAACAGTCAAATTATATGGTAAACCGAAACGATGTGTATCCATTCTCATAATTGTCATATAATCTCAGACCGAAGTGCCAATTCCATCTCGTAATATCTTAAATTGACATTTTGGCAACAGACTTCATGGTGCATAACTTGCTTGAAAGCACATGATAAATTCCTAATTTAGAGATAGTGTTTGTATAACTCCTTAAATAATATGCATCTATATCATAACCATAGTATCGATATTATATGTTTAATTGCCGGTTTAATAAAAGAAAGAAAGAATAAAAACAATAAATTTGATAGAATATATAGAATATACAGATATAACGATAATAAAAGTTGTCTGGAAAGCAAGCTGCTCAGTTTGGGAGATATCTCTTTTTACCTTATCTAAAATGTTATGATAAAAGGGAACTATGCGTCTATTTCTATGCACTCACCTGGAAAAGGTAGGAATGACAATTCCAAGATTTTCGATATGTCCCCGTTGCATATGCATAATCGCTAAGGCCGAGGATTTTGAAAACCACAAATGATAGTAGAGCCCTTTATATATCTATCCACGCACAACAGGAAAAAATTATGAAAAAAAATGAGTATAGCTGGATCCGAATAAAAGAAGGAGATCTCAGTGGTATCATAAACATTGCTTTTAAGTCCATCTTAACAACTCAGTTTATTAATGACTTGGATCGACGCGTTGCAGTCCATGGTGGACGTGTCCTAAAAGATTCCCGACTACGATGGGCCGCCATACTACCTATTGAAGAAGGGAAGACAATATTTATCAAGAAATTTCGGATTCTCGGCGGTTTGCAAGGTTTTAAATATCTGATCCGTCCATCTGGAGCTATGAGGGAATGGCTGGTCTCCCGATTCTTGTCTCAAAAGGGGATTTTGACACCGACTGCTTTAGGAATTCTCGAAAGACGGAGACATGGGATCCTCAAGGAGAGCTTTTTCATCGCTGAGGGTCTCGACGAAAGCGAAGTTCTGATTGACTTCTACAAAAATCGAATGGAAAGATTAAACCAAAAAGGAAAAAGAAATCAGATACTGAAGCTTTTGGCAGAAATGACAAGAAAAATTCATGATATTGGCCTTTTTCACAGGGATTTTCATGGAGGAAACTTCCTTGTTATCGATGAGGACCCTCCATCTCTTTATATTATAGACTTTCATTATGCGAAAAAACAACGCAGGGTTTCCCGTGCGAAAAGGTTATGGAATATCGCTCAAATCTTCTATGTCCTTAACTTCATGCTGGACGATGAGGCTAAGGAGTCATTTTTACTAGCGTACGGCCGAGGACACTTTCCCTTTGGCAAGGATCTAAAAAGTTCGCTTAAAAAAGTTCAAAAAATCGTCCAAAAAGTAGGTGCACGTCGTCAGAAGCGGTCAGCCAACAAATGTCTTAAGGAGGTAACTCTTTTCACTAAAAGCAAGCGTGCTGGTCTGAAAATCTATCGTCGCAGGGAGATGGAACACAAGCGTCTAATTGCGGTCTTGGAAGCACATAAAAAGCAGGTTTCATCTCAACACAATCAAAGGTTACAAGGCTCATTAAAGCCTATCGTTTTGACAACAAGCATTATTGCCTCCAATGGAAACCAAATGAACGTAAAGGCGTATCGATTTGTTACCCTCCTGGATCGCTTAAGCAACACTTTTCGTCAACCAGAAGGAAAAATTTTGTGGATAAAGGAAAATATGATGTTCAGCCGCGGAATCTGCTCCGTGAAACCGCTAGCCTATGTTGAGAGACGAAGGCTGGGTCTCGTTCACGAGGCCTTCTATGTGAGCGAATCATTAGCTGATAACACAACTCCTTTGCTAAATCCTCGGCTATTTCGTGGAGAATAAGAAAGATTATGCTTTAGTGTTTAACCTGGCATTTAAGAAGAACAATTAATAAATGTTCCTATAAAGCACTAACTCATCTCCATCTATTTCAAAACATGGTATTGATATTCATATGTTTTATTACCAGTTTATTATAGTTCCAGAACCAGAGAGATACTGCAAACGATTTTGGAGCAAGTTGTTCTTCCCCAAAAAGGAGGATTCAGAGAAATTTATCGAATATATTGTTTACTTCCTGATTTCAGAAAATTGTTTGTTCATCAGCTTGTAAAAATACTTCATGCCTCCTTATTATACAGTAAATAGGGGCTTAGTTCAGGCACTAATTAGGCATTGAAAGTAACTTCTGTAAGGATTAATAGAAGTGCGAATACTTGTACACATTGGTTACCACAAAACAGGATCAACTTTTCTTCAAAAGATCATATTTAAGAATCACCCGAGTGTTCTATTGATTGATCGCTCGAATATGCAAAAGGTTTTCTTAAGGGTGGATTCACTTTCTTTCAAACCCGAGGTGGCATCGGAATGGTTCTCAAGACAAATGAATCGAGCAAAAACGGGACAAGACTGGATAGTAATCTCTGATGAAGAATTGTCCGGAAACATACACACCGGTGGTAACGGGGGATATGTTGCTAAAGAGGTGGCTAATCGTCTATTTTCGGTCATACCTGAGGCACATATTGCCGTTTTTATACGAAACCAGTATGACATGATCGAATCCATTTACCGACAGTACGTTAAAAAGGGGGGAACATTCCATATTAAGAAGTACCTGTTTGATCATGGTGGTTACAACCATCGATTTCCTCAATTCTCATTTGAACATCTTGAATACGACAAATTGATAAAATACTATATGTCTCGATTTGGGAAAGACAAAGTACATATATTTATATTTGAAGAGATGCAAAATGAAATTGATGCGTTTTTGAATAAATTTTTTTCGGCGCTTCAAATGACTCCAATCGAAGACTTTTTGTCCATCAATAAAAGCCGGGTGAATGTGCGGCTTTCCTTCATTAGTATTTTTCTCGCTAGAATCACAAACAGATTTTATGGATCTGATCCAATCAACAGACGTGTGATTTTTCATATTCCGTTATTTTATAAGTTATGCAAATTTTTTTATAGCAAAATAGATCACACCCGGTGCATTAAGCATCTGGACCGTAAACATTCATTTCTTGATAGATATATTAGAAAACACATTAAAGAACAATATTCGAAGAGTAACACAGAACTGGGCAAACTTCTAAAAATAGATCTCAGCTCTTATGGATATCCTGTAGCAAGCGTAGCGGATTCGTATTCCACAGATTGATATTCAGAAAAAAATTAATGGGTAAAACCTTTTGCCTAGTTATGCTTAAAAATTTGAGTTATTATAATGGGAATATCTGACATGCATATCATGAAAAGGTTACATATTGTCGGGTGCCCAAGGAGTGGCACCACCCTGATGTTCGAGTTAATCTCAACATGCTTTCAGAGGGATGGAATCTGTGACCATGAGATGAGCATCTACAAAGAACCAGAAGGATCTCCTGCTCTTTTTTTTAGCAAGCAACCATCGGACATAAAACGTATTGAACCGATAGTTAGAATTAATCCAAATCTATTCGTTGTTTGTATGGCTCGTGATCCAAGGTCAGTAATTACGAGTATCCACGGCAGCAAAATTGACATATATTTTTGTAATTTTAGAGCATGGAAGGAATATAACGATGCTGGTCGACGGCTTCTTGGACACCCTCGATTCTTACAAATTCGCTACGAAGATCTGGTACAAAAGAGTAGTGTAATCCAAAAACAAATCATGGATAGGTTCCCCTTTCTCGAGAAAATCCATGACTTTTCAGAATATGAGAATTTTGCGAACCCTTCCCGAGAATCGATTACGGCAATGGGTGGTCTGCGGGGAATTATGGCGGATAGAGTCCGCGGTTGGGAAAAACATCTTCCGCGGATTAAATCGGAGTTGGCAAAGCACCCAGGAATGATAAATGACCTCATTGAATACGGCTATGAGAAAGATGATGCCTGGGTGAGCATTATAGATAATATAAACCCGGTTGAATATAAGTGCCGGTATCCTGACAGAAAGCCCCTATTAAAAACATTAGAGTCCAAGTTCAGAAACTGGCGCAAATTCAAACGATATGTTTCTCGGCATAATCTTAAACATTGAATTTAGAACCGGTTAAAGTAAATAGCATTTAGCGGCTGAAGGATCAATCCCTTTGTCGTGGGATGGTTGCAAATGCACAGGAAGTATGAATATGCTTGGGCCAAGATATTGGGATTTTTTACCTATAGTTCTAAATTTCTAATTTGCTCACTAAATATATTGCCAACTTCTGACAGGTCAGACCAGTTTTGCATAAATCGCTCAAGGTCTCGGTTAAACGCCCGACGGAACCAGTATCTATATTCATGTTCACGCATAGCATCCAGATCTATAATAAATAGGTCGTTATCCACTACTATAAAGTTCGTGGCCTTGAAATCCCCATGACGAATGGATGCATCAATGAGGGATTGAAACAACTCCCCAAACTGTTTCGTTAGGAAATTCTGATCAACCTCTTTTCCTCTGTCAGAGTGGAGTAAATGGTAAACGTCGATGCCATCCACATACTCAGTTATAAAATAAGCTTTGGAACGAAAAGGCCCCCATCGTTTTTCCAAAAGCGCGATCGGTTTGGGCGTAAGAATTCCCAGCAGTACCAACCTGTGGGCATTACGCCATACCCGCCAGGCTCGACTGGGGCGCGCATATCGCCGAATGGCATGCCAGATATTTTTGATATTATAACGTTTAACCACCAAGCGTTGACTATCTACTTCAACCAGGGCCACAGTGGTAGTGTTGCCGTCTTTTAGCAATCTGCTGTGATTAATCAAAGCATCCGGATCAGCCAGGAAACGGACCATTTTTTCCGTATTGTAGTTCCGGTCATAAATCAAAAAGCGATCCCAAGATTTTTTGCAAATAAAGGTAGAGCATTCTCTATAAATTTTTTTAAGGTATTTTTTTTCTCTCTTTTTTCGCTGACGGCGTATTTTTTTCATTAACCGATTATGTATTACGATATTTTTTGACCATGCTCTTTTCTCTAAATACATATTAAAAGAATCAGCAACCAGATGGTCAAATCGTGGATAGATCTGGGCAAAGAACAACCCTAAGTTTTCCAGACTTTTTGCTTTCGAGAGAGGGTTCCCCTTATACCTGGCATCACCATCGATTGTATAAATATCATTACCAGATAAGAGGAAGGTCCCCAAATTCAAATCATTATGTATTAATCCGGCTTCATGCTGATGTGCGATTATAGAAACTATCGACTTTAGGAGTTCGGCGCGCCTATTATCACTTTTAACTTGTTCCCATGCTTCTATAAAATCAATCGGTTGATCAATCATTCGGAAGACTAAAACGGGTTCACACCCCGGTTTAACTAAACCTTTAAACAATAAAGACGGTGTTTTTATCCCTGCCTCCTTTAAAACTCTAAACCCTCTTTCTTCACGGATACAATGTTCTTTTCCTCTCTTCGGATCACAGAAAAACTTTACAACTACATCTTCTTCATTATAGCCACCGAAACATATCAGCCGTTTGCCATCTAATACCCGAAAGATTCGCCTACAGATTAATTCCACATGCTGGTTATCGGATTTCAGAAGTACTCGAAATGGAACTTTTAAACTGTTATCGGAGCCAGAGAGGTAAGAATTATCTGTAATATGATTAACGCCCAAAATGTTTTATCCTTCTCAATTGCTTGATTCTTCACAAATTGTATAACCTTATTATTTATGATGCTCGATCTCGAATTAGAGACCTTTGCCCCCCTTTTGCGCAGTCTCTATATTATGCTCAAAAGATTAATTCGCCAAAGTTCGGTGGCGAATAAATTCTCGGAATATTAAACATATGCCTGCCTGCCCCTCCTGAATCCTAATTCCCCGTTAAAGTATCGGGGCAAGGCTGGCAGATGGCAATGTGATGGTTATTTTTTTCGCATGCCTTGACCTTGAATAAAGATGCTCAGTTATGGATAAACACTAGTTAATTCAGTTTATAAATCCCAACACCGAAAATATTTACATTTCTGCTAAACAAAGTGTTAAAAATTTCTGTGTATCCTCCTTATCTTTATGAAATAAAGCAGAAGGATACTTCATATTTTTCTTTATCGTCGTTTAGTTTTGGTAAGACGCTTGGCAAGACGTTCTTCTGTCCGTTTTTGTATTTTTTCGAATAGACGATTCTTTTGATTGCCTGTGAAACGTTGATATACGCTAGTATATACTTCATAAAACCGAATCCGATCATCATGCGTAATATACAACGGAAAGACCATATTTACTTGAACCAAATTTTTTTCGATCAGTCGTTTTGGTATTTTTTTATAGAAGCGTATACTTTCATTATCGATTATGTGAAACTCTATATCTTTATCTTTTTGCTGTATAAGAATATTATTTAATCTTAAGTCACCATGATAGATTCCGAGCTTGTGTAGTCGACCGATTTCTTGTCCTAGTTTTTCGATAATTATTTTTTTTTTAAACACTTTTTCTTTTGAAAGGGGGGGATGCCAGTTTTGGTTTATATATCTCCCCAACCCAAGTGCATCGACCCCTTCTGTAATCATAAAATGGCGCTGTCCTTTTCTACCCCAACAGCAAAAAGCGGGGCTGTTAAAACTTTTTTGAATGAGAATTTCTCTTTTTACTCTTGCCCTCTTACATCGACTCCCACGAAATACGTTTTTTAACGCTTCGATTGGCGATCTGTTCAGATACTCTTTATAGTAAGCAGCAGGTGGATTCAAGCATCTAGCGATAATACTATTGGAGGAACTCTTGACCCATTCCCATCCTTTGGGCAAATCTCCGCTAAGCAGAGTTAAAATTGCGGAATTGTATTCATCTCTTAATGGACCATAGATGCGTATGCCTGAAGGTATATTATCTTTTATCCAATTACGGAAACCATTCGTCATAGCCATTTTCCCGAAAATAATTCATCCATCTAACGCAGAGCTTTAAAAAATTCTGGTGAAGAATAGATGATAGCAACGTTTTTTCTCCCAATAAATTCCTTTATTTTTTTAAAATGTTTAATCCCAGAAAGCATGTCCATTTTGTTGTCTGAAGTCCTTATGATGATTATATCTTTCCGATTTTTAATAGCCAAACGCTCTATGGCTGAATAGTCATATCTCAATTTATCATATGGCCTAAATTCATTTTTATTACCTGCATAACTTTTTCTGCCCGCATAAAGGAGAAATCTAGCGTCGTTGGTTGCGATTTTAGCCTCAGCTAATTCAGGTTGTGCAGCCAGCCATTCTCCGGTCCTAATAATGACACTATCGTGTTTCCCAAACGAATGGACACTTTTACCTATAGGCGATAGAATAAAAATGCTAACAAAAATAACTATGAGAAATTTGGGCTTCGAAACATCGTTCAAGCTGGCAAACATTTGTTTTAATCCTTCACCGATCCAAGGATATAGAAAAAAAGCAGGCGCAAATAAAAATCTTGCTCTTATATTATCTATACTAAGAGTGTGATAGTAGATCATAAGAAGGTATAAGATCACTAATGTAAGCACTAATACTTGTGATCTGTCGCGCGAATGTCTAAAGCCCCAAAAAAGAGGAATAACAAAAAAGGGGAATATAATTTTGATAAAACTACGAAGAAACCCAAGTAAATAAATAATAGGCATGTGGTGTCTGGCAATTGCAACAAAATTCTCCCTCCCCGTCCCAGTAAAGGGAGATGAATTCTCCAATGCTTTGAGTTGTTGATAAATCTGCTGATATTTATTAAGGAATTTGAAATGTAATATTTTTTTTATCTCAAGCATAACTTGGTCTAGTCGGTTAAACGACAATATTTCAGAACCAAATATGATAAAGAAAAATGCGGAAAGAAATAGCGGAAATACGATCCATATTATAATTCCTTTCAATAAATATGATCTTTCTTGATGCTTTCTGATGCTCATGCCAACGAGGAAAAAAAAATAAAAAGGAATAAATATTATTCCTTCAATCCTAAGGCATACGGCAAGCCACCCAAAGAAGGCAGTTATCAAGAAATATTTAATGCCTTCTGAACCAACAGCCAGAAGAGCAAAATAAACTGCCCATGCTAAGACAAATACAAAACATGGTCCGCGGATCACATCCACGACCCAGCCGTTGGGCATGGGAGCCAGAGCAAAGGCAAAAGATCCCCAGAAAGCAGCGCCGCGTCTAAAAAGATGGTTGATAATATGGTAGAGGGGAATGACCAAAAGAACCAGGGACATATAAGAGATAACCCTGGCGGCCATTACCCAATTCGGAATAATAAAGTGAACGATTGCAATTAGAACGGGATATAATGGCATTGGATATAAGGATAGCCCCTCTTTGAAATTTCCTTCGGCAAACTGTTGTGCCGCCGAGATATAGAGTACGCCGTCAGGGTTAATGGGTGTATCTGATAATGCCCAAAAGATTAAAAGCTTTAAGGCGGCGGAGATGAATATGATGAAAAACAATCCACGTTTGTCTTCCGACCATTCAGTTACCTTTTTCAAAACCATATTCAATTCTATCTCCCGGATTGTATATGACATAATTCAAATCTTATGCTAACAGACTTTTACAGAATTTTAAATAGCAGAATGAATTTCCGTTGGTAATGGTCCTCTTTTTTGGGCCTAAGTCAAAATGAAGTCCAGTGTGTATGATTAAGATAAACCACGTATCGGCATAAGAAATCTGAACAAAATATTCAGATCTTCTCAGATTGTATCACTTTAACTTTCTTGCCCTGCGACGCCGACGCCTATCCATATCTTCTTGGTAAAGATATGGATAGTATTTTTTCCAACGTTTATGAACCCAAAACCATTGCTCCGGATACCTCCGAATCGCTTTTTCGATAACATCCGTCATGAGTTGCGTATTTGTCATCAAATCCGTTCGCAAATCATCGGTTTTTTTAAGAATAAGGGGCGGTTCTATGTTTATACTTAGCATTCCATCGTCATTTCTATTACAAAAAATGGGGATGACCGGACTTTTACAGCGCATGGCCAACAGGGCGGCAGCTGGTGTGGCAG
>RCNB010002051.1_pt1 | contig 12458 bp, 11 predicted proteins | sample 2041321 | NCBI WGS metagenome assembly RCNB01 (sample SAMN09708232, study PRJNA481090) | Marine sediment metagenome, whole genome shotgun sequencing project. | reverse complement strand
ACATTAAGACAAATTGTTATATCAAAACTCCGATCATTAAAAGGAATGTTCAGTAAATTCCCTTCAATAAAAGAAACTCTCTCCAACAATTTTTCATTTTCACAGGCCAATCTAAGAGTTTCTTTTAAAAAATCAATCCCTACTATCTTCTTAAATTGTTCACGATTTACCAATTCTAAAGTGAAATTCCCCATCCCACATCCAACATCAATTACACTTGTATTATCTGAGTTATTTTTTAATATCTCTTCTAAACTAGAGTAATATATCTCCCACATATCACGTTTTCTTATCTGCTGTTTTATTTCTTCTGTGAATTTGGAGGTGTAGTATCCTTTTTTTAAAGTAGCATTTTTTCTAAAATATTTTTTAGTCAATCTATAATGCAATTTTTTATCTTTCTTAAGCTTAGAACAATTAAAATTTTTCACATCAATATCCACATTTATCTTCAGTTATAACTTTAATAATAGCTGATGGTTTTTAGAGTTAACTGTTAGCATGCCAAAGAATAAAAAAAGGAAAATTTTTTTCTCCTTTGGTTCCTAGAAAATAACTCACATTTTTCCCCAATATTGAAATGTTTATTGAAATCCTGTTTAATAAAATTTATTTACTATTTAGATCCAAATGCAATCTTGATTAAAAAAGGAGCTATTAGCGTAGTTGCAATAGTTAATAGAACAGTCATTGCAAGTATTTGATGTTCAACTTCTGGACTTGATAATAGACCACTAGATATTGCAGAACTTGCAATTATAAGTGCCAATTCCATTCTTGGAATCATTCCTACCCCTACTTGGAAAGATTCTCGATTTTTCATCCCGGAAAGTCTTGCTCCAATTCCACAACCAACTATTTTTCCAACAATACCAACAGTAATGATTGCTAATGCCAGTAAACCAATTGTAGCAAATGATGTTGCATCTATACTAACTCCGGCCCATAATCTAGCTCCAACCCATACAAAAAACAAAGGAATAAAAAATCCATAACCTATAGTTTTTACATCATCAATAATCTTTCTGGATTTTACAGTATGTCCAATTACAATTCCAGCAATAAATGCACCTATTATCCCTGCAATTCCACATCTATCGGCAAAGAATGCAAATAATAGAAGTATCGCTAGAGAAATGCTTAAAAGGGCTTTTGGAAGATGTATTTTTTCTCCAAGATCTAGAATTTTATCCATAATTTTCAATCCAATATATAAGAAAATTATGAAGAAAATCGCAATTTTTACTCCCACATAAATTGGTGGATCTGTTCCCAAAAAAAATGCCAACAGTATGATGCCGAAAATATCATCAATAACTGCACTCCCCAGTATAGTAGTACCAACATCAGAATCTAAAACATTCAAATCAAATAATGTTCTGACTGTTACACCTACCGAAGTGGCAACTATTATCAAACCTATGACAGTACTGTCTTTCGTTGAAAAACCAAACCATAAAGCAGCTAAAACACCCAATACTAATGGGAAAATTACCCCACCAATAGCAACAAAAGAAGATGATTTTCCCATCTTTTTTAGTTTGGGTATGCTTGTTTGAAGACCAGAAATGAAAAGCATGAATAATATTCCAATTTCTGCCAATATTGTAAACTCATTAGATGCAAAATCTAAATGAGGTAGAGAAAAAGAAAAATCTAAAAAGGAAAAACTCTGTCCAGAAAATAATACAATTCCTAAGCCCCCTAAAACTATTCCGGCTAGTATTTCACCTATGACTGCAGGTTGTTTTAACTTGTCAAATATATATCCTAAAATTCTTGCAAATATCAGAGCTAAAGCAATTAACAATATGACATCAAGTTCCGTTTTGATCAACCTTCTTCGTCATCTTCTACCATTGGATGATATTGAGTGGCACCATAATATTTCCTAATTAGTTGGTGTAAAGTAAGTTCCCCAATAATTTTTTTATCCTCAACAACTGGAAGTCTTCTTAGTCTATGTCTTACCATTTTCATAAGAGAGTCCAGAATCTTATCATCTGGACCACAATCAATGATTCTGTGACACATGACATCATCTGCAGTCTTTGCAGTCCCGTGCTTAATAGAGCTAATATCAGGAATTCCAAAAACATATGAAGGGAGATGCTTTGGAGCAAGTATAGATAAAACATCATGTTCAGTTATGACTCCAACAAGTTCTTTATTTTCCTTGTTTTCAATAACCCAGATATGATTTCTACCACTTAGAATAGATAAAACATGGTAGACGGAATCATTTTTTTCAATTAAAGGAAGATCCCATACTCTCTTATCCATTAACTGTTTAACTTTAAGTTCATAAAAATCCGTTATTAATTTATTATCTCTCGTCATCTAAGTAATCATAAAACAAAAAGCAATATTTAAAAAATTCCTTTCATATAAAAAAAACATTGTAGAACTGCTAACTTTTATCCTTATCTTTCTTCCTTACTTTCTCGTCTATCTTTGCTCTTATATCCCCTGTTCCTTCAAACCATTTGTCTACTCCTTCTTCATCAATCTTGCCAGTTATTTTATCTATCTCGTATTTGATGTTATTTGTTCCCTCAAACCACTCGCAGTCATGTTTATCAATAATATTACTGGAACTTTTTTTTCTTTCTCTATTGTCCTCATCCCCTATGGATATTATTTTTTTATCATTACTAGATCTATGAATTCTAATTTCTTCAATCTTGGGACCTCGTTTTGGTTCTATCTTATCATTTTCCTTCAATTTATATTTCTCAACCGTTTTTTTTGATGCTATATAAGACGGTGTAGGATTATTTCCACCCTCCGAGTTATACTGTTTCGATGAATGTTTTTTGAAAACCTTATTTGAATTTTTTACCATAGTGTTTTTCTGTCTAAGATTGACATAAAATATTGCAAATACCAGTAAAACTATAGCAATGAAAATTGGCGCATATGGATTCTGAATTAGTAGTTCTATAGAACCTGGATTCCTGTTAACACCTAATATAACTGGTTTAAAGGTTGAATATCCATCTTTTTGTGCAATTAAAGTAATTTCGCTATGTATTTCTGGAGCTATTAACCATGCACGGCCATTGTCGTTTGTAATATCTGTAGAACCTTCACCCGTACAACTTTGAATCCCAACAGTTGCTCCTGTTATATATTTTCCATTTTCATCCGTTACTATTACTGAAAATTGTTTGTTTGCTTCAACAGTATAAACATCTGGAGTAATAATCAACTGTGGTTTGTTCAATACATTTATTGTTAAATTATCAGATGAAAATCCAACCTTAGATGCTTTAATTATGAACAAAGTATCTTCAGATACTTGTGGTGCTTCAAATAATAATTCAGGATTTTCACCTTCAGCAATAATTTGATATGTTTTACCATTGAATTCAATTTTAACATTTACTTGATATGTCGGAATATCACTCTCATTTAAGATGTATGTGCTAACAAGAAAATATTCTCCTTCAAATATCTCGTTAATTTGTTCATATGATCCATCTGTTATATCTAGAATCAGTTCTTCTTCCTGTGCAGCTGCCAGATTAGAAACTAATATGTTAGAAAATAAGATAACTGATAATAAGGATAATATTACAATATGGTTACAATTAATCCTTAAGTTTATTTTTTTCCTCATTAACCACCTTTTTTTTAGAGTGCTATATTTCAAAATGATTTATGATATATTTATGTCTTTTTGAATAAATACTATTTCATTCTTATGATATTTCCTTCCTTCTTACTGCTAAGATAATAATTGTTTTTGTAATTAAATATTTATCAACACAAAATTTATTAAATCTTAAATATATTATAGAATAATACATGTTATACATTTATCCATATCCTGGAAAAGTGATAACTGTTGTAAACAAAGATTTATATATTAATAAGCACGATATTAGCTATCGAGGTTGTGAATAAATGCATTCAAACAGAACTCTAAGGATAACTCTAATATCTTTCATGTTTATCTTAGGTTCATTATTATCAACACTTCTAATCACTCCAACAGTTAGTGCAGATCCAATAGGTGGAGAAACTAAATTTTATTTTAAGGATATTCTTGGTCTTGAAGAACCAGTAGAATACGATTCGAATATGGGTATTTCAGTTCTCGTCTCACAAAATCCACCAACAAAACAGAATGATTCAGAATATCCTCCAATGTTGCTCAATGGACTTGACATTAACGAGGAAGAATGGTTAAATTGGTTTTCTGCGTGGGCATTATATCTTCTTGAAGATTCAGGTTTAGGTGATGATCTTGGCGAATATGGTGATTTGTTTGGCGGATTGTATCTTCTTTTTCCCCATCCATATAGAATTGTAGAAACATATGAACATGATGAAAATGAATCTGTTGACATAAACGGTGATATTGTATTTGATCTTCATTTTCTATCTGATATAACTTCCAAAAGTAATAATGACGAAGTGAATATTGGTTTGTATTCTATGAATCTTGAATCAATTATACCATTACCTAAAGAAATTAAAAATAAAACTGTGAAAATCACACCAGATTCAATTACAAGAAGTGTCCATAAACAAAAGATTACAATGGAAAATGTAAACTACACCTTGAATCCTGGAGAGAGTTTATTATTCTTAATCGAAATAGTCCCTAGTAATAAAACTATAGTTAGTACTGCCCTAGAAATTCTTGAAATTCCAATCATTGAAAATTTTACTGAATCAGTAGTAGAATTTCTTGAAGATCAAGAAAACAATAGCGAAAAACCTTTATTGCAAGAAATTGGGATATTAATCAAAGAAATTAGAAGTATTGCTGAAGATGAAGAAATTAATATTACTAAAGAACAAATCTCTGAAATTTTCACTGCGGTCATGTCATCTTCTTTTGTTTATGATTCTGCCAATCATCCTTCATCAGTGACTTTACCTTTTGAGATAAAGGGAAGTGAAGATGAAAATACAAAAATTTATTATCTTCGTGATGGAAACCAATTGAATGAAGAGACACCGACAAAGAGCGACTCCTCAAGTATTGATCTATCAGAAAATTCTCCAAAATGGGATGGAAGTAAAATTGATAGAAGTAAGATAATAAAGAACGCTAGAGCTAATTTATATATGAGCCATCAAGATCTAAATATTCTTAAAGGTAAAATAAAAGTGATTGCTTCTTTATTTGATGGAGATACTATAATTGCATTTTCTGAAAAAGAATTTGATAAAACTACAATCCAAGATTTACTAGAAACATCAGATAGTTCATTAGTAGTATTTTCTTTCGATAATATAAATGATCGTGAAATTAAGTATAATAATAGTCTAAGTTTAAAAATATCTGTTGGTAACGATACAAATTCTGGTTTTTTAAAATTTTTAAGGACTATAAACTTGTTATATGATTCCGAAAACTGTCCATCTTCACTTACAGTAGAGTTTGAAGAAACAGATCATATTAAAATGAATGTCACTGCCAATCCTTCAAATGAGAAAGTTGTACCTGGTGATAGTGTAAGCTATACTATTGATATAACTAGTGATTCTGAGGATGATACTATTGAGATAACAAAATCTGATTTTTCAGATAGCGAAAAAGAAAATTGGAGTATAAATATTGCCTCAGAATCTGTTTTCATTCCTATGGGTGAAAAGAAAACGGTTAATGTATTGGTAACTTCCAATAGCCTTGTTGCAGATGGTAATAAATTAGAATTAACCTTTATCGCAGCTGGTAAAACTGGAAAAGATACTTTTGATGCAGTTGTAGAAGTATCTGAAGAGGCAGTAGAATACGAGATAAACGTTACTGTTCCCCCAGGTAGGACGATTAGGCATGGAGAAAACGATACATATCACTTAATGATTGCAAATAAAAATACCGGTATTTGGCCTGATGATTATACAATTGATGTATCCTCAGAACATGGATGGAATGTATCATATGATAAAAATGTAAAGGATTTAGATCCTGGAGATGAATACGACGTTGAAGTAATGCTATATGTTCCAAAGAATACAAACATAACCTCCGATAAATTAGTATTCACCGTTACTTCAGTAAATGGAGAAATATTCGTAACAGTAAACATAACTACAAAGATTATCGTCCCAAATTTTTTAGAAAATTTATACGGATTTTTTGAATCTTCATCAGAGAATCTTGGCCTTGATGAAGTGTTTGGTTCATATGGACCTCATTTTCTGGTGGCAATAATTTTTATGGTAATTTTCTTTATTATCATAATAATGATATTACTATATACCACTAAATTTGTAAAGATCATATGTCTTGAACGCATTAAGGAAATATCTCCAGAAGAAGGAGCAAGTTTCGAGATAACAATTAAGAATCCCACTAAAAAAATGAACAGCTATGGATTATCTACTCAAATGAATTCTGATTCTTCTAAATGGACTACATCATTGGATGTAACAAAGACTACGTTGAATCCAGGTCAATCAAAATCTGTGACTTTAGCAGTAAGACCCACAGATCTAGTAAAATCTGAAGATTGGACAGAGGTAAAATTGATTGTTGATAAGGAAGGAAAACGGAGATCAGAAAAGATTACAACTATGACCATGATAAAAGGTGCAAAGACAAACTTATCTTTTGGTAATGTATCTCACTGGCCAAGAACATTTAAAGAAGGAGACAAAATAAAATCTTTTTTTATTTTAGAAAATAATGGTAATACATCAAGTAATGTTAACGTTATTCTGTATGTAAACGGAAATGAAAAGAATAAAGTAGGAGATATTATTATCCCTGCTGGCAGCTATGCTGATATAAGTATTCCTTGGATTGCAGTAAATGGTAAAAACGAGATTAATATAGTAGTTAAGTAATATTGACAGATTGATTACAAAATATATTGTGTGTTTCCTATGACTGACGAATCTAGTAATAAGAAAGAAATTGAACAACTTAGGAATTCAGAGAAGAAATTTCAGAATTGTATTGATAGACGTAACGAGCTTAACGATTTGGCAAGAGTATTACGCGAAGAACGAGACATGCTAAATTCAAAACATAAAGAATCCAAAGAATCGATGAAGAAATCCAAATCCGAAAGAGATGAGCTTGTTTCAAAAATGAGACATCACAAGGAACTAAGAAATAAACTGCAAGAGCAAGCAAAGAAGCTTATTGAAGCAAAACAGGCGAAAAAAGGCGAGGTTTTTAGGAATCTACCATTGCGTGTTGAGGAACTCAAGGCAGATTTCCAGATGCTTGAATATAGGCAGGAAACAGTTCCAATGAGTTCATCTGAAGAGAATGAACTAATTGATTTGATGCGGGAAAAAAGAAAAGATTATGATAATACTAAAAAACAATTGGAGAAACAAAAATTACTAGAAATTGATATTTCAGATAAAGATAACGTAATAACTGAACTGTTTAAGAAGGCAGATGAGGAGCACGAAAAGGTTCAGAAATTTTATAATGAAAATCAAAAGAAACATGAGGAATATATCAAATTAGTACGTGAGTTGTCCATTTCGATTGGTGAAGCAAATAAGAAACACGAACAATACATTGAGACAAGGGAAGAGGCTCAAAGAAATCATGAGAAAGCAACTGAGATGAAATCTAAGATAATTGCTGTTAAAGGCGACCGAAGGAAACGATGGGAAGATGCTAAAAAAGCTATTCAGGAACAAAATATCAGGGCTCGAAATGCAGTTATGGATAAAAAGAAACTAGAAGAACATGCAGATAACTATGTTGACGCCTTGAAGAAAGGAAAGAAAATAACGTTATAACATTTGAATATTCGTTTATGGTCGAAAAATAAATCGTCATTTTTAAATATCTCTTCTTGTTTATGCCATTTGGTAATTAAAGATGAAAGGCATAGGTATTGTCAGTTATGGCTCATATATACCTCGATACAGGATCAAAACAGAGGATATTGCATCCGTATGGGGTAAAGATGGAGCAACGATAATCAAAGGATTTGGAATAAACGAAAAATCAGTTCCTTCGATAGATCAAGACACGGCAACAATAAGTGTGGAAGCAGCGCGTTCAGCACTTAAACGCTGTGCAATAGATTCTCAAGATATTGGTGCTATTTATATCGGGAGCGAATCTCACCCATATGCTGTAAAACCAACTGGAACAATTGTTGGAGAAGCAATTGGTGCGACTCCTGATTTGATGGTAGCAGACTATGAGTTTGCCTGTAAGGCTGGAACTGCAGCAGTGCAATCTTGTACAGCACTGGTTAAGGCAGATATGATAAAATATGGACTAGCTGTAGGTGCCGATACATCGCAAGCTGCCCCAGGAGATGCGCTAGAATTTTCGGCATCTGCAGGAGGGGCCGCTTTTATAATAGGAAAAAATGATGTTGTAGCAAACATAAATCACACATTATCTTTTACCACAGATACACCAGATTTTTGGAGAAGAGCTGAACGGAAGTATCCATCTCATGGAGGTAGATTCACTGGAGCTCCAGCATATTTCAAACACATAACAAGCTGCGCAACTAATCTTATGCAAAAGGTTGGTACAAAACCTGAAGACTATGATTATGCAATTTTTCATCAACCTAACGGTAAATTTCCTGTAAGTGTTGCCAAAAAACTTGGCTTTACATACAATCAAATAAAACAAGGACTTATTGTTCCATACATTGGTAACACATATTCAGGGTCTTCTCTTGTTGGTTTAGCATCAGTACTAGATGTTGCTAAAGCAGAGGATAGGATATTTCTTACAAGCTATGGTTCTGGAGCAGGAAGCGATGGTTTTGATATTACAGTCACAGATAAAATAACAGAGTTGGCACGCGATAAAGCTCCAACAGTGGCAAAAATGGTAGAAGATAAAGAATATATCGATTATGGTACGTATGCTAAACTTACGGATCTTTTGTATTGGGAGTGATGTGAAATGAGAGATGTAGCTGTTATTGGAATAGGACTTACAAAATTTGGAGAGTTATGGGATAAATCATTTCGTCAGTTAACTGCAGAGGCGGGATCAAAATCAATTCTTGATGCAGGAGTAGGTGGAAAAGAAATCGATGCAATGTACATTGGTTCAATGAGCGCAGGGAGATTTGTTGGTCAGGAACATGTTGGGGCCTTGGTTGCGGATGCATCTGGTTTTTCACATTTACATATTCCTGCAACCCGTGTTGAAGGTGCTTGTGCTTCAGGCGGTCTTGCGATGAGAGAAGGGTATTTATCAATTGCATCTGGAATGAATGATATAGTAGTAGTTGGCGGAATTGAAAAGATGAACGATGTTGGAGGTAATTTTGCAACGGAAACCCTTGCAACAGCAGCAGATCAAGAATGGGAATCATTCTTTGGAGTAACATTCCCAGGACTTTATGCCATGATTGCAAGAAGACATATGCATGAATACGGAACAACAAAAGAACAACTTGCACAAGTTGCAGTGAAAAACCATTCCAACGGTGCCTTAAATCCATATGCACAATATCGTCGGGAGATTACCTTAGAACAGGCGATAAATGCTACTATGGTCGCACATCCTCTTGGACTATTGGATTGTTCGCCTGTAACCGATGGTGCAGCCTCTGTTGTACTATGTACTGCTGAAAGGGCTAAGGAATTCACCGATAAACCAGTCAAAATCATCGCATCTGGGCAAGGTTCTGACACTCTTGCGCTTCACTCTAGAAGAGACATCTGTACATTGGATGCGACAGTTCATGCAGCTAAAATGGCTTATAAACAAGCAAATTTAACACCCAGTGACATTGATTTAGCAGAAGTTCATGACTGTTTTACCATTGCAGAGATATGTGCAATTGAGGACCTTGGATTTGTAAAAAAAGGACAGGGCGGTAATGCAGTAGAAAATAAAATTACCACCTTAGATGGATCGTTACCAGTAAACACTAGTGGTGGGCTAAAATCAAAAGGCCATCCTGTTGGTGCTACTGGCGTTGCTCAAATTGTAGAAATAACTCAACAACTACGAGGAGAAGCTGAGAAAAGGCAAGTCAAGGATGCAAAAATTGGACTATCCCATAATATAGGTGGATCTGGTGCAACTTGTACTGTTCATATATTGGAGGCGATGTAAATGGCAGGAGGAGTCGCAAGATTTTGGAGAGAAATACCCCAAAGATACAATCTTATAGGTAATAAGTGTGGATTATGTGAAAAAGTCTTTTTTCCACCACGTGAAGCCTGTCCATATTGCAGAAGAAAAAGTTTGGGTAAAATGGAGAACATAAAATTTTGTGGGAAAGGTGAGATTGTCACTTATACCATTATTCATGTAGGACCTGAATCCTTTGAAAAACAAGTTCCTTACCCAGTTGCAATTATTAAATTGGAAGAAGGAGCTCAGATAACTGCTCAAATTGTGGATTGTAATATAGATGAAATAAAAATTGGTATGAAAGTAGAAAGTGTTTTTAGAAGGATTCAAGAAGATGGCTACACAGGTGCCATATATTATGGATACAAGTTTAAACCTGTGAAAGAGTGAGATATGAATATAAAAAACGCTTTATCCGAGAAAATAGCTGGTGAGATAACTCTTAGTCCAAAACCAGGTCAGACTATTCGTAAATGGCGTAATGTTTTTGACATTAATCAAACTGAACTTGCAAATCATTTGAAGCTGTCCCCAAGTGTTATAAGCGATTACGAATCAGGAAGAAGAAAATCTCCAGGCATTCAGACCATTAAGAAAGTTATTGGTGCTTTTATTGAGATTGATGAAAAAAAACGTGGTGGGAAGATTCTACGGCAATATAGTTCCATGATTGAGACTCGTGGTGGAATTCTTGAGATAATGGAATATCCATTTTCAATTCCTGTGAATACATTTATTAAAGAGATATCTGGAAACATTTTAACATCTAAGGATATTGGTCTTAAAAAAAGTGTGAAAGGTTTTACAGTGGTTGATAGTATCAGAACTATTGAGACCATAAATTCTGTAGATTATGCAAAACTTTATGGTTGGAGTACAGAAAGAGCATTGATATTTACTGGAATAAGATATGGTAGAAGTCCTATGATTGCTGTCCGCGTTCATCCTGTTAAACCAACAGTTGTTGTTTACCATAAACCAGGATCTGTAGACCCTCTTGCCATAAAATTGGCTGAGCGTGAAAATATTCCTCTAGTCGTTACAAATATTTCACTAGATGAATTAAAGAAAAAATTGATATTGATTGGTGGAGGACATTAGATCATGGACATTATGGGTTTGTGTAGTATTTGCGGCAAACCTGGCGCTATGAATAGTTGTAGCTTATGTGGCAGACTTATTTGTATTAATTGTTACGACAGTCAAAACAACATATGTTCCAGTTGTAAATCTGGGAAATACTAGATTTTTTTATTGATGAATTATCTGAAGATGTAGTACTAAGTATAATAAATTATATAATTGATATCAAATCTACGTTTTTAAGTTATAATTACAAATTTTCACAGGTGAAAAATTATCAAATTCATCGTTTAAAAATAACCTCATCTGCATAAACTATCTTAAAGATTCGATGATAGGGAATCATTGAGGTTTTTGTTTGAAAGAATGATTTCTCAAGATTTATAATATTATTACCATTGATAACCTTAGTATCGTTTTTTGCCCCTCTATGAATATACCAAATCTCAGTTTTCTCTAGATCTAAATTTTGCCGCCATTTTAATTCATTTAAAATATCTCTAGGATTTGGCATAATCAAACCAGATATCCAATGTTTTCAAGCACCATAGCCATATGTTTTTTTCCTTCAACTTCAATACATAATTCATGACCTGGGTAAAGATTTTCTACGTCAAGTTTTGCCAATCGCTCAATTGACTGCCTTAAAAGATGCAGATCACCTCCCGGAAAATCATATCTGCCAAATGAACCATACGAAAAGATTGTATCTCCTGAAAACAATGAATTACTATCCTTGCTATATAAACACATACTTCCTGGCGTATGGCCGGGTGTATGAATAATCTCAAAGATTTCATCTCCAATCTTTAATGTATTACCATCACTTAACTTGATATCAACTGGTATTTTAGGCATAGTTCCACCAAGCAATTTTGCAAACATGCTTTCTCCTTCCTCTATCTTTTTAGCTGCATTTATATGAGACATTATTTTAGCTTTATTACCTGTTAGATCATGCAATTTCTTAACTCCACCACAATGGTCAAAATGTTCATGAGTGAGAATTATCTGTTTTATCAATGTTGGATCAATTATTTTTTTAATTTCTCTGGCAACTTCTTCATTATAAAGTCCTGTACCACAATCAATAATTGATGGATTTTCACCGAGAATAATATATATATTTGAATCAGAGTTATAGCCATAAATGCAATGGGTTTTCATGATTCAAACAATGTTTTATATTTAGATAAATGTGTCGTCAATAGGTACTGTACTAATTGAACAACGTAAAATTCCCACAGAGTATTTCCCACAGTCATTTTATACACCACCACCACTCATTTTTTACATGATGTTTACTCTTCCTTTTTAGCAC